>Ga0115559_1000868_pt1 | contig 20210 bp, 21 predicted proteins | sample COGITO_mtgs_1105_3_FD_87281 | JGI IMG/M metagenome (GOLD analysis project Ga0115559, IMG submission 87281) | Pelagic marine microbial communities from North Sea - COGITO_mtgs_110506 | ecosystem: Environmental > Aquatic > Marine > Epipelagic | place: Germany:Helgoland, sampling site Kabeltonne... | reverse complement strand
TAACTGAGTAGTCGGATAAAGGATTGTTTTGGGGTGCCAGCAGCCCGTTCCTGGCGGTGGTAATGAACGGTGGCTGTTTTGAATCCGATCCACGCTCGCAGTCCAGGAAGGAAACGGTGGCGTTCCGTCAGGGAGCGTAAATGATCCAAGGCAACCCGATCAAGCAGTCCGAAAACACCGGTTTCCGAGGGGAGTTCGAGGTTGAGCATTTTTCCGAAAAAGCGGTGGTAGATTTTAAATGCATGTTTGCGCCAGCCGGTTTCTTTCCTCGATAAGCGCTCGGCGATGACCACGGAGTGACCGGCTTGGTAGGCGTTAACGAGGTCAGGGATGACTTCGGGGGGGTCCTGAAGGTCGGCGTCGATGATAATGACCGCGTCGCCGCTGGCGTACTCGAGTCCGGCAGTAATGGCTGCTTGGTGGCCGAAATTCCGAGAGAGAAAGACGTATTGGAGTTGGGGGATTTCCTGTCGAAGTTGTCCAATGATGGCACGGGTTTGATCGGTGCTACCGTCGTCGCAGAGAATGATTTCCCATGAACGAACTTCGGTTGCTTGGCAGGCTTTTACCGTGCGGCGGACAAATTGCTCGATGAGCAGCTCTTCATTGAAGACAGGAGCAACGATGGAAAGTTGAATGGAGTGCGCATTGGTATTCATGGGACGGTAGCCTAGCGCGGGATGACGATGACGATATTGTCTTCGGGGGCATAGTAGATGGCAATACTCGGGGTTCGAGGCAACTTCGTTCCCAGATGTTGGTACTTTTTCCTCAAATCATCCCAATGCCACCAGTCGACATTTTCTACGGTAGTCGCATAGTATTTGAGAAAACGATAATTCCACCATTCGTTTAACATAATGGAAAGATTGGGATTAAAGGGGACGGGATACTTGCCCCCATAGGGGTTTAAGTTCATGGCTTTGGCTTCGCCGAAGCGAAGAAAGAGAACACGGGTTGCCCCATTTTGTTGAGCTACCGATTCAATCTCATGGAGTGTTTCAATATCCCGGTTGTATGTGTAAACGCAATCTTGTGCGATATCCCGAGCGGTCCATCCATTGAATACGGTAGAAGCCAGCGTGGTGATTGTAATCGCGGTGAGGATCAGTGTTCGGATTTTTTTCGGCTCAATCAGTGCAGAAATGGCGATTCCTGCAGTAATGATGAGTGGTCCTGCATATAGAATGCGAGCGGATATAAACGGGCTGCTAATAACCAATGAAGAAAGAAAAGGAAGGAACCAAATGAGGATAAAGGCGATCAACGGAATTCCCCGTTTGAAAGGGTTTTTCTGAGAGCTGGTAATGGCTTGGATGATAACGCCCACAAAAATTGATCCAAAAAGAAGTAGGTTACTGGTTAGTAATGCGGGGGAGAAGAAAGGCTGGTGGAACCAGAGCCGAGTGATCATTTGCTTCCAAAAGTTGAAGCGTTCGCTGATGGAGGTTGCACTCTCGAAGCGAGGGTAATGGTTGAGGGTCATCAAGGTAATGGAAAGGATACTTCCCAAAAGGTAACCGCCACCGATGTTGAGTGCTTCAAGGAAAAGGGTCTTCACGGTCACTTCATTTTTACCGAGGCGAAGTGAGGAAAGGAGGACCCATAATACGAGGCCAGTGATGCCTGCTGCTTGATTGGAGAGGACGGAGAGCCCGCAAAAAATGGCGGCAGGCAGTGCTAATTTCCAAGAGTTATCTTCAACGGCCTTTATGGCCAGAAGCACGCCACCGAGTGAGAGTATCGCCGCGACGGGATACATGGAGCCTGCCCACCAGAGGGTGGTTTCGTAATGGAAGGCCCAGATCTGAAAGGGAGCGGTAGCGAGCAGTGCGATTTTAAGGTTAAAATGACGGGTTAAGCCGAGCGTAACCAAGGCCCCGGCTAAGGCATGGAGTGCTCCTTGGAGAAACTTAATGGTGAGAAACCCGATCCCGAACTCATCGGGTGGCGTGATATGATAGAGCCAATAGAGCATACCGCAAAGGGGGCGCCCATGGTAGAGCCCACCATCCCATAATTGACGGATGGATTTGTCCCAGCAGCTATAGTCATCGGCGGCCCACCAGAGGTTTAGGATTCCGTATTGATGGATGGCAAACCATAGGGTGAACCAAATCCCAAACATGAGGCCGAAAGATTTTCGGGTGGAAGCTGAGCTGAGTGGCAATTGCATAATAGAAATCGGTCAGGATATTCATCGGATGGGATAAATCTGTCGAGGATTGAGTTGAAGAGCGATGGATCCACGAATTATTTTCTTCATTGAAGGGGATTGAGAAAAATGGAGGTATTCGGAAGCGAGCAAGGGTTGATAGAGGCGGATTCTGGGGTCCGTTTTTCAAAAAATCAAGGATGTGAACGATTTTTCCGGTTGTTGGCTTGTGTTGAAGTAGAAGGTCATCCAGCATCCGGCACTTACGTTCGAAGAGAAGGAATCGATTGAATGAGCTCGAAGACGGAATACGGATACGACAGCAAGATTGAAGGTGAAGTCATTGTCACTAAGGCAGACGCGGTTATTAACTGGGTGCGTCAGCACTCGGTTTGGCCTATGCCCATGGGTTTGGCTTGCTGTGCGATTGAATTGATGGCGGCTGGCGGGTCGCGTTTTGACATCTCGCGATTTGGAATGGAGGTCATGCGATTTTCGCCGAGGCAGAGTGATTGTATGATCGTTGCGGGCACGGTGACCTACAAGATGGCTGAAGTGATTCGTCGGATATACGATCAGATGGCAGAGCCGAAGTGGGTTGTTGCGATGGGTGCGTGTGCGTCGAGTGGCGGGATGTATCGGAGTTATTCGGTGTTGCAGGGGGTTGACCGGATTGTTCCGGTGGACGTATATATTTCAGGATGTCCGCCACGCCCGGAGGCGTTGTTGGATGGGATGATCAAATTGCAGGAAAAAATCGGTAAGGAACGATCGGCGAAGGATCTCTTCGGAGAGCGCAAGCCGCGTGACCTCGCCTATAAATCTTAATTAAAGTGAGCATTCACGGCCACATATAAGACGATGACTGAATTGTTAGCGCGTTTTTCATTTTTGGGTATTCGGGAGAGTCTCGATCATTCCGCGTATAATTGTCCACAAGCGGAATTGTTGGGATTCTTGAAAGCGCTGCAGGAGCAGCTCGGATATGATCTACTCATGGACGTGACAGCGATTGATCATTACGAAACGTCGCCGCGTTTTGAAGTGGTTTACCATTTGTTTTCCACCTCCACGCATCGCTGGATACGGATTGCCAGCCCCTGTTCGGGGGATGAGGAGCCGAAGGCGTTGAGTGTGGTATCGCTTTGGCCGGGAGCCAATTGGCATGAACGGGAGACCTACGACATGTTGGGCATTCATTTTGAAGGGCACCCGGATCTCCGGCGGATTTTGATGTGGGACGGGTATCCCTATTATCCTCTGCGGAAAGAATTTCCGTTGGCGGGACACGAAGTGGATTTACCCTCGGCGGAAACGCAGGCGCGGACGGATGTCAAAGTAATGCCGGCGCCGATGATGGGAGGACCCTTCCATGCAGGGCAGGAAGGGACGATGCGATCACGGGAACCACGGGCAGATGATGAATCGTGGACGGAGGTCAAAAAGAAGGCGGCGAATCAGGCAACTGAGGCAACGCCGAGAGAATTTAAACGCTAGGCGACAGGAAATTAGCGATGACTGAAGCAAAAGAAATTTCGATAGGAGACATTGGTGCGCGGGGCGCGGCGGCAGATGAGGAATTTGCTGGAGATAAGCTGACCATAAACATGGGGCCCTCTCACCCGGCGACGCACGGCGTGCTCCGATTGAATCTGGAGTTGGATGGGGAAACGGTGATCAGTTGTGATCCAGTGATCGGTTACTTGCATCGGGGCGATGAGAAGTTGGCTGAGAACATGACCTATAATCAGTTCATCCCCTATACGGATCGATTGGATTACATTGGACCGGTCCACAATAATGTAACCTTTGCGATGGCGGTTGAAAAGTTGGCGGGATTGGAAGTGCCCGCCCGATGTCAGTCGATTCGCCTCTTGTGTTGTGAATTGGCCCGATTGCAATCGCACCTCTTGGGCTGCGGGGTTTATGGGATGGATACGGGCGCGTTGACTGTATTTATGTATACCTTCACGGAGCGTGAAAAGTTATACACCCTGATGGAAGAGCTGACGGGCGCGCGGTTTACGACGAGTTATACTCGGATCGGCGGCTTGGCGCGGGATATTCCAGACGGCTGGCTGGGACGGGTGCTCAAAGTGGTCAATGAGATGGAGCCCGTATTGGATGAAATCGATAAACTCTTGAGCCGGAATCGAATTTTTTATGATCGGACGGTTGGGGTTGGCGTGATTTCGAAGGAAGATGCGATTGCCTACGGACTGACTGGGCCGAACTTGCGGGCGAGCGGAGTGCCCTTGGATTTGCGGAAAGACGCGCCATATCTGGGTTACGAGCAGTATGATTTTGATGTGCCGATAGGGGCGAACGGAGACTGTTACGACCGATGGCTGGTTCGGATGGAGGAAATGCGTCAGAGTATCGGGATCATTCGTCAAGCGATTGAGCGGATGCCGGACGGGCTTTGGTATGCGGAAGATGCACGTAAGATCTTTGCACCGCGCAAAGAAAAAATCCTCACGAGCATGGAAGAATTGATTCAGAATTTCATGATTGTGACGGAAGGACCTCAAATGCCGTCGGGAGAAGTCTATTTTGAAGCCGAGAATCCGAAAGGGGCGCTCGGCTTTTACATTGTTTCAAAAGGAGGAGGCGTGCCCTATCGGATGAAGATTCGGAGTCCCTCATTTTGTAATCTATCAATTTTGCCGAAGTTGTGTCAGGGCTCAATGGTAGCCGATGTTCCGGTGATACTGGGCAGTCTCGACTTCGTGCTTGGAGAATGTGACCGATAACTTTTGTGATGGAAAAATCCGAGATGACATTTGAACCCTCAGCAGAGCTCCTTGCTTATGTGGACAAGGTGGTTCCACGCTATCCGCAAAAGCGAAGTGCGATCATGATGCTACTTCACTTTATCCAGCGGGAAGTGGGATATCTATCGCTTCCGGCTCAGGAATGGGTGGCAGGGCTTTTGGAAATCACGCCGATGCAGGTGCGCGAAGTGGTGACCTTTTATCCCTTTTACCGGGAGCATCCGATTGGCAAACGTCACATTCGAGTGTGCCGAACCCTATCCTGTGCCTTGAACGGGGCCTATAAAACGCGGGATGAACTGTGTAAGGCGTTTGAGACAGGGCCGGATGAGATTTCACCGGATGGACGGGTTACGGTTGAGTTTGCCGAATGTTTGGCCAGCTGTGGAACGGCGCCGGTTGTGATGGTCGATGATGACCTGTATGAAAACGTGGCGGGGGATAAGCTCAGTGAATTGGTCGCGAAAATCAAAGGGGAAACACCGGCTGAACCGGTGGAAGGTAAAACGGGAGACGCACAATGAGTTTGTTACATATGGACTTCCCGAAGCAAGCGGCTCATCCGAAAGAGATGCGGATGATTTTAGCGAATTCGGAAAACCCGGATTTTGATCGTTCGATAGGCTGTTATGAGTCGACCGGAGGTTATAGCTATTTGAAAAAAGCCTTTGGAATGAAACCGGAAGAAATCTGTGCAGAAGTCATGGATAGCGGGATTCGAGGCCGAGGCGGGGCTGGATTTCCGGCGGGAATGAAATGGAAATTTCTTGATCGCCGGAGTGGCAAACCGATTTATCTGATTTGTAATGCGGATGAATCCGAGCCGGGAACCTTTAAAGATCGTCAAATCATTCACAAAGATCCGCATCAGCTGATTGAAGGGATGATGATTACGGCCTATGCCACGGGCACGGCAAAAGCATTTATCTATATCCGTGAGGAAATGCCTTATGGTGCTTTGATCTTGGAAGAAGCGATTGAGGAAGCCCGGGCCAAAGGATATGTCGGCGATAAGATATTAGGGAGTGATTACAGTTGTGAACTGGTCGTTCACCGAGGCGCGGCGGCTTATATCTGTGGCGAAGAGACCGGATTGATCGAATCGCTGGAAGGGAAGCGGGCGTATCCACGGATCAAGCCCCCTTATTTTCCAGCGGCCTTGGGACTCTACATGTGTCCGACGATTGTGAACAATGTGGAAACGCTTTGCCATGTGCGTCATGTGATCGAACGAGGCGGCAAGGAATACGCGAAGCTAGGCGTTCCGGGAAACACGGGCACACGGATTTGGAGCTTAAGTGGGCACGTGAACAAGCCGGGTTACTACGAATTGGAAACAGGGAAAGTGACCTACGGCGAATTGATTTACGACATCGGAGGCGGATTACGGACGGGACGCTCGTTGCAAGGCGTGATTCCAGGCGGATCGAGCTCGAAGATTTGGCGGGCGGGCGAACGCTTTTCGGGCAAACTGCGCTCGGGAGATCCCTTTGACTGGGCGATTGAAGACATCCCCTTGGATTTTGACAGCCCGATGGCGGCTGGATCGATGAGTGGATCGGGGGCGGTTATCATTTTGGATGACACTGCGGATATCGTGGAAGTGTTGGCCAATATTAATGCCTTTTATGCGCATGAAAGCTGTGGCCAATGTACTCCCTGTCGGGAAGGCTCGCTTTGGATGAAGAAGATTACCGGGCGGATGGCGAATGGAGGAGCGCGTGAAGAAGATGCTGATTTATTGGCCTCGATTGGATCGCAGATTGCTGGACGGACGATTTGTGCGCATGGAGAAGCCTGTGCTTGGCCGACTCAAAGCTTTATTGCCAAATTTGGGGACAAGTTCCGGGAGAAGGCAAAAGATAAGGATGGAAAACCCAAGAGTGAGTATCGACTGGTTTAATTACTGGATTGGAGAACGCGAAAACGAAGATGAGTGATTCGAAAGAACAGTTAGTGACGATCAACCTGAACGGGGCCGATAAGCAGGTTCCCAAGGGAATGAATCTCGTCGATGCGGCAGAGATGCACGGTGTGGAAATTCCCCATTACTGTTATCATCCCAAACTGAGTGTATCCGGAAATTGTCGGATGTGTTTGGTTGAGGTCGGAACGCCTGGGCGTGATCGCGCGACGGGTGAGGCGATGCTCAATGAAGATGGTTCGGCCAAAATCATGTGGATCCCCAAACCGGTGATTGCCTGCGCGACGAATGTCAGTGATGGCATGCACGTTAAAACGGATACGGATGTGGTCAAAGAGTGTCGCGAAGGCGTCATGGAATTTTTGTTGGTCAATCATCCACTTGATTGTCCGATTTGCGATCAGGCGGGGGAATGTCGATTGCAGGAGTTTGCGACCGATTACGGACGCGGATACAGCCGCTTTGTCGAGACGAAGAACGTGAAACCGAAGCGGACGCGGATTGGGCCACGGGTTATCTTGGATGACGAACGGTGTATATTGTGTTCACGGTGTGTTCGATTTGCGGATGAGTTTATCGGTGATCACGTCCTAGGATTTACCGATCGAGGCAGTTACTCGACGTTGACGACCTTTCCGGGGAAGGAATTGGACAGTAATTATTCCTTGAATACGGTGGATATTTGCCCGGTGGGAGCGCTAACGAGCACGGATTTCCGGTTTAAGATGCGGGTTTGGTTTCTGAAGGAAACGCCCTCGATCGATACGGAATCGAGTGTGGGCTGCAATACGACGGTGGGCAGCCGCGAAGGCAAAATTTATCGGATTACGCCGCGTCAGAATGATGCGGTCAATGATACCTGGATGCCGGACAGTGGACGCGAGTTGTATCAACAAGTGGAAGCGGAAGACCGGGTGACTGAGTATGCGATTGAGGGAAAACCCTGTAGTTCGGAAGAAGCCTTTGCGCTCTCCGCCATCTTGTTGAAAAATGGGAATGTTGCGGTGGTTGGTAGTGGACGCTTGAGTGTTGAAGAGCAATTTGTGCTCAAGACGCTGGTCGACTCGTTACCTGAAGGCACGCAGCGTTATTTGGTCGGGCGAACGGGAGACGGTGACGGGAAGCTGATTAGTAAGGATCGGAATCCGAATGTGCGCGGGGCTTTGATGACGGGATTGATCGATGAATTGCCGGAGAATGATCTTGGCGCGTTGGCCCAGCAGATTGATGCGGGGACGGTGGGCACGGTATTGAGCGTGGGCGAAAAATTGTGCGAATTGGGACTGACGGAAGCGCAGCTGAAAAAAGTCAGTATCATTTATGCGGGGACGCATCATTGCAGCACGAGTCAGTTTGCTAAAGTTGAAATTCCGCTGCTGACCGTATTTGAAAAATCGGGAACCTTTATCAACCAGCAGTTTCGGGTGCAGAAATTCGCCCAAGCGGTTCCAGGGCCGAAAGGGGTTCTCTTTGGCTTGAGTAATTTAACGAAGTTGTATCAGCACTACACGGGCGAAGCGAAGTTTGCACCGAGTCCGGCAGCGGTCTGGAAAGAGATGGCGGCAGTAATTCCTGAATTTGGGGAATTAGATTACACGCAAATTGGAGAAGGCGGCGTGGTTGTTTCTGATCAGCGTTTTGCGGGATTGCCCTTTGTTGAAGAATCCTCGCTACATTTTGAACGAGAGAAGGCATTAGTGGAGGCTTAAATTCTGAGCGGATTGAACCTATGATTTGGCAAGAAATACTTTTAGGATTAGTCAAAGCGATCGCACTGATCGCTGTGGTTATGACGATGGCGGGTTATACCGTGTTGGTGGAGCGTAAAGTCGCGGCGTGGATTCAAGGTCGGCCTGGGCCCAATCGGACACGGATTCCATTGCTTGGAAATATTCCGATCTTGGGAAACTTCCTGACCCGCTTAGGGATCTTTCAACCGGCGGCGGATGGATTGAAGTTTTTGTTCAAAGAAGAACCGCTTCCAGGGCACGTAAAGAAATTCTACTACGTATTGGCTCCGCTGATCGCATTCATTCCTGCGATGACAACGATGACAGTGGTACCCTTTGGGCAATGGATCCATGCGGATACGGGTGAAGTGGTTCCACTTGTTCTTGCGAACATTGATATTGGTATCTTATTCCTCTTGGCGGTTTCCTCGCTGGGGGTGTATGGGATTATTTTAGCGGGATGGTCCTCGAATTCGAAGTATCCCTTCATGGGCGGGATTCGGGCGAGTGCGCAGATGATCAGTTATGAACTGGCGATGGGCGTTTCTTTATTACCGGTTTTTATGTGGTATGGTGGCAGTTTGAACTTGGCGGAAATCGCGCAAGCGCAGGCGGGAACCCTGAGTGAAGTCATTCCAGGGATCGGTGTATTATTTCCTAAATGGACGATTGTTTTTCAACCGCTATCGGCCTTGATCTTTTTGGTGGCCCTCTTTGCGGAAACAAATCGTTTGCCCTTTGACATGCCGGAGTCGGAAACGGATTTGGTGGCAGGATTCAACACGGAGTATGGAGCCTTTAAGTTCGGGCTCTTTTTCGTGGGTGAATACACGCATATTATTATTGGGTCGGCCGTGTTCACACTCTTGTTCCTTGGTGGATTCAATCCCCCTTGGGTTTTACTACCTGCGGGATGGTTGGGTGCGGTATTGTCCGTTTTGGTTTTCCTCGTGAAGACCTTCTCGATTGTCTTCTTTTTTGTTTGGATCCGTTGGACGCTTCCACGGTTCCGTTATGACCAAGTGATGAATCTCGGGTGGAAGATGCTCCTCCCGTTATCGGTCCTTAACCTCTTTATCTACGCGATCGCGATTGCGATCTACGATACCATCTAGGATATAAACATGGCGATTAAAGTAGTCGAACGAAAGCCGTTAAGTTTTGCGGAGAAGACCTATCTCCCGCAGATTGTGGGTGGACTCAAGATCACGATGAAGAATCTGTTCAAGCCTACGGTGACCTTGGAGTATCCGGATGAACGGCCGGAAATTCCGGATGGTTATCGCGGAGTGCCCACGTTGGTTAAAGATCCGAATGGGCGGGAGAAGTGTGTTTCCTGTCAATTGTGTGAGTTTGTTTGTCCGCCGAAGGCGATTCGGATTCTTCCCGGAAGCATTGATGAAACGTCGGATCGGGCGCATATTGAGAAAGCACCCCAAGAATTTGAAATCAATATGTTGCGGTGTATTTACTGCGGCTTTTGTGAGGAAGTTTGTCCGGAAGAAGCGATTTTCTTGAAAGATATGTTTTCACTTTCGGGAATGAGTCGTGAGGAAATGATTCATAAGAAAGCGAAGCTTTATGAATTGGGTGGGACATTGCCGGATGCACACTATAAGTGGGATAAGAAAAAGGAGGCCGAGTTATCGGGTGGCGGGCATCACTAAAGATGTCGTGTGAAATCGGATACAAAGTGAAGGATTAATCGAATGGATTGGCTTTTTTATATATTTGCAACAATCACCCTAGTTCCGGCTTTGCTGGTTGCGGTGTCACGAAACCCGGTATCGGCGGCAATGAACATGATTGTCTCCTTAGTTGGAATTGCGGCATTGATGGTCTTATTGGAAACCTACTTTTTGGCGGCATTACAGGTATTGGTGTATGCGGGAGCGATTGTAGTTTTGTTCCTTTTTATCATCATGTTGCTCGATGCGGAAAAAGCACCGGCACCGACAAAGATGCGTGCTATCGCGAGTTTTGTGGCCTTGGGATTAATGGGTACGGGGGTTTATGCCTTTTGCTTTTCGGGACTGGGCGGCCCCTTTGCGGAGATTTCGGTGGCTGCGCCGATGGAGGACGCGAAAGTTTTTGGGATCGAATTGTTCACCCGTTATATGCTGCCCTTTCAGGTCGCGGGATTCATGCTCTTAATTGCGATGGTTGGAGTGATTGTGTTGAGTAAAGACATTACGAAGGAAATGGGAGGAACGGCACGATGAATATTGGCTTATCCCATTTTCTTTTTGTTTCCGGCATGTTGTTTGCGATTGGCTTCTTTGGAGTGCTCTTGCGACGGAACGTGCTCGTTATTTTTATGTGTCTGGAATTGATGCTGACGGCCTCGATTTTAGGATTGGTTTCCTTCTCCCGTTATAATGCGACGGAAGGGGAGTTCCTTTGGAGTGGAAACGTATTTGTTCTCTTTATCATAGCCATTGCTGCGAGTGAAGTCGCGGTCGGACTGGCGATTATGGTGGCGCTATGGCGTCGTCGTCAGTCGGTTGATGTGGCAAACCATGCGGAGTTGAAAAACTAATGTCAGTGCCGGAATTACTTATTACGATTTTGTTAAGCCCATTGGCTGCGGCAGGGCTTATCTGGTTGTTTGGTCGGAAGAACCATAATTTGGCTGCGGGTCTTTCCGTGCTTGCTGCAGGTGTTTCCATGGTCTGCGGATTGATTCTGCTCTATTCAGTTTGGGATGGAACGGTGGTCGAAGGCATGCGAGTGGAATGGCTTTCGCTGGGCGCATTGCAGATATCGCTGGGCTTCTTGCTCAATCCGGTCTCGGCCTTGATGCTGGGAGTGGTCACCTTTGTGGGCTTTTGGATTCACGTATTCAGTTTGGGGTACATGCAAGGGGATGCGGGGAAAGGACGCTTTTTTGGTGGACTTTCGATTTTTATGTTTTCGATGCTGGGCATTGTATTGGCGGATAACCTGTTCATGATTTTTATCTTCTGGGAGTTGGTTGGATTCAGCTCGTATATGTTGATCGGACATTACCTGACGGAGGAAGCTGCAGCGGCCTCGAAAAAAGCATTTATTGTAAATCGGGTGGGGGACTTCGGGCTGCTCTTAGGGATTATCTATACGTATTGGAACTTTGGGACAACCGATTTCGGTGCATTGGAGCAGGCGATTGGCGGACATCCGGGTGCGGTGAGTACGGTGGTTGGATTACTTTTATTTTGTGGTGTTTTGGGCAAGTCGGCTCAAATGCCCTTGCACGTCTGGTTACCGGACGCGATGGCGGGGCCAACACCGATCTCGGCCTTGATTCACGCTGCGACGATGGTGGCGGCGGGGGTCTTCCTCTTGGCGCGCTTGGCCTTTGTCTTTACTCCGGAAGCGCTGGAAGTGATTGCTTGGGTTGGAACGATCACTGCGGTTTGTGCGGCGATTTGGGCCTTTGCGCAACGCGACATTAAAAAGATTTTGGCTTATTCAACCTTATCGCAATTGGGATACATGGTTGCGGCCTTTGGATTTGGAACGCTCTACGCATTGGATCACGGAAGTAGTGCAGGACATACGGCGGCAGCCTTTGGGGTTGGCGCGGCCATGTTCCACTTGACGACCCATGCCTTTTTCAAGGCCTTGATGTTCTTAGGATCGGGATCGGTCATTCACGCCTGTCATCATGAACAGGACATTTTTAAGATGGGTGGACTGTTGAAGAAAATGCCGATTACGGGGATTACCTTTGGGATCGGCGTCTTGGCGATTGCCGGAGTTCCCCTCTTATCGGGATTTTATAGTAAGGATGCGATCCTCTACCTTGCGCGGGAGACGAACACGATAGCTTTTTATCTGTTAACCTTCACGGCATTGCTGACTGCGACCTATATGGGACGATTGTTTTTCATCGCCTTTTGGGGGAAAGCGAAGAGTGAACATGCCGAGCATGCGCATGAATCACCGATGACGATGTGGTTGCCGCTGGTTGTTTTGGCGGTGCTTTCGATCATTGGAGGTTACACAGTTGGAGGACCCTTTACGATTTATCCCAGTTCGATACTCGGAGTGCTTGGGGATTCGGTTCCGGAACTCCACGGGAGTGATCACACTCTCTTTATCATTATTTCATTGGTGGCGGCGACGATTGGATTGCTCGGGGCCTATTTGTTCTACGGAGCGGGAGCGACGGAAGATCGATTGGAGCAACGGATGCGACCGCTTTGGGCGTTGAGTAAGTCCCGGTTTTATTTCGACGAAATCTACGGATGGTATGTGGCTCGGATTCAGGACCGGGTGGCTGACTTTATCGATTTTATGGATGCATTTCTGATTGGAGGCGTTGCGGTTCGGGGGAGTGCGGGGATTACCGGACTATTCGGGTTACTGGCACGCAGTTTTCATACGGGCAACGCGGGATCATATGTCTGGTGGTTCTTTATTGGGTTGCTTACGATCTGGGGTTTTGCCTCGGGGTTTCTGACAAATCTCTTTTAAACCATGAGCTCTTTAGCGATATTAAGTTTTCTTGATGGCTTGGCCAACGTGTTGCGTTCGGTCGATGACATCCCGTTGATCAATCAGGGTATCCTGATGCTCTCTGTTTTGCTGCCCCTGTGTGTCGCGGTATCCTTAGCGACTTCAGGCACCCTGTCGGACCGAGTTGTTCGCGGCTGGGCTTGCTTTGGCTTTTTGTTTCCAGCATTGGGTGCATTGTGGTTGTGGGCGACGTATCAGGCCACGGTATCGGATGGTGGATATACCTTTGAGCTCATTTCAGAAACGGGACTTGAAGCCTTTGGGATTTATTTTGCGTTGGGATTGAATGGGATTTCGATGCCCCTCTTTTTGATGGCTGGAATTGTGGGACTGGCGGCGGGATTTTATGCGATCCAATCGAATGTGGAGCGGAAGCGACTGTATTTGATTTTGTTACTGATCATGCAGACGGGCTTGATGGGATTGTTCGCATCGGTCGACGTGCTTTTCTACTATTTATTCCACGAGTTTGCGTTGATTCCGACCTTTGTAATGATTGCGATTTGGGGCGGGCAAGGTCGGAAGCGGGTTGCGCTGGAGATGACGATCTATCTGACCTTTGGGGCGATGCTCACCTTGGTCGGATTGATTGCCCTTTATGTGACGAGTGGAGCGAGCTCCTTCAATATGATCTCGTTGCGTGACGCCTTGATCGAAACGGAGGCGAGCAAAACGATTTTTGGATTTTTGCTGATCGGCTTTGGTGTGTTGGTGTCTTTATTTCCCTTCCACAGCTGGGCTCCGAGTGGGTATGCGAAAGCCCCGGCCTCGGCGGCGATGCTACATGCAGGGGTTTTGAAGAAGTTTGGATTGTATGGCTTGATTCAGATAGCGCTTCCCGTCTTGCCGACAGGATTTGAGACCTGGGCGCCGGTATTGCTTTGGCTGGCATTGGGGAACGTGATTGTGATCGGATTTGTGACGATGGGACAGCGGGATCTCAAGATGATGCTGGGGAATGCCTCGGTCATGCACATGGGCTATGCTTTCTTGGGGATTTACGCCTATTCCACGATGGGAGTGGGTGGGGCGGTCTTGATGATGGTTGCGCATGGCTTGTCGATTGCGGTGCTCTTTCTCTTGGCGGATGCGATTTCGATTCGAACGGGAACGACGGAGTTCTCTGAATTGGGAGGACTGGGGAAAACGGCTCCCGTCTTGATGGGCTTTTTTGTGGCGGCGACGATGGCGAGCATCGGACTACCGGGTTTTGGCAATTTCTGGGGTGAGCTCTCGATCTTTGTGGCCCTGTATCAAGGCGAAGCACCTTGGGCGGTGATACCGGTATTGGCTGGGATTGTGATCTCGGCGGTTTACGGACTGCGTGCGGTGGCGAAGGTCTTTTTTGGCGAGAGTAAATTGGAATACACGGGAGGGGATTTAACCGCTAAGGAAAAGTTGCCTGCGGTGATCTTACTCTTTGCGCTTTTGGCCCTTGGATTTTGGCCCCGGGGAATTTCAGATAATTTGAATGCAGCGGTTGAGGCGGGATTGCCTCAGTCGGGGATAACGCATGCGGCAAACAATGCCCATCCAACGGAATAATTGGTGATGAACGAACTTTCGACATCTTTACAGGATTTAGCGGCAACTCAGGATTGGGGTGCTTTGTTACCGGAATTATTTTTGAGTATCGGGGCCTTGCTCCTCTTGCTCTTCGAAGTGGCGGTGCCACGGGTGAAAGTGTATTTGCCACAAGTCGCGATCGGTTTACAGGTTTTGCTCCTTCTCTTTGTGGGATCGGGTTTTTGGCTGAATACGACGGTAAATCTAGGTGATCGGGAACTGTTTGCTGGAATGATCGTGCAGAACGGAACAACCGACTTGCTCCGGTTTTTCTTTTTGTTGTGTGGCGTGATGGTTTCGCATTTGGGATTGGTCTTTTTACGACGCCGAGTTTTGGCGAAAGTCGAGTTTTTCCATCTCGTTATGATAGTGACGGCGGGCTTTATGCTCCTCGTGCAGAGCAATCACTTTGCGATGCTCTTTGTGACCTTGGAGATGGTGACGATTGGATTTTATATTCTCGTGGCGTATTCGCGGAAGAGTCGATTTTCTCTGGAAGCGGGCTTGAAGTATTTGATTACGGGAGCCTTGAGTTCAGGGATGATGCTCTTCGGGATTGTTCTTTTGTTTGGAGCGGGTAGTAATCCAGAATTAAGCGGTGCTTCGGGTGATCCATTGCACTACGGAGAGTTGGGAAACTTTATCGCAAGTGGGAATAGTGACAGCCTGATGGTTTTGGTCGGGGCGCTTTTGGTTTTGGGCGGATTGGCCTTTAAAATCGGAGTGGTTCCCTTTCAGGTTTGGATACCGGATGTGTATCAAGGTGCTCCCACCCCGATTACCGCGTTTCTGGCGATTGCCTCCAAAGCGGCCGGTGTCTTCCTCTTGTTGACCTTGTTGCAAGGGCCCTTTGCTCCATTGGCTTCGGTTACGATTCCATTTTTGACCGTATTGGCGGGCGCGACGATGCTGGTGGGGAATTTGGCGGCACTGGGACAGCGCAACGTGAAACGCTTGATGGGACTGTCCGGAGTATCTCATGCAGGGATATTACTGATGGGAGTGATTGCGGTTACCCAGTTGGGAGCGATGGTTTCGGTATTGTATTTCTATCTATTCGTGTATGCGCTCGGGTCATTCGGAGTGTTTGAAGTAATGGCTCATGTGGGAGCGGATGAGGACGCGGATCAGGATGCGGACTACTACAACAACCTATTGGCGAAGCAGCCATTATTGGGAGCCGGATTGATTATCGGAGTGGGTTCATTAGCGGGAATTCCTCCCTTGGCAGGGTTCGTCGCTAAGTTGCTCATTTTTTACGCAGCCTATCAAGCAGGGCTTTATGTCCTTCTCGGCTTAGCGCTCTTTGGCGTGGTTGTCTCGATTTATTACTACTTTGGATGGATCCGATCATCCGTTATGAAAAGTCCGAGTTTTGGAGATGAGCCATTACCAGAACCGCTTGCTCCTGCATGGGGTGCTCGTTTCATCATTTATTCGGTTAGTATCCTCAGTGTGATCCTTGGATTGTATCAAGGGTTTTTCACCTTAGGCTAAGAGGGCGATTGATATAATGAAAACGGAAATGTTTCGGTCAGGGTTTAGTTTAATGCGAAAGCAAAGCGTTTCGATGCTTTTTGTTGGGTTATGCTGTTTGCATTCGCTTGCTTTGGGCGAATCCAAGGATACGCGGCTTTATGATTTACGGCCATTGATCAATCCAAACGGAGTTGTCCTCGAAACGGTCTCGAAAGAGCTCATGGTGATCGAGTTATCGAATGAATCGGGACCATTGACACATGAAGTGACTGAGGCGACCACAACGCGAAAGCGTGAACACCTCACGCCTTGGGACGGAGTAGACGAAGCTTTTGTTGAAAAACTGACCCGAATGGTCTCCCGAAAGAAGATGGTTCGTGGCGATGAAGTAATCCGTGATACGGCAACGGCGGAGGATGTGCTCTTGAATCGGAAATTGAAATATACCAAGGCGGGGGATGCCTGGGAAGTTTCGGTGGTGAATGAAGAGAAAGGGGCCACTCCGATTGAAGGAAAGGTTTTGGCTAAGTTGGCTCAACAGCAGTTGTTTACGGATCGCGTATATTATCCGGATTCTCCGGTGGCGATTGGAGCCGAGTGGAATGTGGGAGTGGAAGCGATTATGGCGGTAATCGGATCTCTACCGGTCGAGGTTAAGCGGGTTCGGCTGAAAGGATATTTACGTGAGGTTGAGGAAAGGAACCATGATAAGATCGCTCGGATTGAAATAGTTGGGACAGCCTTAGGGAGTTTTGACACCGGGGAAGAGGGCGTTTCATGGGCGACAACGATTGTGCTTACCGGAGACATCCGGCTATCGCTGACTTATGGATATGAAGAGATATCACTGATTGAAGCGAGTCTTACGGTTAGGCCGGAGGAAGGTAGCGACGCGCCGACGTTAAAAGCGCAGGCACTGAACGAAAGCCATACAACGCGTTTGAGTTCCTCTGAGGTCGAATTCTAGAGTTGTTAAAATAGGATCGAGAAAGGGTGCCCTTAAAACCCGAAAGACAGGGCTAAAATAAGCGTGATTAGTCCAAGGCTGAATGCGATGATGGTGCTGGTTCGCATCCATTTTGTTTTGAATGCGAGGACGGTTCCGCTTAAATAGGAGACAATTAGTAGGATTGCAAATAAGGTCCCCAGTGTATCCATCAAGCTACTTCCTTTTCCTGTGTGGAAATTAAGAAGTCTTCCATAGAAGTTGACCTTGTTGAGGGTGAGAGTTGCTTCGCTTTTTATCGTGCTTGAAGCTTGATACTCAATGAAGGTTGAGGTGGTTGACCCCCATCTGAATTTGTTTCCCCGTTTTGAAAGTGTTCCTGTGGGGACGGCCCAATTATTCTGTTTGATCTGCTCACGGAGGAGTGCTTCGACATCGTCCAATGTCGTGGGTGCTTCGGGAGTGAGCTCCTGAAGAATGATGTCCTCTCCCGTTTTAGTCTCGAGGTCTGACCAAAGATAGAGGACTCCAGAGGTTGCAAACAATAGGGCAAAAGGGAAAAAGAAAATCGAAAGATAAGCGTGGATTTGCATCCATCGTTTACGTGCGTTTGTGTTTTGCTTTGGGGGATTGGCTGACATGACTGGGGTCTCCGTTTATAGAAAACCCCGATTATCGGAAGCGGAAATGAAAGGTCGATCTAATCTTTGTCTGGAGTGGGATTGAGCGTATATGGTATTTTCAAGGATTGTGGAGCGATAGGATAGGTCTCTCCTGCTTTTCCTTATGGGGGCGCGAATAGTTCACAACCTCAGATACCTGACGGTTCGCGTGATTCGTATTTCAAAAAACAGATCTCAAGATATCGAGGATTCCTGCTCTTTAATTTCACCTAGGCTTAGGTATGTTTGTAGTGATGGATGGTGAATGCGTCGGTTTCGCGGAGAATACCGAGATGAGTGAATTCATCTTCGAACGGAGGGAAAAAGGCATCGCCGTTGACGGTGCGTTTGACGACGGTGAGGTAGAGATCGTCGATGTAAGGGAAGGCCTGTTTGTAGATTTCAGCGCCACCAAAAATCCAAATTTCTTTGTCGGTTGGGTAGGTCAAGAGCGCCTCAATCGAAGAGAGGTGTTCGGTTTGAGGATGCTCGAAAGGGGATCGGCTGAGGACAATGTTGGTCCGATTGGGGAGCGGACGGCCCATGGATTCAAAGGTTTTCCGGCCCATGGCAATGACTTGGTTTTGGGTGCATTGTTTGACCCATTTGAAGTCCTCGGGAATTCTCCAAGGAATGGTGCCATTGTCGCCGATGACACGGTTTTCGGACATGGCAGCGATCGCTTTGAAGGGCCGATTCATACTGCGATCGGGGCTTTGATGGCCGGATGGGGGTCGTAGCCTTCGAGTTGGAAGTCGTCGTAGGTGAAGTCTTCGATCTGACGGATATCCGGATTAATCCGCATGACAGGGAGGGGGCGCGGATCGCGACTGAGTTGCAGATCGACCTGTTCTAAATGATTGGAGTAGAGGTGGAGGTCGCCAAAGGTATGAATGAATTCGCCGGGTTTGAGGTCGCAGACCTGAGCGACCATCAGAGTGAGGAGGGCGTAGGAAGCGATATTGAAAGGGACGCCAAGAAAGAGATCCGCACTGCGTTGATAGAGCTGGCAGGAGAGTTCTTGTTTTTCTTCGTTTACCCAGAATTGGAACATGGCATGACAAGGAGGCAGTGCCATTTCATCGACTTCGCCCGGATTCCATGCACAGACGATGTGGCGTCGACTGGAAGGGTTTTCTTGGATTGAGCGGATGACATTGGCGAGTTGGTCGATGGAAGTGCCGTCAGGGGCTTTCCAGTCTCGCCACTGAGCTCCATAGACCCGACCGAGATTACCGGCTTCGTCGGCCCAATCGTCCCAGATGCGGACCTTGTTTTCCTGTAAATAGCGGATGTTGGTGGAGCCTTGGATAAACCAGAGGAGCTCGTGGATGATTCCCCGCAGATAGAGCTTTTTGGTGGTGAGGAGCGGAAAGGACTCGCGGAGGTTGAATCGGGATTGTGCGCCGAAGCAGGAGTAGGTACCGACCCCGGTCCGGTCCATACGATATTGACCGGATTCACGGACGTGGCGGAGGAGTTCAAGGTAAGAATTCATGATGTGCGGAAGTGGTGGCGTGCTTGAAAATAAGTTGGAGTTGGTGTCGGTGGTGTCAATGGGGTTTGGGCGATTCGCACATTTTATGGATGAATCTCTATTTCAAGGGGTTCCTGAGAGTCGCTCGATTGGATTATCGAAAGGGTGAAGGCCGTAAAAAAATCGAGATGGAATTAGGAATTCAGTGGGGTGAAAAAATGGTTAAAGTTGGGGCTATCACCTCATTTTTTCGCTGGAATTTGATCATAGTTTCATGGCGGCTTAGGGCGTGGTCGATCGGACTGAAAAGGCAAGTGACGCATCGACGTGAAGATAAGCTAATGCTGGCGAATCCTCTTGGATAAAAGGAATGGGTGGCAGTGTCGCTTCAAAAAAAGGCTGAAGGATGATCGGGAACCGGATTGAGCACTGAGAACGAAGTGCTGGGAAAAAGGGAAAACGGACGATTGATTGCTTAAGGAGGTGAGTTTTGGGTTGATTCGCTTTCGCTTGCCGAAGGGATTCAAATGGATTTTAAAATGATTCATTCCCATGAGCCGTCTCTATTGGTAACGGGGAGTGTGTTTTCTATTCCCTGCTACTCTGACATCAACATTTAATCATTTTAATCATGCCTGTGATCACAGCCATCAGTTTTAATATGCAGTATGGGCAGACATGGGATGCCTTGGATCCGGACAATGCCCCATTTGATCTTAGTCGGACGATCGAGGCAATTCGTGCGCAAAACGCGGATATCGTATTACTTCAAGAGCTGGAGCAGGTGGTTCCGGAAAAAGGTCAGATTCAACCGCCCCCTAATTTTTCGAAACTTGAAGCGGCCTTGGTCGAGTATCATTGTTATTTCTCGTATCCGAAGGAAGACGCGACAGAGCTACCCTTCGGTTATGGTCAGGCTATATTGTCGAAGACCCCACTCTTTGATTGTCAGCGGTTCGACTTGCCGGCTCCGGATTTAACGTTTGTCTTTGAAGGG
>Ga0115559_1000863_pt1 | contig 20266 bp, 15 predicted proteins | sample COGITO_mtgs_1105_3_FD_87281 | JGI IMG/M metagenome (GOLD analysis project Ga0115559, IMG submission 87281) | Pelagic marine microbial communities from North Sea - COGITO_mtgs_110506 | ecosystem: Environmental > Aquatic > Marine > Epipelagic | place: Germany:Helgoland, sampling site Kabeltonne... | reverse complement strand
TGGGGTGGCAATGTTCGAGATGAAAATATCAATATCCCTCCAAATTCTGAACACACGGAATGGACTCGATGTGTGATGAACAAAGACGTAGATGTAATATTTTTGGGTTCTCATACGCATAAGTTGGGTAAGAACTTTACCGTGAGCCTGTTTGATGGCACAGAATCAGGAGATATTTTTTATACCAATGATGACTGGCACAATCCCAATATTGTTCAATATGAGACACCAATTCACGTACCTGCTGGTACAGGTTTTGAATACAGTTGTACTTGGGAAAATCCGACCGATGAAGCGATTCAATATGGCTTGACTGCGGATGATGAAATGTGTAATTTTACCTTTGTTCACACTCCATATGATATGAATGCACTGTGTGAAGTTGTAGAAACATCAGATGGTGTGTTGTGGTCTCCCAACTAATCCTGTATTCAAGGCTTGATTTTTCCTTTGTGGGGAATATACAATCACTGAACCTTTAAACTGGAGTACTGTATGTCCAATCCTACAGCCGTTTTTACTACCTCAATGGGTAGCTTTTCAGCCGAAATTTTTGAAGCAGAAATGCCAATCACAGCAACTAATTTCATCAACCTTGTAAATGCTGGTTTCTACAACGGATTGCATTTTCACCGTGTCATTAACAACTTTATGATTCAATTTGGGTGTCCTCATTCAAAAGATCCGAAATCTCCACGCTGTGGAACAGGGGATCCAGGATATAAAATTGAAGATGAGCACACCGCTAAGATATCCAATACGCCAGGAACACTGTCAATGGCAAATGCGGGTCCCAATTCAGGTGGGTCTCAGTTTTTCATCAATACCAAAAACAACGCTTATTTAGATTGGTTCAATCCAACAACACCGTATGCACATCCTGTTTTTGGCAAGATTGTCGATGGTTTGGATGTCGTACAGGCTATCCAACAAGTTCCGACCACTAGTCGCGACAATCCAAATACTCCGATTATGATGGAGTCCGTCGCAATCGTTCGATGATATTCATTCGATGATCTAAGTGGACTTTACACTCAAGACCCACAGTATCTGTACTGTGGGTTTTGTATTTTAGGCATTGTGATATCAACGTTATGGTACGGATACACTGTTGATCATTCTTGATAGATTGCTTCAGGACTTCCTCGATATTCGGTCATTTGGAAAATGGAGACCCAATAATGAGCCTCCGAAACAATTTATAAACCTTATCTAGAGTTTTGCTCTGTGGTTACAATTCTGGATAGAAGAGTACATCTTTGATTGATGTTGTCGGATCATTTAAGTCTGTGATTCGTACCCCATAGTTTGAAATGCTAAACAGGTTGTCTTCAATATAGACATTGCGTCTAACATTGGCATACCAAGCCCAGTCATCACAAACATCATTTTCATAATAATCGTAATTTAACGAATACAAACATTGTGATTCTTCTACCAATGGATGGTGATCTACTTCTCCCAGCATGGAAATCCCTTCATCTGTGTCGATATCGAAGGACAGTGCCCCAGAGAAATAATCGTATTCCCAAGATCCATCACTGTTCTCAGAATATGTCGTTCGATATGCAGGGATTGTCAATACATCTCTATGGTATGTGAATGCATGGTGCTCCCAAAGAGCTTCGGACCAACTCCACCCAGCATCCGGATTGGTGATTTCATATTGATGTTTTAACAATGGCGTAGTAAAATCACTGACGTCGAAAATATTAACCGCCATTCCAGTCAGTGTTCCATCGTCGAGTCCAGCCATACCAATTGCCAAGAGGTGATCTCCATCCATTGGGTGTAAATAGGTTGAGAATCCAGGGATGTGAAGTTCTCCAATGACTTCAGGATTCAGTGGGTCAGCCAAATCAATTGTAAACAACGGATCTGTTTGTTCAAAGGTAACCACATAGCCCTTTTCACCCATCATACGACAGGCCATGATTTGTTCTCCAGGTGCGATTCCCGTTACCGATCCGACTTCTCGAAGCAGTCCACTTCCGACATCTTGTAGAATGGATACATTGCTACCGACTTCCTCGTCATCGAGATTTGAGCCCCACCACCAGTCTAATTCGGTTGACGCTACACGCAGGCTACCATCGTACTCGCTCATGGCAAATTGATCGTAAATCCAACCATTCACGGACCCAGAAGCCACATACTCAGGTTCACTGTCTGGATTCAGTTCAAACTTGTGAATGTGTGTACTTAAGTCCATTGATCCCCAACCCCACCACCACCATCGTGATGTTTGTGCGACATAGAGATTCTCTTGTGAGGCATATATGGTCCATCCATTTGACATCAATCCAGTTGCATCCGTTGTTTCTTCTTCGATGTCAACATGGAACAGACTGAGCATATTGTATTGAGAAACGTTGCTGGGGCGATAGAGATCATCACAGTCATACATCGGCTCGAAATTATTCGTTCCAGCACTGTCTTTCCATTGTGGGAGAAGGTCTGTAACATCCCAGTTGGCTACCATTTCTTCAATTAGTGGAGATAGAATCTGTCGAGCTTGTTCACGTTTCGTATCCATATCAGCTTCGCGCTCTTCATCGACCAAATCCCAATCGACTTCTGGCAAGTTCAATGAGTCATCCCACATGATGTCCCAAGCTTCAGAAGGCAAATTCAACCAGTGATTGAGAACGAAATACATATCCTTATCAATCATTCGGGCGTCGGCTTGATACCCCTCAATTTGTATGGTGCGTGTTTCAATAGGGTTCGATCGGTCTGTTACATCAATAAACGTGTATTGGGTACCATAGAAATCATTTTCGTACACTTGTGAGGCTACCACCACTTGGTCACCATTCAAAAACAACCCTTGGCTCCACCCATCTAATTGAATTGTGGATACTTTCTCTGCATCTTCAATGGGCCATGAGTCGACGATGTGTAAGGCACGGTCTTGTGCAACATAGATGTATTGTCCATCTGTTTTGACCAAATCAATCTCATCCACACCTTCTTCTTGATTGTTGGTGGTCGTATAGTCGGTGGGTTCAGATTCACCACTGCTATCATCAACACCTGCATCGGAATCTTCGGCTGCCATATCCCAGCCACCATAGTAACTGTAGTGATAGGAAAGGGCTTGGTTCAAAATGATCTCGGCCAAGTAGTCTTGGGTTTCAGAACAGTTCTCAAAGGGAAGTAAGATGGGATCTGGATTTTCTATAAGCAAATCGGGGTCGTCTGTTTTATCTGTTTGACAGGCTGTGAGACTCAACACCAAACTACTAAAGAGGAAAGAGATTTTTGTCATGAAGAACTCCTAAAGAAAAGATAAAGATACGGAAAAATCCACCAACACCTACGTGGAATAAAACCAAATAATAGGTGTTGATGGACTCATTGCAAAAGTCATTCCAATTTAGAAAAGCGTGATTAGTTGCACTCAGATTCTACCATGTAAGAAACATTGACACCTTCACCGGCTTCTGGAATTTCGGTTCCATGAAAGACAATCGAATTGCTTCTTGGGTCATAGGTCCACCCATTAAATGGATCTTGAGAAACATTTCCACCTTCGATCAATACAGTGATGGACGAGAGGGTAGCGGGTTCTTTTTCCAATGGGAAACGGACTGTCAAACCAGCTGCTGCCAGTGCCATTTCTTCAAGGGATTGTTGGTATGAGTTGGCGTTGATGTCTGCAATATACCCTTGAGTTGCTTGGATTACTTCTTCATAGATTGGGTTTCCACCAAACAATCCGCCGTTGGCATCCAAGAATGCGCTGTAGCGTACAAGGGTGGTGTCGTTGGGTTTAAGTCCTTGGAACCAGTTGATGAAGTTTTGACCTTGACTATTTGAGCCACTATCATCCTCATCAGAGACCACAATAACGCTTAGTCCATTTGTAGCACTTCGGATGAAGTTGGATTGGTTGTTCAAAGCCGCATAAGTTACCTCCAAACCCTTTTCATCCGCAGAACCATTTGTGGTAAGGATTTGATCTAAGGTTGAGGTAAATGTATTGACAACAGATTGTTGGCCTTGTGTTGAGTTCATAACAGGCCCTTGAAACATTCCATTGTCTGAAGTGTCAGTTGTGATGATCGCCATTTGATAATCCAGTCCCAACGAAAGGAATGAACTTAAGAAAGATGAGAAGTTGTTCTTCACAGTTGTAATGTTGTCATCCATTGAACAAGAGTTGTCAAACACCCACAAGACATCAACAGCATCATTGAAATCCTGTTGAAAACTTTCTTCATGGAGTGCCCCTTCAGATCCGATACCGGTGACAGGAACGACTGGCGGTTCGGGGTCATTGCTTTCGAGTTCAAGTCTTACGTCGTAATCTAAATAGAGCGTCGGAAGAAAATACATTCCAATCGTGATGCTTTCATCTTGTGCCAGTTCAATAATTGAACCATCATGTGTTGTGGAAAAGGCTGAGTCTCCGTTTCCATCAATATATAAATCGGTGATTTCCAAATCACCCAACCCACGATTGGTAATTGTTACATCAATGGGATCTGAGGGGCAGTCTTTCATGAGATAGCCAAAATCGATTGGATTTGGTTCTACTAAGATGTCAGGATCTTCTGTTGGAATGTACTCTTCTTCTACTGCAGTATCATCAGGTTCTGTGACATATGTTTTTCCTTCGTCAAAAGAATAGTCTGAGCAGCTTATAAATAAGGGGACAAGCAACAAATGCGTCATAAGATTTACCTCTAATCAAGTTATTTCATTTCCAATCTGACATTTTTAACAGTCTATTGCAAGGTTGCTTCCATCGATGGTTCGATGTATTTTTTTGCTAATGACTCCATAATTACGATGTCGTGACATGTGTGGTGGCATGGGATAGGGTAATGTGAGTATCAAATTTCACCCATTTGAAACATGAGGAATCAGAATGCACGACAGATATGAAGAAATCCAACACGCAAGATCGAGATTGTGTACAGTGTTTTCCCCAGCAGATATACCAACAGTCTCTATTTTTGAATGGTCACAACCCCAGACCGTTACACTGACCAGATTGATCGATCATACTTTACTAAAACCAACAGCGACTAAGCAAGATATTGATGCTTTATGTATAGAAGCATTGCATCATAAATTTGCTTCCGTATGTGTAAATGGTCGTTGGGTATCTATTGTTCGTGATGCTGTACAGGGTTCTGTGGTCAAAACGTGCAGTGTTGTGGGGTTCCCATTGGGGGCTATGACCTCTAAGGTGAAGGCCAGTGAAACTATCGAAGCTATTTGCAATGGTGCAGATGAGATCGATATGGTTATCTCTATAGGTGATCTAATATCGGAGAACTGGCAGGTGGTACTTTCAGACATACAAGGTGTGGTGTCAGCATCAGAGGGTCGATGTGTGAAAGTCATTTTGGAAACCGGCCTGTTAACCTTTGAACAAAAAGTAATAGGGGCTTTACTATCCAAGATGGCAGGGGCTTCCTTTGTGAAAACGAGTACTGGATTTGCTGGAAGTGGAGCCACCATAGAAGATGTAGCATTGCTCAGACTGGTTGTTGGTGTAGACATGGGAGTCAAGGCTTCAGGTGGTGTTCGAAACCATTCCGATGCCCTTAAACTATTGCATGCTGGTGCAACTCGATTGGGTGCAAGTCGTGGACCGGATTTGTTAGACTAGTATTCGTTAAACATTGTATACCTACAGTAAAGAGGCCGTTAACATGGGTTTGCGTATCGACAATATCTTGGAGTGCAAAAGAAACGGAAATGTTTTGTCCACTCCGCAAGTGAACAGCTTTGTTGAGATGCTTGTCGCCAATCAAATCTCTGATGCACAAGCCGCTGCATTTTGTGCATTTACGACGTGGCATGGGATGACACCTCGTGAAACACTCGACTTAACACTTGCGATGGCAAATTCAGGTACTCGGATGAAATGGGAGATTGCAGAATCTACTCGTATTATTGACAAGCATTCTACGGGGGGCGTTGGAGATAAAGTCTCATTGATATTGGCCCCGTTATGGGCGATTTTGGGTGCGAAAGTTCCGATGGTTAGTGCTCGTGGGGCAGGGTATACTGGCGGTACCTTGGATAAATTGGAGTCGATCTATGGTGTTCGAACCCACTTTTCCACACTGGAACTACAGCAAATCTTGAGCAATGTGGGCTGCTTTATTGTTGGTCCAAATGACACCATTGCTCCTGCAGACAAGATTTTGTATCGATTGCGCAATGAAACATCAACCATTTCGAGTATCCCCTTGATCGTGAGTAGTATTTTGTCCAAAAAATTGGCAGAAGGGATTACACATTTGGTCTTGGATGTGAAGTATGGATGTGGAACATATATGAAAACCCGGACGGAGGCTTATCATTTGGCTGTGGCTATTGAGGAAGTATCTGTAAAACTGGGGCTGGATACGCGTGTGGTGTTGAGTGATATGAATCAACCTTTGGGAAATGCTGTTGGTAACGCTTTAGAAGTTCAAGAAGCAATCGAGTGCATGAAAGGAAAAGGCCCAGATGATCTCATTGATTTGGTGTGTAAACTGAGTGGAGAATCAAGGGCAAGAGAAATCCTGGCCTCTGGGGTTGTTTTCGAACAGTTTGAAAAGATGGTACTGGCACAGGGAGGGGATTTGACCAAGCCTTATGCAGATGACACTACCAAAACCATGGAAGTGATCGCCAATCGTTCTGGAGTGATCAATTCCTGTGATGCCTATAAAATTGGGTATGCAAATCTCCTGTTGGGTGGTGGCCGTTGTAGTGGTACAGAATCGATTCATCATGGAGTTGGAATCCGTTTACTTCAAAAGAAAAATGCGCAAATTCAGGCAGGAGATGTTCTTGCACAAGTATTCGTATCTGACGAGCAGGATTTGGATAAGGCACTGTCATTGATTCATGAAGCGTACACAATCGTCTAAGGGTGACTGAACAAGGAGAAGGGCATGGAAAAAGGGATTTCATTGTTGGGAATTGGTGTTTTTGTATTTCTTGCTTGGATACTCAGTGTTGACCGCAAAAATATTCAATGGAAACCAGTATTGTGGGGCATTGCGTTACAGTTGTTGATTGCTGTTGTTGTGTTGCATCCGACCATGCAGCAATTCTTTTTTGATGGTATTAACAAATCGGTGCTTCGTCTCCTTTCTTTTAGCGAGGATGCTGCACATTTCGCTTTTGGGTCAATGGAGCCTCATGAAGTCACCAAGTTAACTGCATCAGGAGAGATGGAGTCTTCTGTCGTTGTCGGAACAGTCTCGCCAAGCATGAAGAGCATTGCCTTTTGGATCGTATTACCGACCATAATATTTTTCTCTTCTCTAATGAGTTTGTTGTATCAGGTTGGAGTGATGCAACGTATTGTGTGGGGTGTGGCTTGGGTTATGCAACGTACAATGGGGACAACTGGACCGGAATCGTTGTCCGCCGCTGCCAATATATTTGTAGGACAAACAGAGGCCCCTTTGGTCATTAAACCCTATGTGGATAAGATGCATGGCTCAGAATTACATGCAATTATGACAGGAGGATTTGCCACTGTAGCTGGTGGTGTAATGGCGGCTTATGTCGGGTTTTTGAGTGGCAGCATTCCAACGATTGCAGGTCATTTGGTTGCTGCATCCATCATGTCAGCGCCAGCAGCCCTTGCATTGAGTAAAGTGATTTATCCAATGCCACCAGATGTCGAACATGTGGGAATGGATGAACTGTCGATTGACAAGCCCTATGGAAATATCATTGAAGCGGCAGCAATGGGGGCTTCTGAAGGGATTAAACTCGCTCTCAATGTATTGGCGATGTTGATCGCTTTTGTAGGGTTAATTGCGATGATCAATTTCTTTGTTGGGTGGATCAGTATCGGGGGTGATCCATTAACCTTACAGCGACTGTTGGGTTGGTTTTTTGCACCATTGTCATTTTGTATGGGTATTCCGTGGGATGAAAGTCAAATTGTGGGTACTTTGTTGGGTGAAAAGATTGTTCTTACAGAATTTATTGCATACATGCATTTGGGTGAGATACTAACCGAAAATGGGTTGTCTGAGCGTTCTGGAATTATTGCTTCTTATGCTCTCTGTGGTTTTGCAAACTTTGCAAGTATTGGGATACAGATTGGTGGTATTGGCAGCATTGCGCCGAATCGAATGACGGAATTGTCAGCACTTGGATTGCGTGCGATGATAGCAGGAACTCTAGCGGCATGCATGACTGGAACGATTGCTGGCGTTATTATTTAAAGTGCAGTCAATAGAGCGATGAAACAGAATAGACAGACGATAGCGAATAAACTACAAAAGCCGTATAGGTAAGAGGATCAATGCACAATATTAGAAAACATGGGACCCACGTGCCCAATATTGATTCGGAAGCATGGGTGGATACTTCGGCAGTGGTCATTGGTGAAGTAACCTTGTCACGAAAGGTAAGTGTTTGGGCAACATCAGTACTGCGAGGTGACCAAGGGCTCATCTTTGTCGATGAAGAAACAAATATTCAAGATGGCACAATTATTCATTCTACTGGCGGTATATCGACTACCCATGTTGGAAAACGCTGTACAATTGGACATCGAGTATTGTTGCATGGATGTACAATTGAAGACGATTGTTTGATTGGGATGGGGGCTATTGTATTGGACAACTCAAGGATTGGAAAAGGGTCAATAGTTGGAGCCGGTGCTGTTGTCACAGCCAATACCATAGTGCCACCAAATTCTTTGGTGTTGGGAATGCCTGCGAAGGTTGTTAAGACGTTAAGCAAGGCAGACCAAGAAAAATGGATTGCCCATGGACACCAAGAATACTTAACATTATTGGCTGAAGTACTGGAAACGGAAGGTTCGTCATGACCCCAAATGCCGTGAACAATCGAAATCAACGTCCTGGATGCTTTTTGACAATGATATCCATAGTGGTGGTGAGTCTGTGTACATTGATAGGGTAGAATTAGAAGGTTTTAAGTCCTTTGCTCGGCGGACAACGGTACATTTTGGTCCTGGCATCAGTGGGGTTGTCGGTCCAAATGGGTGTGGGAAATCCAATATTGTGGATGCCATTAAATGGTGTTTGGGAGAGCAATCTGCCAAAGCCTTGCGTGGTCAAAATATGGGAGACGTGATTTTCAATGGGTCTGCTACCGAAAAACCAGCAGATTTTGTTGAAGTGTCATTGATTTTCAACAAAGGAAAATCTCAGTTTAAAGGAATGTTTGCTGGACTCGAGGAAGTTCAGGTGACTCGTAAACTCAATCGAAAAGGTCAATCGGTCTATTTGCTGAATCGGTCTAAAGTACGCCTGAAAGATGTTCAGTTGTTTTTTATGGACACAGGATTGTACAATCAAAGGTACGCTCTAATTGAACAAGGACAGATTGGTCATATTATTGAGGCTCGTCCAAGCCAAATGCGTTTGTTGTTTGAGGAAGCGGCCGGTATCTCTCATTTCAATGAACGTCGTGTTGCGACAGAAACAAAGTTGAATTCGACTCAGGAAAATCTAGATAAAGTTCAGATTGTCGTAGATGGATTGCAACGTCAGTTGAATACGTTGAAACGCCAAGCCAAAAAGGCTGTTCAGTATCAACGCACTCGGTCTGTGATTCGACAATTAAGTTTATCCATTGCAGTATCCAAGTATATGGAATGGTCTGCTGAACGTAGTCAACTCGCCAAGGTTGAGAAAGTTGTATTGGCAAAAGAAGACGAGTTGGAACATGTAAACCGTCGACAATGGAGCATGCTGACTCAAGCAAAGCAGTCTCTGTCAGCGAAGCAAGAACAAAGCAATTCTATGCAAAGACGTCTGCAGTCGTTGACTCAACAGCATACAGAACAGCAAACAACGTTAACATTTCAACGGCAAAAGGTACTCGATCTCGAGGCACGCACAGCAACATTGGAAAGTGAATTAGAGGGTGTACAATCTGAACTGTCTGAGATTCAACATGGGCAGTCTGCATTGCAAGATGCCGTGTTGGTGGCTGAAGGCTTGATGAAAGAAGCCTCTCAACGGCGTTCAAATGCAATAGACGCACACAACAGTGCCACAAAGGCCATTAAGACCACAGACAAAGAAATAGAAGATATCAAGACCACAATGGACAAATCCAGGACTAGGATTGCGAAGATAAATGGTGAATTGGTAGCGATTGAACAACGTCTTAACGATATGCGTACGGACGAAGGGCATCGAAATGCAGAGAGCACTCGGTTAACAGAAAGAGCATTGTCGTTGGTCCATGAACAGCAAGTGTTGGTCCAGTCTATTGAAACTGCCTCACAACAAATGCGTGCCAAAAAGGAAAAGGAACGTCAAGCCAAAATAGATGTGCAAGATCACCAGCAACAACTCCGAGTTGTTGAAGAAGGCAGCCAAAAACTACGACGCAGCCTACAACAACTTCAACGTGAAGTGGATACAACTCAGCATCTGATCAACAGCACTCAACGAATGATTGATTCAAATCAAGGGGTATCACGCAACAGTAAATCAGTATTGGAACATCCGAAAGTCTTCGGGTTGTTGTTGTCCATGCTCGTTGTACCAAAGACGGTTGAGAAATTACTGTTAACCCTATTGGGAGAAGAGGCAGAGAGTATTCTCCTAGATGATAAAGCAGATATCGCCTCTATATTGTCTCTTTCGAAGGGTAGGATGTGTTTTGTACAGTTGCCTCCAGATTGGGAAGCACAATGGAAGAAGGTACGACATAATCCAAATTGTTTAGGTCCTTTATCTGTTATTTCAGGTCCACCACATGCACTGTTTGCATTGTATTTGGTACTTGGCCCATTTTTGACTGATGCTACCACCATTCCAAAATGGGGATGGCGTGTCTTTAATACTCAAAAGATGGAGTGTATTCGCAACGGAGTATACGTTGTGGGTACGCCTTCCTCAATCGCAGGAGAATTGCTTCACCGTCGAAGAACGTTGGTTGCGGAACAGACAAAAGTACAAGATCTGCAAAAGAGTGCTGCTCGAGAGAAGGAGCGGTTGTCTATTGCTATGTCCAATGTAGCAACACAACGTGAACAACTTCAAACCTCAAAGGGAGTTTTGGAAACTCTGCAGATAGAGATTCGTCGTGTTCAAGAAGACAAGACTCGTTTGGAACGATTGAGTAACGGATTGTCTCAGGATATATCTGCTGTAAAAAGACAATTGCAGGAACAAGAAACGGCTGCTAGTAAAATCTCAACGGAACGAAGTGCGAAACTTCAGCAACAAGGGTTGCTACGGTTAGAGCAGGCCGAAATAAAGCGCACAATGGGTGAGGCCGATACAGACCTTAGATTTTCTCAAGAGCAACGTACTCAACAGTTGAAACATGCAGGGCAATGTTCAAGCCGTAGAAACGAAGCGGACAATCAATGTTCCTTACTTGGTGAAAGGCTGATTCAAACCAAACAACGTAGGGATTCGATGGCGCAAAGTCTTCAGAGTCTTTATCGTCGTGCTACAACAAAGAAACAAGAGATTGCTGGTTTTCAAAAGCAGCATACAGAGTTGCTTCATTCCAATCGACAATTGGCAGAAAAAGTGTTGGAATTTGAAGCCGATAAAGATGCTTTGCAAGTTGAAGTGGATGCATCCATATCCAGTATGAGTCAATTTATGGAGTATGCTGAAAAGATGGAGATTAGAGTTCAGCAAACTCAAAAAGAAAAAGATGCGATTACCGAAGAACGTGTCGCTGCTCAAAAGGAATTAGATGGTGTACGATCAAAAATAACGATTTTAAAGCATGAGGTGAACAAACAGTTTGAAGTTCGACTCTCGGGATTGATGGATAGATTAGAATTTGATCGTCAACTTGTATTTTCTCCTTTAGAAGGTGTTGATGTTTTGCCACCTCAAACTGAAGAGGAGGCCAATATGAGTCGTGCACTGTATGTTTCTTTGACCGAGTTGGACTCTATTGAGCAGAGAGAAGAATGGGAGCAATCCAAGCAGAGTCTCGAAGATGGCCTGGCTAAGTTTGGTCAGATCAATTTTGCAGCCATTGAGGAAATTGGACCTGTAGAAGCCGAATTTGAATCGACCAGCGCACAAAAGGTGGATCTGGAAAATTCTATGCACCAGATTGAGGATACGATTGCACAATTGAATGCGCTGTGTACTGAACGTTTTTTGGCAACAGTTGATGCGGTGGGTAAGTATTTTCAGCAGTTGTATCCTCGGTTGGTTGGAGGCGGTTCGTCCTCTGTCGAAATGCTTCAACCAGATGACCCATTGAACACGGGCATCAGTATCTTTGCACAACCACCTGGCAAGAAGTTGGAACGTCTATCTCTTCTGAGCGGAGGAGAGCGTGCTATGGTTGCCATTGCATTGTTGTTTTCATTGTTTCAAGTCAAGCCTTCACCGGTCTGTTTGATGGATGAAGTCGATGCGCCATTGGATGAAGCGAATGGTGAGCGATTCAATACGATGCTTAAGGAAATGTCGACCCGTTCTCAATTTATTGTTATCACCCACAACAAGAAGACCATGGAAGTGGTAGATACTGTATATGGGGTGACTATGCCAACTCCAGGTGTCTCGCAGCTTGTTAGTGTAAAGTTTGAATGAGGTCATAGGAGTACATAATGCGCGTATTTATTGCGACTCAAGAAACCCTTGTAGACGTTGGAACACAATCCTCCATAGGAGTTGGTGTAGGCGTTGTACTGGTTATCATTCTGTTTGTAATTGTCGTCAGCCGGTCTCGCAAAAATGAACCAGCTGATGGTTCAGCAGGAACGGGGAATGACGTCACCGTTGAAGAAGGTTCATCTGAACAGGGTACAAAAGAGCCAATACAGAATCGTGGCAGAGGGTATCACAAGGGATTGAGTAAGTCTCGTGGTTTCTTAGCGTCAACGATGGAGCGTTTGTTTGGGGCTAGTGTAGATGAATCTATGCTTGAAGAACTAGAAGAGACGTTGTTGATGGCAGATGTTGGTATTCAAACCACAACTCAAATCGTTGAACAGGTAAGACAGGCAGCCAATAAGGAAGACGACTTACGAGTGGTTCTTCGTCGAGAACTGTTGGCTACGATGGACGAAGATGTTCCATTGTTGATTGGAGATTCAAAACCGTTTGTGGTGATGATGGTTGGTGTAAATGGTTCTGGTAAGACGACCACCATTGGAAAGTTGGCGCATCGTTTTGTTGAAGAAGGAAAGACTGTAATGGTCGCGGCGGGGGATACGTTCCGTGCGGGCGCGATAGAGCAGTTACAGGTATGGGCTGAACGTGTTGGTGCCGAATTCATTTCTTCAGAACCAGGAGCAGATCCTGCATCTGTGATGTACAATGCATTGGATGCTGCCAAAGCCAGAGAGGTTGATGTTCTTTTGTGTGATACGGCAGGGCGTTTACAGGCCCATGGTGCATTGATGGCTGAACTGGGAAAGGTGATGAAAGTCATGAAAAAGAAACAACCGGATGCTCCTCATGAGTGCTTATTGGTTCTCGATTCTACGATTGGACAGAATGCTTTGTCACAGGCGAAAGGGTTTACAGAAGCAACACCTTTGACGGGGGTTGTTTTGACAAAATTAGATGGCACCGCGAAGGGGGGGGTTGTATTGGCTGTAAAACGAGAATTGGGAATTCCTGTGCGATTGATTGGTTTGGGTGAAGGTGCAGATGATTTGAGAGATTTTGATAGGGAAATGTTTGTAGATGCATTGTTAGATTTAGATCAGGAAGGTGAAGTATGAATGTACAGTTTTCAGTACGTGGTAGAACATTTAACGTTCGAACAGAAGACGATGGAGGGTTGCTCAAGCAGCTTGCCACTTCGATGGACCAGAAAATAAATGCACAGGCAGCAGTCGCCAAAAAGTTGGATGAGCCGTCACTGGCTATCATTACTGCTTTGGATATGCTTCATGAATCGGCCTTGGACAAACGTCGTTTGGCTGAAGAGTTGGAGGGGATTCAATTGAAACTGGATGCTGCACTTACAATGCTAGAGGCTCTTATGCCGATGGACTCTAAAACAGAAAAATAAATCGTATGATCAGAGGTTTTTTTTGTATGCTTGTCTCTAAAGACACGACTCCTTTTAATGGAGTCCGTGGATATACAGATTAAGACGATGTAGTTCTGTACCTGAATCGCATCTCTCCGAATACTCCCCACTGTAAAGAACCTTGAGTACTGATTTCATAGATGTGTTCGATACGTTGTGGAGAAGCAAAACCAACTTGTCCGGACAGTCGAAAACCATACAACGAGTTGATTTGTACGTTTGTTCCGACACCACCTTGGATGCTCACAAGTTCAGTTTGGGTGATGATCGTATCTTGAGTACTTTCCAAAATGGATGGTAGATAAATACCTGATGGTACAGACTGAAAACTTTGGTACCGATATTCTCCGAACAAATCTAAGGTGACATACGAGGCTAAGGCTACATCGTCAATAATGTAAAACTCTGTCCCACCTCTAATATCAACGGTGTGGGCCGGTGTCATGGATTCTGAATCTGAGTATAATGTGCCGTCATCAGATCTAAGTTCAGCCTCAAAAGGGGTAGAACGAATCGCTTTCATGACCAAGTAGGGCTCAACATGTTGATTTTTATTGGAGAAGGCCGTTTGGAGTCCCAGACCTGAAGCACCAATACCAGATCCTCGTGTTCCTTCAGGAGTGACAGTAAAGAAGTTGCTTTTGTCACGCATACGATAGAGTACACCCATTTGCCAATTTCCAGCATCGCCACGATTGGCATGAATCTTTGTATGGAAAGGATAAAAGTTTAACGCCAACTGGGTTCCTTGAAGGCCTTTACCATTTCGCATAGTATCATCGATAGCCGGAGTATCGAGGTAGGAACCAGTTTGTGACAGTGGGTCGTACTTCATTTCATAGATGTTCGAATACGCTAATTTTTCGGAGCCGATTGGAATATTGACGTCGACCGACATAAAGTCAAGCAGTCCAAACTTTACAACCATTTGAGTTGTGTTTTGTTGATGACTTCGATTTCCAACGACTTCATTTTCTTGATAGAGCGAGTCTGTACTCAACTGAAATCTATGATTTACGGCAACATCTCCTTGTAATGCTCCTGGAGCATCTGTAAAGGTGCCAGCGTGTACATCGTTAACCCACAGCAGTCCAGTGCTAAGGGTGAAACACATCAGTGGAAATAAAGGGCGTTTCATAGAGTTTTCCTTGGTCCGAGAATCACTCTCACAGTGTAACACGAATACAATGAAGATACAGCCATTTGAGGATCCTTATGGTATCCCAAATAGAAAAATGGTTTTGGGTGAACAGACAAGTCTATGCAAACATGACAGTATTGATTTCAGAAAAAATGAATCTTCATCGAATACAAATGGACTTGGATGCGTTATTCATTTACACAGAGTGATACCAGTAAAGGAGATTCTCATGCATAAGTTGAAGTGTAGGTCTAAGAAGTTGAATATATTCAAATCTATAATGTTGATGGCCGGACTGTTTGTTGGGGGACTAACAAACTCTTCTGAAGTGTATGCTGCCGACAATGCCCCATCTTTTTCTCTTAGAGATATCAATGGTAAACAAGTATCGTTGTCGGATTATGAAGATAAGGTTGTGCTTGTTAATTTTTGGGCAACGTGGTGCGGTCCCTGTCAAGCGGAAATGCCTCATTTACAGAAGATGTATGTTGAATTAGAAGAGCAAGGGTTTGTTGTATTGTCCATTAGTGCAGACAATGCACGTGATGCGAGTAAAGTTAAACCATTGATCAAAAGAAATCGCTATACATTTCCCGTTTTGTTGGACAAGGACTCAACAGTTCTGAATCAATACAATCCTGAATCTGTATTGCCTTACAATGTCCTGATTGGTAAAGATGGAAACATTCTTTGGCAAAAGGCTTCTTATGCACCAGGTGAAGAAGTTGAACTTCGAGAAAAGGTTGTTGAAGCATTGGGCTCTGCTGAAGCTACTGGAACTCCAGTTGAAGGTAAGTCTGAATCTGCGTCGGAAGGTAAAACTGATGACAATCCTGAACCTACAAAATAAGTAGGGTGTTGTACATGTTGAATACGGTTGTATTGTTGGGGTTCTTGACGATTCAAGATAGTCAGGCTCAGGAAACACAGGAAGATGAGTTGGACTTTCTCCTTGCCACATTACAAGAAGATGCTCCTCCACCAAATCTACTTTATGGTATGGGTATTGTTTCTGGTGCCACAGAAACAAAACGGTGGGAATCCAGGTCACGTTATCGTGTTTCTGACAGAGTCGAACCTGGTTTTGAATCAACGCACCCAAGACTTCATGACTATACAGAGTTTGTAAATCGATTTTATTACAAGCTCAATCATGCAGAAAAAGGATGGAATTCCTCAGTTCAAGTTGATCAGGTAACATTGGGACTCAATCGTTATATCCTCGACGACAGAATGTACAATTCGATTGATTTATTGGAACCGTCGTTGTTTTCTCCCTTGCCCAATAGTTTTGTACGCCTAGAAAAGGCGAATTTAACAAGGAATTTCGCGAATTCTAAAATTGAGATTGGAGATATGGGAGGCGCATTCGGAAGAGGTATTGCCTTAAATATTCGTTCCAATAAGATTGTAGATATCGATACCTCGCTACGAGGAGTCAAGTACTCAGGGAGTATTGGAAATGCTGATTTCACTGCACTCAGTGGCTTGAGCAACCGTCAACAGGTCTCTCGTGACAACCCAAACATTGGTTTGTATCAAGATGTTCCACATTTGATTAACGGTATCGAAGTAATGCTCTATGGCGTAGGAAGTGCCACACTTGGGTTTCATGGTGTTACCGCGACGTTTGGTGATGTTTCTCTCCGTAATGAAAGCGGTGTCCGTAGATATGAAGAAGCTATTGATGCAACTATCGTTGGTGCGGATGCTGAGTTGTACGGTGTTGCAGGATTGGATTGGTATTTTGAGGGCAATGTATTTCAATATTATGATGATGCCCTCAACGAAGGTGGTGAGCATGAGACTGGTTATACTGGCTATGTTTCTGCAAGTGCGTATCCTGGAATATTGGTCGTTTTGATGGAAGGAAAGATATCCAAGGATTCTGAACGAATCAATCTGTATACTTCGATTGACAACTGGGAAGTGGCAACACCACCATCCTTAGAGTACGAACGAATGATTACAGAAGATTCTTCCGCAACTGTAAATTCAAATGATGTGATAGGTGGAAGAATCCGAGTTGATGTTCCAATTGTACCTGCGGTATTTACACCTTATGTTGCCGTATCCGCATTCCATGACAAGGATTTAGAAGGCCTTCATTTTAATATTGTACCAGAAACAATTGTACATCCGGTTGCTGGTGTTCAGTATACAGAGAACGATATTGTTGTTTTAATGAATATGGGGTATCGAATTGATGATCGTGATTCAGTAGCCGAACTGGATGCTGGGGTAGATCAAGGGCAAGATAGACTGATCCATTTTGATGGTGAGGTCGGATTTCCGTTGTTCAATCATGAAGCATTGGAATTGAATACTTCAATGTGGAAATTTATGTGGGGTGACAACCCCGTTCCACACAATGATTTTGTTACGATGCAAAATGCGATTGTCTGGCGTCACGGAGAAGATCTGGATTTTATTGTGTACCAAGACTATACCACGAATACTCAGTTACAGTCTGTGGGTAATATTACAGACGAGGTCTATCTTTCGGGTGAAGTGAAGTATCGTCCAACACCTGAAACTTCCCTGAGAGTTCTTGCAGGAGCATACAAGGCAGGGATCCGTTGTTCTGGAGGGCAGTGTCGAACGTTGCCAGGATTTAATGGAGTCGAGGTAGCGTATAGTTCCACGTTCTAGCCGTTGTAATTTTGTAGTCTTGTTTAATTTTTGATTGGATTTCATTTTCACCACCCAACTCAAAGGAGTTTGCATGTTTGCATTCATGAGTCTTATTTCACTCTCATTCGCCAAAGAAGTCGCCATTTCCTCTATTGATGTCTCTTCCTATCGTGCGCCCGATTCCTCAACAAAATACGATTCAAGCCAATTGAATGATGGAAAAGCAGTGACGGCATGGATTGAAAATGATGAAGGTTCTGGTCTCGGATCTTGGTTCGAAGTAAATCTCAAAGAATCTTCTACAATATCATCGTTGAAACTGTGGAACGGATACTGGTATTCATTCAATGAATGGGATTTTCACAATCGTGTAGCCAAAATGGAAGTTACGTTTGAGGACGGAAGCAAAGAAGTTTTTGAGTTAGACGATAAAAAGATGGTGGAAACCATTAAATTTGCAAAGCCACATACAGGATCTAGTTTTAAGGTTCGATTTGCAAAGGTTCATTCTGGTTCTGCTTATGCCGAACGAACGGCTGTTTCAGAGATTAAAGTGTACGATGCGACACCAGAGACGTTTCATGTGGCCAATATAAAAGCCACAACCACTTTACCTGAAGACAATGATGGTTCATATGACGTGTCAAACTTGCAGGACAATCTTAAAGATACTCCGTGGTGCGAAGGAACTACAGGGACAGGGAAAGGTCAGAAATTAACCTATACATTTGATGCTCCCAAAAAATTAAAGCATTTTGATATGATCAATGGAAATGGTACAGATTTTAAACTGTTTATGGCATATGGTTCTGTAAAATCCCTTCAATTAACGTTTGACAATGGTCAAAGTCAGAGTGTCGTTGTCAAGCCAAGTTTGATGCCTCAAACTCAAAATATTGAACCGGTAACCACCAAAACTGTCACGGTAGAACTGGTTGATATAAAAGATGGTAAAACAGTGGAAGATACTTGCATTTCGGAGCTTCGGTTTTATTAATCTGGATGTGTACTCGATAATACACATTGGTGATTGATCAATATGGCTTTGTCCGATTGGTGTATACTATACACCAATCATTGGACGAAGCCTTTTCAGTACCCTAGGAGAGTGTATTGTGTTAATCAAAGAAGGACTTCGAACAGTTTAGGAGTGAAGACGATGGCAAAAACAGCATCATTTGTGGTGGGTATCGATTTGGGAACAACCAATTTCGCGATCTCTGTCATTAAAAATGGTCGTCCCCACATGATTGAAGATGCACAGCAGAATCGTACTTTTCCCAGTGCAGTTTTTCGAAAAGATGGTCAATGGCAAGTAGGTCATGCTGCTAAGGTTGCACGCCTAAAAGAACCTCATTTGGGCGCCTATGCGGTCAAACGATTGATGGGGCTGCGTTTTGACTCTGAAGAACGTCCAATACTTGCTGATGCATTGGGGTTGACCATAGTTGCGCTTGAAGATGGTTTATGCGGTGTACAATTGGGGGAGGAAGTCTTTACCCCAAGTGATATAGCGGCTCAGATTTTGCAGTTTTCCTTTGACTTGGTAAAGAAACAGTTTGGCGCCAATCCTGAAGAAGTCGTCATTACGGTACCAGCATATTTCAATCATGCTCAACGAAAAGCGACCAAACTTGCCGCCGAAAAAGCAAAGTTGCCGTGTCAGCGAATTATTAATGAACCGACTGCAGCTGCGATTGCCTATGGAATGCGGGTAAGCCAGCAATCTAAGGTGGTTGTGTTTGATCTCGGTGGTGGAACTTTTGATATTTCTATCTTACAGTTTGCGTCAGGCATTGTAGAAACTTTGGGAATATCGGGGGATGCGTTTTTGGGTGGTGAGGACTTTGACAATGCATTGGTCCATCATTGTTTGAAGCATATTGAAGATTTTCATGGCGTAGATTTGTCAACCAATCGAGTCGCATTGAGACGATTGAAAGAAGCTTGTGAAACGGCAAAGTGTGAGTTGTCGTTTCAGCAATCAACGATGATCATGCTTCCACAAATCCATCCGAATATTGATTTTCAAACAACCATTTCTAGAAATCTATTGAACAGTTTGACCGATCCGTTGGTCGATCGAACAATTGATGTGGTTCGACAAGCACTGGAAGATGCCTCTTTAAAAACAAATGAAGTTGATAAAGTGATTTTGGTTGGTGGTCAGACTCGGATGCCACGAGTGCGCGAACGTATTTCTGGATTTTTTAAACAGGATCCTTCAAAGGGGGTTCATCCAGATGAGGTTGTAGCGAAGGGAGCTGCTTTACACGCTGCAAGTTTACTTGGTGAAGTCGATGCTCCGATGCTTTTCGATGTGACGCCCTTTAATCTGGGGATCGATGTACAAGCAGGTCTTTTTCAAAACATCATCGCTAAAAATGCTCGGATACCGGTATCGGCTTCTGAAACTTTTGTGTTGCAAATGGGTAAAAAATCGGTCACAATCGTCGTCCGTCAGGGACACTCTCGTTTCTCAACGGAAAATGAATTCTTGGGAGA
>Ga0115559_1000831_pt1 | contig 20682 bp, 20 predicted proteins | sample COGITO_mtgs_1105_3_FD_87281 | JGI IMG/M metagenome (GOLD analysis project Ga0115559, IMG submission 87281) | Pelagic marine microbial communities from North Sea - COGITO_mtgs_110506 | ecosystem: Environmental > Aquatic > Marine > Epipelagic | place: Germany:Helgoland, sampling site Kabeltonne... | reverse complement strand
TTTAGAAATCATTTCGGCACCTCTAGAAACCAAATAGTCCTCAAACTTTTGTACTGTTTCCTTTATCTGAGTATCAGATAAAACGGGATTCAAAATGAAAACAGTTTCGTAATGATTCATAATCGTTATTAATTTGTTTATTTTAAGGCTGCAAATATAGTGACTTTTTTTGTTTTAACAACACCTCTTTTCAGTAGAAAAATGCAGTAGTTTCAGCTAGATGAGTATTTAGTTTTCTAAGTTTTCTGTTTTTTATAGTATTACTTAACAGCAGTAACCGTAAATCCTGCTTTTCTAAGCAATAAAAACAACTCCATTTTTTCCCACCAAATAACCTGCACCTACTCCAAAAAAGTAGATTTTTATTTTGCATATTCTTTAATTTAGGTATTTAGTATATTTTATTTTATAGTTGAATTTAATTAGATTTGAGAACACTAAGCTATCTATTATGGAAATACCTGAAATGCCTAACTTAATTCATTACGCTATTCCATTTTTTGCACTCACAGTTATTATTGAGGTTATTGCAACTGTTCGACTTCAAATGAAAGATTATGAGTATAAAGATGCGGGTACCTCTATTGCTATGGGGCTAGGAAATGTGTTTATTGGATTGTTTTCCAAGGTGATGGTTTTTTCTGCATTTCTATTGATTTACAATCACCTTCGATTATTCACAATACCATTTACTTGGTGGGCTTGGATTTTAGTATTCTTTGCAGAAGATTTAGGATATTACTGTTTTCACAGAGTAAGTCATACAAGTCGTTTTTTTTGGGCTAGCCATGTTGTACATCACTCCTCTCAAAAATACAATTTAAGTACTGCCTTACGTCAAACATGGACGGGTAGCTTTACTTCTTTTGTATTTTATTTATGGTTACCGCTACTAGGGTTTCATCCAGCAATGATCTTAATGCAAATGTCTATTAGCTTATTATATCAATATTGGATTCATACAGAACTCATTACAAAAATGCCTAAATGGTTTGAGTTTTTCTTTAACACTCCATCACACCACAGAGTTCATCATGCAACAAATCCGCAATACTTAGATCGGAATCATGCTGGGATATTAATTATCTGGGATAGAATGTTTGGAACTTTTGAACCTGAAATAGAGAAGCCAGTTTACGGATTGACAAAGAATATTGAGACTTACAATCCTTTGCGTGTTGCTTTCCATGAATGGGTTGCAATGATTTCTGATGTTTTTAGAAATAAAATATCTCTTATAAACCGATTCAAATATCTAATTAAACCACCTGGATGGAAACACGATGGATCTGGCACTATTTCTTCTGATTTAAGGAAGAAATGGGAGAATAAGAATGAAACATAACTATGTCATTCCGACCGAAGTGTAGCCTGCCTGACGGCAAGGCAGGGAATCTTTCGTTGTTGAGATCTCTCGACTCCGCTCGAGATGACAGCATATAATTAATCCAAATCAAACCGGACACCCATAGATATATTTCTAGTCTCCGTTCCTTTAAATAGAGGATTTAGGTCATACTTCACATACAGTCCACAACTTCTATATGCTAGATAAGTACTAATTCCGTAATTATAAATGTTCGTATTAAAACCACCTTTTTGTAACTCCTCTACTTTCGTTCCTGAAGTATTTCTATATTCTAAATATTGTCTTGTTCCCATTTTAAATCCTACGAAAACACCAATACCAAATCTAAAAGATTGATTTCTGTAATCTCTAAAAGTACCATCATCATAGGTTCTGTCTTTTGAGAAGTCAAATTCTATATGCGCTGGGAAAATCATTTGTACATGGCGCAATCTACTCTCTGATGTTGAGAATTGAAATGTTTGCAATTCGGTTTGGTCTCCATTTACCACATGGTATTGATTCCCATCGGGTCGCAAATTGTTCCATACAAATGAGAATCCATATTTTAAATAGGTTTTTGAAACGTTTTTACTCAAACGATATTTATGTGTAAATCCTACTTCATAGAATCTTGACTTCCAAAATTTATAAGGATTCCCTTCTAGTGATGATAACTTATGATCTACTAAAACATTATTTACTCCCATTGCAAAAACAAATTGAGATGTATGTCTACGGGTCCATCTTCTTCTATACCTTCGCTCTCTTCGCTCACGTCTTGTTTCATAATCTTCATCTGTAAAACGCAGCTGAAAGGTTCTTCCTCCTATAGAAAAAGTGCTTTCCTCATAATAACGATCTTCTCCTAAGATTTTTCCATCTGTTTTTGCTTGTACTAGCAATTGTATGAGGCGCTCTTGTTCTGCTACCAATACTTCGATTCTACCCGCATGATAGGTGGCTGCTGCTTTTTTCAGTTCATCTGCTCTTGTCTTTGTAATCTTCCCTTCTTCTAATTGTAAATTAATTTCTTTAACTTTAACTCTTAAAGAATCTTTTTGCTTGGTTGTGATTCTATCAATCCTATTTGATATTTTCTTTACTTCACTCTCAAAGGTTTTCTCTTGAGAAAATGCAACAGTGCTGCTAAGCAACACTATAATTAATAGTATTCTTTTCATAATTATTGTCTTAAGTTTTGTTCTTAATTAATTGTTTCTGTTAGCAATAGCAACTGCTACATCCGAAACTCTTTTTTTAATAAATCGGTAAAAATTATTTTGAAAACTTTCTTCCTTAACATCTCTTTCTACTTCAGCTAAAATTGTATTTGGGTCAATCTTTAAATTAGATCTTTTCAACTCTTTTTCAATCCTTTTTAAAACATCCGATCTAGAAACCTTATACTTTTCATAATAACTTCTAATTTCTTCTTTACTATGAGTTACAGCATATAAGAGAGCGTCACTGTCTACAGATATTGTACTGTTTGTTATTCTTTTAAGTTTAGGTGTTGACTTAATATTTTTGTCAACATCTATAGTAGTTTCAGCAATGACTATTTCATTTTTTAAAGGAATAATCGTTGTTTTCTTAAGAGCTTTATCAACTTTATTTTTATTCTCTTTTTTAAAAGCAACTCTCGAATCTGTTTTTACTTCTTCAAAAGGTTCTATTGATTTGCTCTTTACAGGCAGTTTGTCATTTCTGTTCTCTACAATTACATCTGTTTCAGAAGGAAGTAATTCTATTTCTTTCGGTTGATTCGTTTCTGGAATTTTAAAATCATCCTTTACAATTGTATTTTCAGGAATCGCTGTCTCATTATCACCTTCTTCATTCATAAAAAAGAATAGTGACACTAGCAACAATATAGAAGCTGCGTAGCCGATATAAAAAAACCAACCTCTCTTTTTCTTTTGCTCTTGTGCGTCTAACTGACTAGACAAACGTTCCCAAGCTGAAGCTGATGGCTGTATCTCTCTCCCTTGCATTTTCCCTTGAATGCTCTTTTCAAAGTTATTCATGTCCCTTACTTATTAGATTCATCTTTCTATAATTTTCTTGCAACCATTTTCTTGCTTTAAATAACTGCGATTTTGAGGTACTAACTGTGATGCCTAATTCTTCAGCTATCTCGTTATGCTTATATCCTTCGATGGCGAACAAATTGAACACCATTTTATACCCTTCTGGTAATCCGTCAATTAATTTCTGAATATCATCTACAGAAGTACTTTCTAGGTTTTCTGTAGCATAATCATGATATACATACTCTTCATCAGTGGGTTTTATTGGATTTTTTTTTCGTAAATACGACAAACAAGTGTTTATCATTACTCTACGAATCCATCCCTCAAAACTTCCTTCGTGCTTGAATTTATGTAAGTGTGTAAAAACTTTTAAAAATCCAGACAACATCAAATCTTCTGCATGATGATTGTCTTTTACGTACTGTCTACACACACCCAACATCTTCGGAGAATGTAGCTCGAAAATTTCTTTCTGGGCTTCTCTGTTATGTTGAATCGCTCTATTAATGATCGATTTCTGAGATGTATGTAATGGTATAATTTTCAATCCGGATTTTTAATTTTTACCGCCTTACAAATATAAAGACTACAGGTGTTTGAAAATGGTTGCTTTTATTTTATACTTTTATTGAAATTGTTATTTATATTTTAATATAGCTTAATGAATACTATTAAAAAGATGGATCATTGTTAATTTTGTGACTACCATAAGAAAGATTTTATGATAGCAACTAATTAGACAGCTTAACTGCGTGCAATCTCAAAACAAATCCCTTCCAATTGGATTTTGTTTTTATTGAATTCTACAATATCTATTGAGTTAATAGAATAAAACAACTTGTCTACAGTAGGATTATTAATCAATAGATGAAGAACTTCATATTCATGATAAATAATCAACTCTTTCAATAGTTGAGTGTTATTTTCAAATAGTTCTAGTAATGTTGGCCAGCCAGCAGTTCTATATGCTTCTAGCTCTTTCAACCCATAAGGATCGTTTTCTGAAATTTCATTTTCTCTAAATGAAGTAAATTCTGACGAAAACTTTTCGATAAAGATGGTAGTTTCTATTTCTATAGAATACCTCAAACGCTCTTTACCTTCCCATCGTTGCATTTGTCCAAAGTTAAACTCAGGAACAGTAAATACTTGTGAACCTATTTTCTTATGTAGTAATGCTATTTTCATTTACTGACTGTCTACATCCACAATAAAACGAATCGGTCTAAAATCCGCTACTGCTTGAAAAGTGTTCTTTATTTTCTCCATCTGTTCTTTTGTTTTTCCTAAGGATTGTTTGGGAGGAATCTTAATCAACACATTTTTGATATACTGATTACGGATTCTTGACACAGCAGGTGCTGAAGGTCCTAATACATTCTCTTGAAAAGAGTTTTGCAAGGCTTTTGTCAACCAAATAATACCTGCATCAACTTTTTGATAATCTTTATGCTTTAAAGTAATTTTAATCAAACGATAATACGGCGGATAATGATATTGCCAACGATCTTGTAACTGCTCTTTGTACATCGCTGTATAATCCGTTGTAGAAACCTGTTGCAGAATTTGATGGTATGGATTATAGGTTTGGATCATCACCTTTCCTTGTTTTTTAGAGCGTCCTGCCCTACCCGAAACTTGCACCATCAACTGAAAAGCTTTTTCATGAGCTCTAAAATCGGGAAAGTTGAGCATCATATCGGCATTTAGAATTCCAACTAATGAAACATTGTCAAAATCCAATCCTTTAGAAAGCATCTGAGTTCCTACGAGGATATCAATTTCTCTTGCTTCAAAAGCACCAATAATTTTTTGATATCCGTATTTCCCTCGTGTGGTATCCAAGTCCATTCGACCGATTGAATGATTTGGAAACAATTCTTTTAATTCTAATTCTATTTGCTCAGTTCCAAATCCTTTGGTATCTAGCTGATTACTACCACAAGCCCCACAATTATTAGGCATCGCACGTTGGTAGTTACAATAATGACAACGCAATTCATGTTTGAATTTATGATATGTCAAGCTTACATCGCAATTTGGACATTGAGGAGAAACACCACAGGTTTTGCATTCTACGATTGGAGAAAATCCTCGTCTATTCTGAAAAAGGATTACTTGCTCTTTTTCATCCAAGGCTTCTTGAATTTGCTTGATTAAAACATCAGAAAAATGATCTTTCATTTCCTTTTTTCGTTGTTTCTCTTTAATATCAACCAATTCAATTGAAGGCAATTGTACATTTCCGAAACGTCTATTCAATTCAACAAATCCGTATTTCTTTTCTTGTGCATTGAAATAACTCTCTATAGAAGGTGTAGCAGAACCCAATAAAATTTTCGCTTTGTGCATATGAGATAACACAATAGCTGCATCTCTTGCATTGTAGCGTGGAGAAGGTTCAAACTGTTTGTATGAAGTTTCATGTTCTTCATCTACCACAATCAATCCTAAATTAGAAAATGGCAAAAAGATGGAAGACCTTGCTCCTAATATAATTTGTGCTTTCGATTTATTATTTAACACATTATTCCACACTTCTACTCGCTCATTCATTGAATATTTAGAATGAAATACAGAAATTTGATTTCCGAAATAATGTTGTAAACGAGTAATAATTTGAGTTGTCAATGCAATTTCAGGCAACAGAAATAACACTTGTTTTCCAGTATCTAAGACATCTTGAATCAGCTTCGTGTAAACTTCTGTTTTTCCAGAGCTTGTAATTCCGTGTAAAAGAGTCACTTCTTTCGTTTCAAATAAAGTCTTAATTTCCTGTAAGGCTTGTTCTTGAAACGTGTTCATTTTTTTCAAATCGTTTGTATCTCCTTTATAAGAAATACGATCGGTTTGAATATGATAAAACTCAAAGACATTCTTGTCAACCAACGCTTTTATTACAGGCGAAGAAGCCCCTGATTCATTTTCTAAATCTTTAACCTTTATCGGTTTTTTAGAAGTAGCCAATTGAAAGTAACTTAAGATTGCCTCTCGTTGCTTTTTAGCTCTAGACAGTTCTTCCAACAAACCTTCTAAGGAATCTTCTGAACTATAGTTTGTATGCAAGCGAACATACTTTATCAATTTAGGTTTGTATTGCTCGTAAATTTCTTCTTTGATATAAATCGCTGACTTTTTAATCAACTCATTAATAATTGGCAATACTTTTTTCTTCCCAAGTATATCAGCCACTTGATGCACTGTTAACTGTGATTGATGTTGCAAAGCTTCAAAAATGAGAAACTCGTCATCGTCTAAAATATCTTCATTTTCAAATGCTTTATTTTTATAAACGATGGTTTCGCTTTCCAATAAAAAAGCAGAAGGTAGAGCTGCTCTATAGACTTCTCCTAAAGCACACATATAATAATTAGAAATCCACTCCCAATGTTTTAATTGAAGTTCATTTACAATGGGTTTGTCATCTAAGATTTGAAGAATATCCTTAGCTTCATATAACTCTGGCGGAGTTTGATGTGTATTAAACACCAATCCTGTATACATCTTGGTATTTCCAAAAGGCACAGCAACTCGCATTCCCTTTGCTAGGAATTCAAATTCAGATTGTGTTACCGAATAGGTAAATGTCTTCTGAATGGGAATGGGCAATATGATGTCTATAAAGTGCTCTGTCACTTCGAGTGATTTTGTAAATGAAATTTTCAAAATTGTATCGAGAAGTCAGTAAAATGTTCTCGATACAAAATTGCTTTGCAATTTCACTCGAACTGACAATTTCAAGAGACAATCAAAACTACTGAATTTTCATAAATATTTCTTTGATAAGTTTTAATCTATTCAAGTAAAAATACTTTATTACAAAATCAATCATTAATGCTTGATTATGAGCTACTTACAAAAACTAACTTGCAATACTAACTAATAAATAATCAACTTATGATACAAGCAGCATATCCAAGACCTAGGCCTCTAACCATAAATGTGAGTCGTCATGGAATGGTAGACACTTATGAAAGTGGCTACGGATACACAAACACTTCAACTTAATGACCAAGGAATTATATGTACTTCTAACTTGATAAAAGAGGGTAATATTGGGCAAATTAGGTGTTATTAAAATCTCTTTTGAACCATGGGTAGCGCAAACGGTATACACGCTACTTATGAAATTTTATGGCTCTAATCGTCCAGAAGTTCAAAAAGATTTTCTCCAAATAAAAACTGATGATTTTGATTGGAATCAACAAGTTCAAAATCAAATGGACAGATTTACCTCAGAAACTGTAACAGATGAAGATAACTGGATACGTCAAATTTTGGTTTTAAGGGGTGAGCAAATTAAAAAGTTGTTTACATATTTCGAACAACCTGAGCCAACTTCAGATGAAATGTACACCTATCGATATATTTTTAAATTCGAATGGAATAATGATGAAGGATCTTTATATCTAGATGGAATAGGAAAAGCTAGAACGGGACAAGATCCGGCAGTTGACGACAGAAGGGGTGATTAGTATTTATTTAGTTAAGTCTGGTTTTTTGTAAAATTGAGTTTTAGTCTAATTCATTAATTTTACTTGCCTTTCTAGTGCCTTCATACAATTCGTACTTTACAAAACGACAATCTAAATCGGCATTCTTTAATTGAATACGTTTAGAAGTTCGTAAACCCACATGTTTTAACGCTTGCATATCAGAAGTAATCATCCAGGCCGTAGAATTTGGATAATTGTTTTTTAAGGTATCTCCTATCTTCATATAAAATTCATTGACATCTATATTCAATCGCTCTCCATAAGGTGGATTGAATAATATAGTTGTGTTTCCAAAAACCTCTTTTACAGAATTAAAAAAGTTCACATGATGTACTCCAATGAACTCCTCTAAGTTTGCATTGATCACGTTTTGTTTTGCTTTAGAAACCGCTGAAGGTGCTTTGTCAAATCCCATAATCTTAAAATGAGAATTTGTTATTTTCTTTAACAGTGCATCTTGGATGATAAAGTATAAGTCTTCATCATAATCTTTCCAGTTCTCAAAAGCAAAGTGCTTTCTGTTAATGTTCGCTGGAATGTTATTGGCAATCATACAAGCTTCAATCAAAATAGTCCCAGAACCACACATCGGATCTATAAAGTTTTCATCACCTGTATAACCTGATAATAAAACCAATCCAGCAGCTAACACTTCATTAATAGGCGCAATATTTGTAGCACTTCTATACCCTCGTTTGTGCAAAGAATCTCCAGAAGAATCTAAAGAAATAGTACACCAATCTTTTTGAATGTGTACATGAATTTTTACATCAGGATATTTTAAATCAACATTCGGTCTTTTACTATACTTATGACGAAAATAATCTGCGATTGCATCTTTAGATTTTAAAGAAATATAGTGTGAATTGGAAGTGAAATTTTTTGAGTTTACAACTGCTCCGATTGCAAATGTTCCTTCAACATCTAAATGTTTCTCCCATTTAATTTTTTGCAGCGCTTCATATAAATCTTCTTCATCGTAAATTTTACATGTTTTTATAGGTTTTAGAATTCTAATGGCTGTTCTTAAGGCAATGTTTGCTTTGTATAAAAATCCTTTATCTCCTCGAAAAGAAACACTTCTAATAGATTTTTTTATGTCTTGAGCTCCTAATTTCTTTAGCTCTTCTGCCAAAACTCTTTCCAACCCTTTTAAGGTAGTCGCCGTCATTCTAAAATCCTGATTCATACTGTATAATTTACTTTGCAAAAGTACATTTTTATCAAGAAGTAAAGACAAATAACCTGACTATCGTTGAGTGGATCATAAAATTAAGCCTTAACACTTTTTAACATCTGTAAGAAAAGCTTATTTTTGCGTACTTACACCTATGAAAACAGATTGGTTTACTTCTTGGTTCAACACTAAATACTATCATATATTATATAAGGATAGAAATACTGAAGAAGCCCAATTGTTTATGCGCAACATTACTAGATTTCTTCAATTGCCAGAAAAATCTCATATTTTAGATTTGCCTTGCGGAAAAGGAAGGCATTCTATTTATTTAAATTCTTTAGGTTATAAGGTAACTGGTGTTGATTTATCTGAGAACAGCATTTTACATGCAAAACAGTTTGAAACCGACGATTTAAATTTTGATGTTTTCGATATGCGAAACTCAATTTCTAATAGGTATGATGCTATTTTCAATTTGTTCACAAGCTTTGGCTATTTTGAAGATGATAAGGATGAAATTCAGGTTTTAAAGAACATGAAAAATGGATTGGGTAATCATGGAGTATTGGTCATGGATTTCTTGAACGTTGTAAAAGTGAAAAATAATTTAGTCACGAAAGAGATTAAAATCATTGATGGAATTGAATTCCATATAGAAAGAGAGATTAAAGGTGATTTTGTTTTGAAACACATATCCTTTACAGACAAAGGAGAAGGTTATTCTTATACTGAATATGTAAAATATTTAGATCTTAAAAAGTTTGAATCTTTTTTTGCTGAAGCTGGATTAAAAATAAAACATATTTTTGGTGATTATCAACTTTCGGAATTCGATGAGAAGCATTCAGATCGATTAATATTTATTGCCTCATGAGTTATATTCTTCTTTTAGGGTCAGTTATTTTTGGTGTTTTACTGGTTTTAATCTTAAAACCTAGTGAAAAAATTGTTCGCCTCTTACTAGCATTTAGTGGTGCGTACTTATTGTCTGTTGCTATTTTACATTTACTACCAGAAGTCTATAGTCATGCTGAGGATACCAAAATGATTGGAATTTGTATTCTTTTGGGAATCATTCTTCAATCTGTATTAGAATCGTTTTCTAAAGGAGTTGAGCATGGTCATATTCACTCACATTCCGATGGAAAAGCTTTTCCTACTCTATTATTTGTAAGCTTGTGTATACATGCCTTTTCAGAAGGTTTACCAATACGTCATACTGGTGATCATTTATTGTGGGCAATTGTTGTACATAAAATTCCAATAGCAGTTGTACTGACTACTTTTTTATTAAATGCGAAATTCTCAAAATCAACCATTTTTATTTTCTTAGCAGTTTTTGGATTGATGAGCCCATTAGGTGTTTTACTCTCTGAAGAAATAATGTTATTTGAAAAATACATCATGGAAATCACAGCAGTAATTATTGGGGTTTTCTTACATATTTCTACCGTGATTCTTTTTGAAAGCTCTGAGAATCACAAATTCAACTTAAAAAAGTTTTTGGCAATTATTGCAGGTGTTTTGCTTACAGTCTTTACTTTATAAGAATTATTACCTATATTTAGGTATTCCTTTTCTCTATTAAAGGCTAGCAAAGCCATAGTCCTCATATTGTATTTATTAATTAACCATATTTAGGTATGGAAAAACACCTACTTATAGGGATGAATTCTAAAACTCTCTTTTTTGATATTTGTTTAAGTATTAATCAAATCCAAAACAAATGCATCAACATCTAAAATCAAGCTATAGTTTAGGCTTAAGACAAACTGAAAAAGATCAGGCATGGCAAACATTGGTTGCTAATAAAGCCTATGGAACATTTTTTACTATAAATGGAAGATTTTCATTTGAAGAAGGTACATACAAACCTAATAAGTGCGAACTTTTCCTTCAAAATTATCAAGGGAACGTAACAATAGGTATTGTGTCAATCAAAGAAGAAATACAAATATACAGAGATACTCTATTAGATAACCATACGCTGGTTCTTGTAGTTAAACTAAAGGCTCTGCATTCCAATAACAAACTCACCAAAGCAGTATTTATAGAAAATAATTCATTCGTTAATGAATTTTCAAAAAATGTAAATTTAAAAGTTGAATTAATTTTTGATGAAATTGATTCTTTTTCTTCAGAAAACCCTAATGATAATATTTTTATTGATGAAGCGAGATTTCTTAGAGAAGGAGATGATTTAGTAAAACCAACATATCAAAGATATAATTTTGATATTAAAAAGCATTACACAGAATTTTATTCTAAAGATCAGGGGATAGGTATAAATAGCTTTGAGCTTAGTGGAATTAAGGGATACGCATTTGATGATAGTTTTATTACAGATGAAAAATCAAGGAGTAATTTAAGTGATTTAAAAAAATATATTTTAAGTAACTCTAGCTTTATTGAAGATAGACAATTAAATGAAATTAAGAATATATTTGGTCTTGTAACAGTGGGAGTTGGAGGTTATATAAGAGAAGAAGATATATATGACTTGGTGACTCTTAAAGATTCAAATGGTGATGTGATTTTATCGGAAAAAGTTATAAAGCCATATCCCTGTGCTCATAATTACATCAGATTTATAGATTAAATGGGTGTCAAAAATAAATTTCTTTTAATTCTTTTATTAAAGACTGTGTTTTTATACTCACAGTCTTTTTCTAGTAGTAAGGACAAAGTTACTTCTATAATAAAGGATATTAGATCTTTAAATTTTGATAGCGCAAAAAAAAAGATTACTTCAGTTAAATTTTTAGATCATAATTTATACCGAGAGCTTATACTATATTATGAACTTAATACATATAGAGGAATAAGCCCCATGCACCATGTTATAAAATTTAAAAAGCCAAAAACAGATATTGATTATACAAAAAGTGAGATCCTCTCATTGTATAATCTAAATATGGGAATCTATGATTTTTATATGAATTCTAACACAGATAGTAAAACTTTTGAATATTATAATATTGCGTTAGGTTTTGCACAGAAAACTAAAAATAAAATTCTAATATGTGAAATAATAAAGGCTGTCTTAAACTATTATTCTATTGTAGTTAGTATAACCGACAGAGAGTATGAAAAATACCTTGACATATATGAGAAAAACATTTACGATGAATTAGAAAAGAATATATACACCTTTTACAAAAACATTCTTCCTTTTGAAAAAAGCAGCGACCCTAAAATCATTGATTCAATTGTTCCAAAATTATTTGAACTCTCAAAATCATTAAAGTTAAAACCATATTTAGGAAGAATATATATTAGAATTGGAAACTATTATAGATATGGAAGGAAAATGAACGATAGTGCAAAGTTTTTTTATCAAAAATCTATTTCACTATTTAAAAACCCTTCTAAAGGTTATTTACTTGAACAGTATATAAAATCAAAATCTAATTATGCAAGAATCTTAACTGATTATAAAAAATACAATCAGTCAAACAAAATATTATATCAATTAGACTCTTCTTACACTGGAAAACTTCACAATTGGAATAAAGTTTATATAAATTACTACATATCATACAATTACAAAGGTCTGCAAAAATATGATAGTGCTTTTAAATTTTTAAATAAGAGTAGGCTATTAGAATACAATTTAAATCAAAAAAATCAATTACAAGTAATTAGTGATTTAAACACAAAATATCAAACTAAAGAAAAAGAAAAAGAAATTATACAGCAAAAACAACAAATAAAATACCTAATTATTGGAATATTTTTGTTTGTTAGCTTAGGTAGTACAATTGGCTATCTTACTCTTAAAAACTCTCGTCGAAAACGCCTCCTCGCAATCCAAGAAAAAGAACTCGAAACTCAAAAGAATTTAACCTTTTTAAAAGAACAAGAAATTACAACTATCAATGCCATGGTAGAAGGTCAAGAAAAGGAACGGAAGCGTGTTGCTGAAGACTTACATGATAATTTGGGAAGTGTTATAGCCACTTTAAAATTGCATTTTGACAATCTACGTCTCAATAGAGAGAAGAAAAAAATCAATCAAGATACTTTATTTGATAAAACGGAAGGATTGATTGATGAAGCTTATTTAAAGGTTCGTAGCATTGCCCATGCAAAAAACGCAGGCATGATTGCTAATCAAGGTCTATTGATTGCTATTCAAATGATGGCAGAAAAGATCTCATCTGCCAATGCAGTCCAAATTGATGTAGTGCATAGTGGCTTAAAAAAGCCAATAGAAAACAGTCTAGAAATAGGACTGTTCCGGATTATACAAGAATTGATTGCAAATATTATTAAACATGCTAAAGCATCAAATGCCACAATCGATATAAATCAACATGAAAACAGGATCAATATTATCGTAGATGATAATGGAAAAGGAATGAAAGTGTCACAAATTAACATCAAAAAAGGGATGGGATTGCATTCAATTAGAGCTAGAGTTGAGCATTTGAATGGAAGTTTTACGATTGACTCCACTCCTACTAGAGGAACAACCATTATTATGGATATACCTATTTAAAGGGATTTATTCTTGTATTCTAATATTTAACTTTGAGAAAATAAAATTTCTATGATTACTATTGCCATTGCTGAAGATCACCAAATGCTTATCGACGGGATTAAATCCTTCTTCGAATATGATGAGGATGTTAACTTTATTGGTTCTGCAAATAATGGTCAAGACTTGGTGAAGCTAGTCTCATTAAAACAACCTAAGCTAGTGATTACCGATATTCGTATGCCTATACTAGATGGGATTCAAGCCACACAACAAATCAAAAAACAGTTTCCACATATTCATGTGTTAGCAATGACTATGTTTGACCAACCTGAGGCTATCAAACAAATGCTAGATGCTGGTGCTACTGGATATATTCTGAAAAATTCAGGAATTGAAATGTTATCTAAAGCCATTGTGACCGTTGCAAATGGAGAAACTTTCTTTGATCCTAATGTTGCGTTTAATTTTATGAATGATTATATCGATGATAAAGTAAATATTGGAAAAACAGACAAAGCTGTATTGTCCAACCGTGAAAAAGAAATTCTGCACTTAATTGCTAATGGAAAGACTTCTAAAGAAATCGCTGAGGAACTATTTATTGCAAAAACTACGGTAGATACTCACCGTAAAAATATAATTCGTAAACTCCAACTGAATAATGGTAATGAGTTGATTAAGTATGCTATTGATAAGAAGTATCTATTTTAAATTTACTTATTTGTAGGGATATCTTTTTTTTAAACAAAGTCTATTTTTGAAGAAATTAATTTATTCTAATAATTATGAATCAAGGTAGAAGTTATACGGAAGAAAAAAGCTGTTTAAAAGTTGGGAAACATAAAATATGGAAATTTGTTTTAGAAGAAGATTATAAGTATAAATCAAATATTCTTAAAGACCGAGTATGTGACTTCAAATGGTTGAATATTTCAGAAGACGGAATTATTACAATAAAAGGATCTACTGAAAATGGTTATGCTTGGGATGGTTGTACTCCTAAAAAAAATCTATTGCATATTACCTGGGGAAATTTTGATGGAAAACTTAATAGATTTAGTAAAAGCAACTACAAACCCTATACCTACTACGCCTCAATGGTACATGATGTTCTTTATCAGTACAAAAGGTGTGCTCCAATAACGAGAAAAGAAGCTGATTTAATCTTTTATGATCTTTTAAAAGAATCAGGTTTTATGTGGTCAAGAGTTTACTATATTGGTGTTCGTCTATTTGGCTGGTGGTTTCGTGGTTGGAAATATAAACCAAAAAATTAATTCCCTACATCGGAAATAAACTTAATTCGCATCAAACGAAGCTCTTCATCGTCATAATCACCGTCAAATTCATCCATTGCATCTTGAATTTTATCAGATTCGGCTTCCATAAAGTATTCATGAATTTCTTCTTGCTGATCTTCATCTACCATATCTTCAATAGCATAATCGATGTTTAATTTGGTTCCAGAATAAACGATAGCTTCCATCTCCTTAACAAGGTCTATCATCTCTAAACCTTTAGATTTTGCAATGTCTATTAACGGTAGTTTTCTATCGGTATTTTGAATGATATATAGCTTTAAGCCGGAATTTACACCTGTACTTTTTACGATTAAATCATCTGGGCGTAAAATATCATTCTCTTCTACATATTTCTCAATAAGTGCAATAAAATCTTTACCGAATTTTCGTGACTTTCCTTCACCAACACCATGAACTGTAGATAATTCATCTAAGGTTATTGGATATTTTAAGGCCATATCATCTAAAGATGGATCTTGGAATACAGCAAACGGTGGAACTCCTTGTTTTACAGCAACTTTCTTTCTGAGGTCTTTTAATATTCTAATCAGTTTTTCATCAACTGCTCCTCCAGCACTTTTAGTATTGGTTATGATGTCGGCAGTATTTTCTTGAGAATATACGTGATCTTCAGTCATCATAAATGAAGTAGGTTTATTAATATACTCAACTCCTTTTTCAGTTAATTTGACAACTCCATACTGCTCAATTTCTTTTTTGATTAAATCAACCACTAAAACTTGTCGAACTAAAGCCATCCAATACGCACCATCTTTTTCTTTTCCACATCCAAAGAAAGGTTGTAGATGTGTTTTATGAGAATTTAATAGTGCATTCTCTTTTCCAATTATTGTGTTAACAACATCTTTAGATTTGTATTTCTCTTTCGTATCTCTAACAACAGATAATAATTTAACAACATCTTCTTTTGCTTCATTTTTCTTTTTTGGATTTCGAGTATTATCATCCATATTCGCTCCATCACCATTTACTTCATCAAATTCTTCTCCAAAATAATGTAATAAATACTTTCTTCTCGACATTGATGTTTCGGCGTACCCGACTACTTCTTGTAGTAATGCATGACCAATTTCTTGTTCTGCAACTGGTTTACTAGCCATAAATTTCTCAAGTTTTTCAATGTCTTTATAGGCATAAAACGCCAAGCAATATCCTTCTCCATCATCACGCCCTGCTCTACCTGTTTCTTGGTAATAGCTTTCTAAACTTTTAGGAATATCATGATGAATTACATAACGAACATCTGGTTTATCTATTCCCATTCCAAAGGCAATCGTAGCAACAACCACATCACAATCCTCCATTAAAAACATATCTTGATGTTTTACTCTGGTTTTTGCATCTAATCCAGCATGATATGGAACAGCTTTTATACCATTTACCTGTAAAACTTGCGCAATCTCCTCTACCTTCTTTCTACTCAAGCAATAAATGATTCCAGACTTACCCATTCGTTGTTTTACAAAACGAATAATATCCTTTTCTATATCTTTAGTTTTAGGTCGAACTTCATAAAATAAGTTCGCCCGATTAAAAGATGCTTTAAATGTTTTTGCGTCTGTAATTCCTAACGTCTTTAAAATATCTTCTTGAACCTTCTCTGTTGCAGTAGCTGTAAGTCCTATTACTGGAACATTATCAATTTGTTTGATAATGTGTTTTAGGTTTCTATATTCTGGTCTAAAATCATGCCCCCATTCTGAGATACAATGAGCTTCATCAATAGCAACAAAAGAAATAGTTTGTTCTTTTAAAAAGGTGACATATTCTTCCTTAATCAAAGACTCAGGTGCCACATATAATAACTTGGTAATGCCACTAGCAATATCAGTCATTACTTGATTAACTTCCGATTTGTTTAAGGAAGAATTTAACACATGTGCTATTCCTCTATTTTCAGAAATTCCTCGAATTGCATCTACCTGATTCTTCATTAAAGCAATCAATGGTGAAATTACTATTGCCGTACCTTCTTGCATTAATGCTGGTAACTGGTAGCACAATGATTTTCCTCCTCCTGTAGGCATAATCACAAATGTGTCATTTTTATCAAGTATACTTTTTATAACATCCTCCTGTAGGCCTTTAAATTGAGTAAAACCAAAGAATTTTTTTAAAGAATCGTATATATCCATTTATAAATTATTCATCATTATAATGTCATCTTTTTTATAGACTGACAATCCGTTTACAAATGTTTGGGGTCTATGAATTTTGTAGTAAGTTTGTCTAATATTTTTAATACTTAAATATATAACTTTTTTTATTACGTATAAAAATAAATCAGCTTTTGAAAGATTTACAAAATATCAACACCATTGCAAAAGAAACTATTCTAAACGAAAGCAATGCTATAGCTAATTTAACAAACTTGATTGATTCAAATTTTGAAGAAGCTGTTAAATTCATACTAAATTCTAAAGGTAGAGTTATTATTACTGGAATTGGTAAAAGCGCCAATATAGCTACAAAAATTGTTGCTACTTTCAACTCAACGGGTACACCTGCTATATTTATGCATGCTGCTGATGCAATTCATGGTGATTTAGGAATTATTCAAAAAGATGATATTGTTATCTGTATTTCCAAAAGCGGGAATACTCCTGAGATAAAAGTATTAGTACCTCTTATAAAAAATTCTCAAAATAAAGTTATTGCAATTACAGGGAATGTAGATTCTTTTTTGGGAACTCAAGCAGATTTCACTTTAAATACTTATATAGAAAAAGAAGCTTGTCCAAACAACCTTGCACCTACGACAAGTACAACCGCTCAATTAGTAATGGGTGATGCACTTGCAGTGTGCTTATTAAAAATGAAAGGTTTTACAAGCAACGATTTTGCTAAATATCATCCTGGTGGAGCTTTAGGGAAACGTTTGTATTTACGTGTATCAGATTTGATTAAAAATAATGAGGCTCCAAAAGTCTCATTGTTCACTTCAATAGCAGAAGTAATTATTGAAATTACTGAGAAAAGACTAGGTGTTACTGCGGTATTAAATAAAGATTCAAAATTAGTTGGAATTATTACTGATGGAGATATCCGTAGAATGCTTAGTAACTCTTCCGACATTAGTAGTTTAATGGCTAAAGATATTATGGGAGCTAACCCTAAAACAATTATTGATGAGGCTATGGCAGTTGAAGCCTTAGAAACATTGGAAAACAATAATATTACTCAAATTTTAGTAACTGACAATACAGATAAATATATAGGTGTTGTTCATTTACATGATTTATTAAAAGAAGGAATTTTTTAGATGGCAGAAGAAAAAGAAATGTCATTTTTAGGTCATTTAGAAGAGCTTAGATGGCACTTGGTAAGAAGCTCAGCTGCAATTTTTATTGTTGCTATTGTATTGTTTTATTTCCAAGAATATGTCTACAATGAATTTTTAATTGCGCACATAAACCCAAATTTTGTTACTTATAGACTTTTTTGTGATTTCTTTACGTTCTTTGGCGCTGACAGCTATTTTTGTTCACTTAATTTTCCTGAAACACTACAAGTTTTAAAGCTAACTGACCAATTAATGAATTCTATTTGGAGTTCTTTTATTTTAGGGATCATAATTGCTTTTCCTTATATCTTATGGGAAGCATGGCGATTTATTTCTCCTGGTCTTTCGAAAGAAGAAATTAAAAAATCTCGAGGTTTTATAGTTATAGCTTCTTTTTTATTTTTTATTGGAGTGCTATTTAGTTTTTATGTAATTGCTCCAATATCAATCAATTTTTTATATACATATCAAATTAGTGATAAATTAGTAAATCAATTTACAATGAGTTCTCATATTGGACTGGTAACAAACATGTTACTTGGAGTATCTATTATGTTTGAGTTACCTGTAATTATCTACTTCTTAACTAAAATAGGCTTAATTACTCCTGCATTTTTAAAAAGTTATAGAAGACATGCATTAGTTCTTGTCTTAATTCTAGCTGCTATTATTACTCCACCAGATGTTGCTAGTCAAGTAGTAGTTGCTATTCCTGTATTAATATTATATGAGATAAGTATTAAAGTTTCAAAAAGAGTACTCAAAAGACAACAAAAAAATGCCAACAAATAAAGTACAAGAGTTTAATGACTATCGTTCTAAAATGAATGATAAGATTTTAGGTGATGATAATAAAATAATCAAAAGGATTTTTAATCTAGACACCAATGCTTTCAAAGATGGACATCTTCCTTTAAAAACAAAAGAACTTTTAGGGTTGGTAGCTTCAGCAGTGTTACGATGTGATGATTGTATTGCCTATCATCTTGAAACCTGCTATAAAGAAGGTATTACTAAAGAAGAAATGATGGAAACAATGTCTATTGCTACCTTAGTTGGAGGTACTATTGTAATTCCACATTTAAGAAGAGCTTATGAATACTGGGAAGCTTTAGAAGAAAACGATTTATAAGTATTTTAAGAAAACCTCCCATTTCAATTCCTATATTTGAATTATGATTTTAAGAGCTGATAACATTCAAAAAACATATGGTAGTCGACAAGTAGTGAAAGGAATTTCATTAGAAGTTGAACAGGGTGAAATTATCGGTTTGCTAGGTCCTAATGGAGCAGGGAAAACAACTTCTTTTTACATGATTGTTGGAATGATTAAGCCAAATGCAGGTAGAATCTTCCTGAATGATGAAGAGATTACAAGCTATCCAATGCACAAAAGAGCTCAAAAAGGAATTGGATACTTAGCTCAGGAAGCTTCTGTTTTCAGGAAATTATCTGTTGAAGATAATATTATGTCTGTACTTCAATTTACAGGCTTATCTAAAAAACAGCAAAAGATGAAATTAGAATCTTTGATTGAAGAGTTTAACATTGGACATGTTCGAAAAAATCGAGGTGATTTATTATCTGGTGGAGAACGCAGAAGAACTGAAATAGCACGTTGCTTGGCATCTGATCCTAATTTCATTTTACTTGATGAACCTTTTGCCGGTGTAGATCCAATTGCTGTTGAAGATATTCAAGGAATTGTAGCTCACCTAAAAGATAGAAATATCGGAATTTTAATTACAGACCATGATGTACAGGCTACTTTGGCAATTACAGACAGAACTTATTTGATGTATCAAGGAGGAATTTTAAAAGAAGGAATCCCTAAAGACCTTGCTGAAGACGAGTTGGTTCGTAAAGTATATCTAGGTCAAGACTTTGAACTCAAACAGAAAAGAGTACTTTAATTCTTATTAAACTTTCTTCCTTTTTCTCATTACATTCTCAATCATCGATAAAATGATGTACAGAATAATGATAATAGGTACTGCTAAATATTGAACTGTAATCAATAAAGTTCCTGAAACAACAATCAATAAGTATTTAATTGCGTTTTCTTTAACCCCATAACTCTTAAACTTTAAAGAAAATAAAGGAAGCTTTGCATTCATCAAATAGCTCAATGTTAATGTAACACCAATTAAAAAGTAATGATTACTAACTATATCTTTAACAAATTCAATGTTAGTATACTGATGAATTATAGGTAATGAAACTACAAACAAACTCATGGCTGGTGTTGGCAAACCTATAAAAGAATCAGATTGTCGAGTATCAATATTAAATTTTGCCAATCGATACCCTGCAGAAAGCGTTAATAAGAATGATAGAAATGCTACTAATATTGTAGTTTCAGAAGGATTATCATGTAAATAAATTACCTCTTCATAGAACTTAAACATTAAAATTCCCGGGACTACTCCACTAGTTACCATATCAGCCAAAGAATCTAATTGTTTCCCTAACTCTCCTTCAACTTTTAATATTCTAGCCATAAATCCGTCTAAGAAATCAAAAATAATCCCTAT
>Ga0115559_1000812_pt1 | contig 20970 bp, 15 predicted proteins | sample COGITO_mtgs_1105_3_FD_87281 | JGI IMG/M metagenome (GOLD analysis project Ga0115559, IMG submission 87281) | Pelagic marine microbial communities from North Sea - COGITO_mtgs_110506 | ecosystem: Environmental > Aquatic > Marine > Epipelagic | place: Germany:Helgoland, sampling site Kabeltonne... | reverse complement strand
TCTCCAATGTTTAAAGTTTTAGAACAAGACGTTAGTTCTTCGAGTCAGGATTCTACGTTGAGTCCTTCGAGGTTGGCTTCAGAGCGTATGAGAGTACCATCCCAAAGCAATTTGCTTGATACTACCTTGGCCTCATACGATGGATCGAATTCATTAAGTTCAGATTTCGCCACGTCGCCTTCCTCCTCTGTGGGTAATCGTCGTAGAGGATTGCGAACTCCCGCGACACGCTCTGATTTGACCAGTCAAGTTATCGGTACAGCGTTATCGCCAAATAACGGTTCAAGGGGTTCGTCCAACGGTAAGCGAACAAACACTTCTTTTTCATTGAGTGGCTCTTTGGATAGAATGGCGTATGAAAAAGTTGAACGTATTGTTGAAGTCAGTGTACCGGCATTGGTGAAACGTAAAGTTCAGGATGCCATACAGCGTTTATCGTCTTCTTCTCAAAACAAATCAGGGTCATCAGAAACTGCGGTTGTAGAACAGGTGATTGAAGTTGTAGAAGAGTTGGTATTGAAGCAGGCTTATCATGAAGTGAAAGGTGTCTTTTCGAATGCAAAGATCACTTCCTTAGATGATTTAATGGATCAAACAGGATCGATGGCTGCATCTGTTAAACGAATTGAACGTGTAGTGCGAACAGTGACACAGCAATTGATTCGTCAAAATGAGTCGATCGTTGAAGATGTTGTTCAGGCGACATTGAGTGGTCAGAGTGCGGCTCAATCAAAAGTAAATACGTTGAGTTCGGTACCACAATCACAAATTCAAACGGTCGTAAAACGGTTGCAGTCCAAGGGTGTGAGTCGGAGTTTTGCAGAACGAGTGGTGAAGAGTTTGCCTGTGAATACTCTCGATGTACAGGATTCCATGGATGCTTTGGTTGAACAAGTAATGGAAATGCATGCAGATGTAGAGAATGCTAGAGGCAGCACTGCAGAATCGTTTGGAAATCAGTCAAGATTGCAGACTAGTCAGATAGAGAAGCAAGTGCGTCGTCGATTGGCTCCATTGTTACAACGCATTGATGCACCCCAAGGAATGAATCGTTTGACGGAACGAGGTTCTTTCGGTCAATCAATAGCAACGCCATCGAAGTCGTTGTTGCCATCGGTAGCAGGAGAACATTTTTCTGAGCGGATCATCGCAGATGTTGTGAACCAGATTGCCAATTATGCGAATCGCGAAACGATGATTGAGGGCAGTGTTGGTCAGAGACAGTTGATGGGCTCATTGGAAAGAACGGTATCGCAGTTGGTCTCCAAAACTCGAACGATGAATATTCCCAGTGATGTACTGGATTGGGTAGATGTACAGCCATTTGGTCAATCTGCAGAAGAACACTTTTCGAATACAGAAGATGATATCAACGCATCCAAATCCTCTCCATGGTTTACAGGTCCATCATCGTCCTCATCGGCTTCAAATCGTTCAGTCAATCAACGTTCTAGCAGTCCGTCTCAACCTTCGTTTCAGTTACAACCTGTACAGCAGGCTGCAGCCCGCGTGTTGAATATGGTGAAGTCAAATCCCACGCGTCCAGATGTTGTGGCTCGTTATACTGGATTGAAAATTAGAGAAGTCCAAAATATTGTTGCGACGTTACAAGGTATACAAGGTATAGACGTTCCGATTAACCAGCAATCGTCATTGTCTGCGTCTTCAGTTGATTCTAAGGTCACATCCACTGTGACAGAGGAAGAAACATCAACAAACCGATTGAGTTCTCCTCATTCACTGGAATCGTTGTGGGATCGAGCCACCAGTCCGATTGCCTTGCCTGAGTGGACAGGAATGGGAACATCTTCTTTTAAACCTATGATTGGAGAATCTGCCAAAGGGTGGCGACTGAGTCCAAAACGACGACCAATGCACCCATATGCAGTAGACATCGATAGCACAGTGTTGCAACCTGGTGCGTCGAGTGGCGAGAATGAGATAGATGGAATCGAAGGTGATGCATCAGAAAAGCAAAGCCCATGGTTCACAAGCAACCGTTCATCAGAATCCAATACCGTTGGTTTCGGGTTTGTACCACAGAGTATTTCAGGGGATGCCAAACTTTCGAGTAATGAAATTGCCATGTTTGGACAGACAAAATCTGTTGAACTGACAGTTTCAGAGGTTAGAGGTCAAAAAGCACGTTGGTTAGAGCCAAATCGTACAGTTATCTTAGACAATGGTACTGTTATCCATGCCAAGGTTGCGAAGCGTCTAGGATTGGCTGTGAAATCTGCTTCAAAACAGAATCTACCGTTGTCATGGACCTTGGAAGGATTGCAACTTAAGTCCGATCACAAATCGATGCCAAGTTGGGCCAAACGAGCTTCGGGTAGACCACAAGTGAATGCTTCGCAAGACTTTTTGATGGCGTTGGCCAAAACAGCCAATGCTGAAGAAGTGGCTGAAGTGATTTTACAAAACTCAGGTAGATCTCAAAATGGGGTATTGCCCAGAACAGCAATGACTGCGATTGATCAGATTCGTCGAGAAGCACACCGTAGTTTACAAGACATTGAAAATGCTCAACAGGATGCCGCAGAATCATTGCAACAAAACAACCGCAGACAAAGAGGTCGTGATCGAACGCGTCGTCGTACTTCAAGGACTGCGGGTGCTGTGATGGGTGGTTTGACTGGGCTTAAGCCTATATCAACAGCAGGTCCATCCTCTTCGGGTGCTTCCAATTCTGTGGATAAGGTCAGTAAACTCACAAAGCAGTTGGAAAGTTTGGTGTCTTTGGCAGAAAGCAATCAGCGTGACGAGGCCCGCGAAGGTGTTCGAATGGCCGAAGAGTCTCATGATGCGATTGCGGAAGGTCAATCGCTCTCTAAAGGCGAAGAAAGAGATTATGCTGTCGATATAGATGCCTTACGACAAGAAGTCATGAGTGCTTTTGAACAAGAAATGTCCATTCGAAGCTTACGCAGTTTCGACAATTCAAACAATACAGATCCTTGGTGGTGATTTATGAGTGCAAAGATTGAGAAAGCCAAATTTCGTTCTGAGATCGGAAATACGTTTACCGTTCAGTTCAACCCAACTGATATCCAACTGGATGCGAAGGCATCCTGGGCAACCCAAGATACTCAAGCGGATCAAGTAAAGTTAGAGTTCAAAAAAGTAGAGCCCCGAACCCTTACAATGACGCTGATTTTTGATTCGACGACCAACAATTCGGATGTTCGTACGACCTATGTCAATCAATTAATGAATACGTTTGTGTTGACTGAAATGCCAGATGTGAACCCTTCTCATGATCAAACGGCACAAGGTACATTGGGAATGAAAAAGCGAAATGTCTTGCAGACCTTTGAATGGGGAAGTTTCACGTTTTTCGGTGCGATTACGAGTTTAAGTACCAAATACACAATGTTTTCCAAAGATGGAAATCCGATTCGTGCTGAAGTTAAAGTCAGCATGAAGGAATACATCAATCAAGACTTTTTCCAAGTGGGTGGATCTCGTCACAATATCACTGTACCTCAAGTGAAACTGGTGCAGATGGAGGCTGGACAAACGTTGTCAGGAATGGCCAGTGCATTGGGAACAACAATGTCAAGTCTTGCACAAGCAAACGGAATCTCAGATCCTTTCAATGTACCTGCTGGAAGCATTTTGGGATTGCCTTTTGGAAAGTAATGCATAAGACCTTAACGATTTCAGACGAATTCTTAATATAGGTATAGCAGTACCCCCTAGAGGGTCGAAGGAGATACGCCATGGGACAAACTGTCATTGGCTTTGAAGTACAAATCGGTTCATCTAAATTTACACACAATCAGTCAAACGGATTGCTTAGCGTGATCATGGAAGATCATGTTGATATGGCAAGTGTTTGTTCTGTTACGGTAAGTACTGCTGAAAATCAACCAACGCAAGGATATAAGATTGGGGACAAGGTCTCTATTAAGATTCAGAAAAGCGAAGAACTCTTTTCGGGAGAGTTGATAGCCATTGATCATGCTTTTCAAGGAAAAGGATCTTCATCGGTTATTCTAAAGTGTTTGGATCACAGTCATCGATTGGCTCGTGGACGTCAAACTCGTTTTTGGAACGATATGAAGGATTCTGATGTGGCTAGTGAGGTCGGCTCAGAATCTCAACTAAGTGTTGAGGTTGATGCAACGAGTGAAACCCATAAATATATCCTGCAACGCAATGAGAGTAATTTGGGTTTTCTAAAACGCTTGGCGGCACGGAATAATTTTCAGTTGCGGGTTGAACCAGGTAAATTATTGTTTAAAAAGGCTGATGGTAGCGCATACACTTACAATTTAAGTACGGATACTGGATTGATTTCCTTGAATATGTCGTATAACTCAGCAGATATGGTACAAAACGTCGTTGTACGAGGCTGGGACATCACCACGAAAAAAGAAATTGTGGGTAAGGCTTCAGCAGGAGATGTACAAAATATTGGTGGTGGAGAGGGAGGACCTCAAGCTGCAGGTATCTTTGGAGATCAAACGGCATATATTACAGATGTTCCGGTAAGCACTCAAGAAATGGCCGACGAATTGGCCAAAGCGGAAATGGAACGCATCGCCCGTCGGTTTGGGCGAGGAAAGGCTGTAATTGTGGGGGACGGTCATTTAAGAGCGGGATCTACACTGAATATTGAAAAGTTGGGAGAGGGTGTAAATGGTGCGCACTATGTCATTTCATCCCGTCATATTATTCGTCCACAGGTTGGCTATCAAACAGAAGTGACATTTTGTTCTAACACAATGGGCAATTAAGAATTACATAATTTGCATATGCACTTAAAATCGTAAATTTGTAATTTGGTGATCCATGAATAAAGAGTTTCTTGGAAGGGGATGGTCTTTTCCATTTCACTTCGATCCTGCCACGGGAGCGGTGGCCTACTCAGAGTTTGAAGAAAATATTCGTCAAAATGTTATGGTGATCATTGGAACTCGACCCGGTGAACGTCAAATGCTGTATGATTTTGGATGTAAAATACACGAGTTGATGTTTGCACCCAGTAATTCTGCAACAGCAAGATTGGCCAGCCAGTATGTGAATGAGGCACTGGGACGTTGGGAGCCACGTATTGAAGTAATGCAAGTAGGAGCCAATTTTGACCCATCTGGTGCCATCATGGTACAGTTGGTATATCGTGTACGAGCAACAGGTCAGGTCGAGCACTTGTCCCAAATCGTATCCAACAATTAGAATCAATAGAACAGTTACACAAGAGAAAATCGTATGCCCATCAAACCCCCCAATCTAGATGACCGTCAGTATGAAGATATTCTAGACGAAATGATGCAACTTATTCCCCAATATTGTCCAGAATGGACAAACTTGGGTCCTGCCGATCCTGGTGTGACACTGGTCCAACTCTTTTCTTGGATGACAGAAATGGTGTTGTATCGAGTCAATCGAGTACCAGATAAAACATACATTCATTTTTTAAACTTTATTGGAGAGGATCGAAAAGTTGCACAACCTTCTGTCGCTCCATTGACATTTTCTTCTCGAGTCGATCGAACCATAGAGGTTGGACCCTATACAACCTGTGCGACTCGTCAAACGGAAGAACGTTCTGCGGTGAAGTTTTTAACAACCGAACCCTTAACAGTACATTCCGCCCAGATTGAAAAGATGATAGCCGTTAAAGGTGGTCAAAACCCTTTGGTTCGAGATATTCCGTTTCGAAATCTCCATGACAATCCTTCGGTTGTTACGTTAAATAGAGGACAAGGAATCCAAGTTTTCGAGATGGACCCGGTAGAGTACAGCACCCATTCGTATACGCCAGATCAATTTTTGTATGTAGCCCATGAAGATTTTCAGTTGATGAATGAACAACCGGATCAGGCTGGTAGGGTATGGATTCAGGTAGGGGAAGACAAACTGTCCATCCTAAGTTTCTTCGATTGGGAATTTCCAAGTGCAGACGGATGGCTACCGATTGAAAAGTTGAATATTCAAGATCAGGCATTTGGGGTAGAAGAAGAGGCTCTTAGAGCATCTTTTATGGGAATTGTGGAACACATTTTTGATGTGGGTGGTGTGAATTCTCAATTAGAAGAAAGAATCCGTACTCAAAAGTGGTGGATTCGAGGTCGTTTAAATTATGAGCGTTGGCTCGTTGCACAAATGAAAGAAGATCTCACCATTTCTTGGCGTGATGATCGAGGAGCAGAAGATCGTAGAGTCAATGCTTCTATGGAGTCTAGAGGTCGTTCGATTGAATTTGAAATCGAAGATTTACCGCCTATGAAATCAGGTTGGTTGTTGGTCTTTCAAATGATCAATCGTTCAATGGGGGCTGGTCGCAGTGAATATTTCCCAAAGTATCGGTGGTATTATCGTCGAGGAGAAGTGTGGGAAGAGATTCCGGATGGACAAGTTCGAATGCAACAGACAAATATCTATATTGAGGGTCCATTGACCGATATGGCTTCTGAGGGTATCAATTTACGGGCAGAACGGATTGAAACGGTTGATATGTCCAGATTGTGTCGTGAGTTTGAAGTGGATGTTCAGTGGGTACGTAGTGTTGAACGAACCTTGTTGTCGGGTAGTGATGTTAAGACGTTGCTTCCTCTTTCGAATGATGATCGTCCATGGGATCCGTTTCAAATCAATCCGAATATTCCTCCGACAATTGGTCGCAAAGTATTTATTGGATCCGATCTACTGGTCAATCGTCGTAAAGAACGGGTTACGGTCGAAATTACATACTCTTTTGAAATGAACGGAGAGCCTGTGGTTGAACCCGTAGATTCTTATGCTTTGCAGCTGTCTTATAGAGCGGACGATGCGTGGAGAATTGTGAATTCGAAGGATAAATTGTTCACGAAGTTCCAGTTCAATAAAATGCAAGATGGTCAAGCACCCCGTAGTGGTGTTCAAACAGTGGTATTTCACTTAGACCCAACGGATCACATTCGTGAGATATCTTCCTATGATCTTCAGGGAAAAACTTCCGGATGGTTGAGGTTGGAATTAACAAAAGCAACGTTGATGGGGCAGGACGAAGATAAAAATGACCAGCCGATTCAGTTCCGTATTCACAATGTTGAATTGGGATTGAAAGGTGGTGTCGACGTTCAAGAATATCAAGAGCCTTTGTTGGGGGCTCGAGTCTTGCACATGGACTATAGAGCCGCCAATGAAAGACTCACCAAGATTGTTGCTCGTCTTGCAGGTCGTTCTTACACCTATCATCCGTTTTATCCGTTTATTGAGATTGATGATGTCAATCAGACTTTTTATATGAAGTTGGACAAGGCACTTCCTGTAGGACGTCGTCATGCCGTGACATTTAGGTGCAACGGAGAGGCCTTTTTACCGTCTCAAGTCAAAATGGAATGGGAAGTGTTGGAGCGAGCCGGAAAGGGTAGAACTGGATGGGCTCAGTTGCAAAGTCAAGATGATCAGCCTTTTTATTCCATGAATACCACAGGAGCATTGGAGTTCCCATTGTCAGAGCCTGTGAAAGAAGCCGACGAAGGCTTTTGGATGCGGGGTCGATTTGTTGTCGAGAATGAAGGGGATCTAGAGCATTTACCTTCCTTGCCACCGATTGCACAAGTCATGCTGAACACTGTCAATGGAGTTAACCTTAATACTCATCGTACCGAACGATACAGTGGTCAAGGAGTGCCCAGTCAGCAACTTCGACTGTTGCGAAAACCGTTGTTTTTACATGAGCACAGTCGTGGTGACTCACCCTTTGGGCAGCCTGAAAAGTTTGCCGACATTCGCGTTTATGTTGATGAGGAAGACGGTCGAATTCAGTGGAATGCTGTTTCAGATGCTGAGATGTTGGTTGCTGGTAAGGACGACAAAGTGTACACCGTAGATGCTGTAGAGGGCGTCATTACGTTTGGAAATGGAATCCGAGGTCAAATGCTTCCGTTCGGTTCAAGCAATGTCTTGGTGGATGTATATCGAGTGGTCGTAGGTGCTAAAGGCAATGTGGCTCCGTTTGATATTGACGTGTGTGATAGCATATCGGAAGTAGAAGTCACCAATCTGATGCCGGCCATCGGAGGTCGGAATGCTGAAACGGTAGATGAGATTATTGAGCGGGCTCCCTCGTTGCTCACCACACGAGATAGAGCAGTTACAGCATTGGACTTTGAAGTTATTTCCAAAGAAGCATCGAGTGATGTTGCACGCGCTTTTTGTGATGGAAAAATGAATGAAGATGGTCAAGTATCCGTTGTAATACTACCGCATCGTCAACCAGGAGAAGATATACCAAATCCCTTCTTGTCGGAAGGTTTGAGAGATCATGTGTCCAGATATCTTCAGGTGCGTTGTCTCATCAATGTTCAACCGATTGTTCGATTGACGAAGTTTATGGCGATTGATATTTCGTTGCGACTCCGGTTGCGCCCCAAAGCCAATATTATTCAAACCCGTGAATTGGCCCAAGAGTGGATTACACAGTTTTTGGATCCATATGTTGGTGGTTTGGACAACGAAGGTTGGGTCTTTGGTGGAACGTTGTACGGTCAAGATTTTGCACGTATGATGTCTGATTTACCAGAAGTTCGTCATATTATGAATGTTCAAATCTTCGATATGTCTGACAAAAACTCTCGTTCGGTCCCTGGTTGGGAGTTGGGTTCAGGTGTTGAGGAGTTGTCTCTCACTGCCTTCGATTTGTTTCATGTTCGAAGAATCCGTGTACAGATGGGTGAGTGGTAATGGCACAGTTTCCCATTGTATCTACACAAGGCGCTCAGATTGAAGTTCACTCTGAACATCGGTCGATCGCAGATGTTGTTCGAACAAGTTATCCGATTAGGTCGGCTCGAACCTATATACGTCGACATTTGGGCAACCCAATACAGATTCAGTTGGTAGAGATTGTTCGAGGGGAAGAGCAAGGGTGTGTACGAATGGCAGAGATTGTCTCTGCTGATGGTGGAGCGCGTGTTTTTATTCGACTTGTAAAGACCCTTCCTGATGGTACGCCAGCGTCCTTTTTTGCTCCAAAAGAATTGGTGCAATCTCGTGTGCAGATTGATGTTGAAGGAGGCGGTGGTATTCCGGCTTTGCGGACCCGAGATCGAATCGTATTGCACGTACCTGTACAGTCTTATTTGAGATTTCTTCCCAGTTTATACCGCGCAAACTCGTCAACCATTCGACGGGATGTGCAGCAGGTTTCGGAAAGAGAGCAACGACAACTTGCCATGCGAAATCAAGTCACAACATCACGAGTCAATGTAGATGAAGCAGATCAGTTTCAACGATTTTTGTTTCTCTTTCAGCACGTGATGACCAGTGTGATTGATCGTGTTGATGAAATGCCAGATTTAACGGATCCACTTCGAGTAGATCGAAAGTTTTTACCGTGGTTGGCATCTTGGGTCAATTTTCCATTGGACGAGTCTTTGCCTTTGCATATGCAACGAGAGTTGGTTCGTAGGTCGATTCGATTGAATAGAATGCGCGGTACCAAGGCAGGATTGTCTGAAATGATTCGGATTTTAACCTCAACACCAGTACACATTGAAGAGCGTGCCAAACCAAAAGCGTGTGTGTTGGGTCAAATGACACTTGCTGGGGGTAAAAATATAGTCAGTCGATTTCATCATAGAGAACCACCCGGTTGCTACGTTATGCCCAAAAGAAGATCTCCCCAGAGTTTCTTCATTCTAGAGTTGGAAGCAAAGTATTTGTTTGTTAGACGCTTTGGGGATCGTGCAGGAGATATTTTGATGCGGATTGTTGAAATTGTATCTCAAGAGATGCCGGCGCATATTGCTTTCACCATTCGATTTGCTGATGATCAATAGTTGTTGATTTTTATCAGTGTGAACCATTTTTGAACTATTAAGGAAGGACCTATCCATGCAAGACAAACCACTCAGTCGATTGAATCCCTTTGAGGGACTTTGCTTGACGTCTCAAGATTTATTGGATGAACAAACGTACCATCGACAAAGTTTACATCAACATCATCATCATTTACACGGTTATGGAATTGTACATGGATTGCAAGTTGAACTTTCTGGAAAGAAGAAAGGGTATCTGGCGACGATTCAATCCGGATTTGGGATAGCCCAAAATGGTTCTGGAGTTCAAGTACCGTACAATATGGAGTGTATGCTAGACAAGCCGAGTTCAGATGGTCTGTATGTATTGTGGTTGATTTTATTGGAAGTAGAAGATCAGGCTGAGTTGCGTCAGGTTTTTGATACTGCTCAACAACATTCTGCACGAATTGTAGATCAAGTTGTTGTGAAATTGGTTCCAGATGGAGAGACTTTTGAAAACGGTATCCAACTGCGACGCATTCAGAACCGTATGGGACGAATGTCACCACTCTCAGATCCTGTTCCACGTGCTGGTCGTACAGAACGCGCAGCAGAAAGTTATTTAAAGCCTCGTTTACAGTCCTTCATTGAACTCAATCGTAAGATTTTGAATCTGCTGTACCGCACAACGGAAGTGCGAGAGATTGAAATGGATACGTTGTCGTTCAACTCGTCATTGATCTCCGCGGAGTTTACTTTACTTGAAGAGGGTACGACTGATAGGGTGTTGTATCGAGTGGCAGGTTTGCTAACGACATTTGCAAATCAATTTTATGGTTCTATGCGGAATCAAATAGAGGCATTGGAGTCTGTAAAAGGGGAGATTCGACGTATTAGTATGAAACTTCCAGATGCTCGTCAAAGCAATGATGTATGGCGTGATTGGTTTGGTTCCATTCAACGACTCAACGCTTTGTTAGAGGATGTAGCCAGTCGTCTTGAAGAGACCATTGGCCCTCAGCAGTAAACGAACCAGTGAGTAAGGTATCAGTGTCATGAGTTTGTCAGAAGTAAGATTGCGGATTCAAGTCATTGATATTGAGCCTCGACAATTGGATGTGACCGTACCAAAGTACATTCCGGTGTCGGACTTGTCTCAGCGTGTTGTTCGAGATGCAGGAATGATGTCTCATTGGCCCAATCGCTTTCGCCGACACTATTATATCCATGCGCGTGGGCGTATGCTGGATCACTCTGAAACATTGGAATCTGTAGGCTTGATGGATGGGGAAGTTGTGTATCTGCTTCCACAACCAGATGCACAGTTGGGTGTGCTAGAACAGAACCCAGAGTATCCAGAGGTCAATCCCTATTTGGGTCAAGGAATGATTCAACTGATGCTTGCGTTGTCTTCGGTTTTGGTGTTTTCTTTTTTGTGGGGGATGGCACTGAGTGTTGAACAAAGTCCGTGGACTGCAATATTACCAAGTTTGGGGCTGTCTAGTTTGTGTGTTGCCGTCGCTCGCCATGCATGGGGTGGATGGGCATTCAATATTCGGATTGGTGGAACTGCATTGATTCTTTATTTGATAGCTTTAATGCCACCGTTGTTTGCTCCCACCATGTTATCAGGTGTAGAACTGTCGACGTTTATTCGAATCTTTCTTCCTGGTGCAATATTGGGTTTGACAGGGCTGATCTTGTCATGGATCGCATGGTGGGGACCCGTTGAACCGCTCAATAGAACAAGTGTGAAAGAGCAACGAGCGTCAGAAGAAGCAGCTGTATTGCCATTGTGTGGCATTTGCAATCGTGAAGTGGCAGCCACTGTTCAATCGTCTTGTTCATACAACACACAGTGTGGTCGAATCTTTCACCAAGGGTGTCTCACAGCCAAGCAAAGCAGTTTTCAAGGAGACTCAAGGCTTTGTCCAGTGTGCACGGTTCGGATTGCGTGACGAAGAGTATACGAAGAGTAGACGAAGAATATTGGAATAGATCTAGAATCGATCTAGAATCATTGTTTATCCGAATTGTATAGAGATATCGGTTCCTATATCCTATAGATGCCGTTATGAAATGAGTAGAGAGATTTTTGACAGGAGGAAACATGAGCAATGCAGTAAAACTTGATCCGAGTATTCAAGTGGTGGTTTTGCTTGGTGAGGCCTTGTTGGTCAAAGACTCTATTGATAACTGGATAAAAGTATGGTTGCCCGAAGGAGACGATGGTACAAACTTCTTGGTGTACGATGCCTTGGAAGATGATCCGAGTGATATTGCATCGGAATTATTTTTAAGTTCGATGTTTTCATCCACCAAGGTTTTATTGGTTCGCGGTATAGAACGTGCCAAAGGTTCATTTTTTGAACCATTGGTCCCTTTTTTGGAAAATCCTGCACCAGATTCACATGTATTAATAACGGGTGCTGCTTATCCTAAGGATGCAGCCAATAAAGCCATGAAGAAATGGAAGCGGATCATCAAGAAGCAAGGATTTAGTCAGAAATTTACGCTCAAAGATTTTAATGCGGTAGATTTCGTGAAAGATCGAGCTCAACAATTGAATATCTCGATTCAACATGCTGCAATTTTACAGCTGGTACGAGATACTGGATCCCCATCTATTTTAGAGAATGAACTGTTAAAGTTGTCCTCCTATGTTGAAGAAGGACGCAGCATTACAGAAAAAGATGTGAGTCAAGTATGTGAGATTTCCTCTGAGATTGATGTGTGGTCTCTCACCAATGCATTGGTTGCACGAAATGTGGATCTGGCTTTACAGTGTCTTCATAGAATGCTTAAAGAGCAGAATCCACCCCATAAAATATTTGCCCTGGTGATGGCCAAAGTACGAGATCTGAGCATTTTACAACAGCACGTTTCTCAAAAAACACCGTTGGGAAAAACGTGGCGTCATACTGCTACACGACAGCAGGCTATAGATTTATTGAAAAAACATCCGATGCAAATAGGAAGTGTGTTGCAACAGATGGTTGCCACAAATCGACAGTTCAATTCTTCAAAAGCAGATGCCGAAGAACATCTACATGCTTTGATTGTTTCACTCTGTACTACATGAAAATGCATTAGAGAGTTGGCATTTTCTGATCAGCACAATAATTAGGGCTCAGAGTTTTGCATAGGATAACAACATGGAAGCATTTGCTGTATTGGTCATAATTGTATTGTCGGTCGTCGTTCAAACTGTAGGACGTATGAGAGGTGCGCCCAATGTACCCGTATTCTTTTGGGTTGCCTTGTTGTTGTCAACGACGGCTCCGCTCGTCACAGGGTGGATGGTGTTGAATAAGGGAGAGGTCCTACAAAGTGCTTCTGTGCAGAAAAGTAAAGATCATGTACAGGTCACCATTCCAGAAGGGTATGCATTGTTGGTGACAGGCCAACTCAATCCAGAAGACAGCGATAAGGAAGATGCCTATAAAACAGCCTATACACTTAGGGTTGCAGGGGACAAGTGGAAAGAAAAGGTAAGTGGTGAGGTCACCAAGCAAAATCAAGGAAAGCAACAGCTGAAGGCGATTCAGGGTGAAACGATATCAGAATCTGGAAAGAAGCAAACAAACCGTACAGGTCAGCATCTACAAGATAGATTTGTGTTGACTGGCAGCGGCCCTGTAGATGTTTTTGTAGAGAATTACTCGGGTACAGCAGCCGTATCCTTGTTGTTGGAAGTTACTCAAGCACCACCCAAAGCGTTGTGGCTTTGGGGTTTTGCAGTGTTTTCCTCTCTGCTTGGAATTTACTTTCAGGCGTGGAAAAAATGTGATCAAGTTGCAGGTGACTTAGCGGGACTACCCTTTTATGCTGTATTCTTAGCAGATGGAATTACCCCAACAGCCTCTTGGTTCAATGTGGGAACCGCATTTCTCCCAGGTATGTTTTTGGGGTGGGGTGTTGTAGCGGGACTGGCGTGGTTGGCTACGAAATATGTAGACTCCTCAAAGAAAAATAAAGCATAAGGATATCCAATGAAACCATGGACAGAATGTCGAATCGTTGCTTTTGATACGGAGACAACAGGGTTTTATGCTCATTTGACTGATCGCGTTATCGAATTTGGTGCAGTTGAATTGGTGATGAATGCAGACTATACCGTTCGAGAAACGATTGAACACCATTATTTGATCAATCCAGGAAGGTCGATTCCCCGTGAAGCATCTGAAGTGAGTGGTATCAAAGATGCTGATGTTGCAAATGAACCAAATTTTGGTGCTTTTGCCCATAAGATTTGGGATTTGTTTGAAGGGTCGATTTTGATAGCCCACAACTTTAATTTTGATTTTGGTTTTATACGTGCAGAGTTTCGACGTGTTGGAAAAGATTGGCCAAAGACATTGGGAGAAGTGGATACATTACAAATGGCTCGTCGACTGATGGGAGACTTGCGATCAAAAAATCTGGGTTCTGTATCCAAAGAGTTGGGTGTACCCCTCGTAAATGCTCACCGTGCTGTAGACGATGCAGAGGCTTGTGGTCGTGTTTTTACGGCAATGGCTTCAAAGTTTTCAGCGCCAGAATCTGGTAGAGAAGGTCGAGAAAGAGCCAAAGGTGGGCGTGCCCCAACAGATGTGATAGAGATGCTCAAATGGGCCCATGGAACATACATTTTGCCCGAGAATGAAGAGTTGGGATATGTCCAAAGTGGTGTACCTGAGTTTCTAGAGGGGCCACATGAAGGGGAACTGATCGAATTTCATCAAGATTACCTACAGTGGATGACCATTGCGCAAAAACGCGTAGATGGACAGTGGATGCATCGATTTGCACCGCCTCTTAGAGAGTGGATTCGCTATTGGTTAATCAATAAAGCTTCTGGTGGGAATCCTGTGAGTCCACGTTCTTTTTCGGCAATGGACTGGCAAAGTGTTGAGCCCATTCAAGGTATTTATGCAGATCAATACAATCGGTCAGAGGGAAGGTAATATGTTGCAACAATCTTTGAAAAGCCATTTGGTATACCTGTGTGGGATTGGAGTCTTGTTTTGTGCTACTGGATGTGGAAACAATCGCGATAGCGCTGAAGATTGTTTCGCAGGTGATATTGATGGTATTGGTACAGATACTGGCAATATTCCACAATTGTATGGATCATGGACCACTACATTTGCCTCTCGTTCATTTTACGACGAATGTGACATAGAGGGGTTGGGCCGGAATGAGTTTGATTGGTTGAGTGGTGGTGCGATGGATATTGGTGGCAGAGTCGACGATGTGGATGTAACGTTTGCAGGAGCATCTGAAGCCAACTTAAAAGCGACGATGTCCTCATTTGGCGCGGTTACGATATCGGGTCGATACACCTTCCGAGGACAAGAGTTGCACATTGCGATGGGCGGATTGCTGTTCGAAAATACCCAACTGGATTTGACAGAATTAGAAGGGCATGTCTATATGGGCATCGATACAAATGGAGATGGTTCAGTGGACTGTGGCATTATGGGTGACTTCAATGCCAAATCCAGTGGATAGACGTTTATAAACAGCAACGATGGTGCTGCCGGTCATCGAGTCATCTAAAAAACAAAAGAGGACTCTATTGAGTCCTCAAGCATACCCCGAAAGATGTTTTATGATCAGCCTTGTACTGAAAAGGTAATCGCGTTCGATGACAATGTATTGTTGATATCTACATGAGGAATCGTTGCGACGACTTTGAAATCCAAAGAGTGAAGCGGTTTATTAAGTGTCAACACAACCGTTGGGATTTCTGCATCCAACCCATTGGCATCTATCTTTTCAATACTCTGAGTATCGGTATCTGAAAACTCAATACTGTAATTGTGACGGTCCTTACAGGCTTCGAGGCTCTCTTTAGAGAGGTGGTTGAACTGAACAGAGACTTCAGACTGACTTTTAATAGAACAGTTGCGAATGCTTAAAACATTGAGAGATTGTTTCAATTTTTTCCCAGCTCTAAAAACGGGGATTATGCGAGGAGGCACAGAAATCCTTCGATCATTTTGTGGATCGTACCCTTCGAAAGCACTTCGTTCTGATAGATTAAACGTTCCAAAATCAGAAATGGTTACTTTTTTTCCATCGATAAGGGCTTCGGAAATGATGGCGGTAAATAGGTTGATGGTTTTGGCTGCTGTAGACTTTGGAATTCCTGCACGAACAGCCAGTTGTTCGGTCAAATCTTTTTTGTTGAATCCTGATTTCCCATTGGATGTAATCATGGAAGCTCCTGTGGTGTACAATTTGGTTATTGCTGGTGAACACGATACTTAATCCATATCGAACAAAGTATAGATACCTTTACTCTATGAATACTTATAATTAATACAAAAAGTACATTAATCGTCGTAAATTACGGAGTTGAAAAATATTGGATGAAAAGTTCAAATATTTAGGGTGGTTATGATTGTCTCATATTATGGACATATTAAACGAATTGTCCCATATTCTGTATTAATACTGCTTATAGGCTGGTTGGTTTGGTGGACAACACACAATCCATTGCCAGATGGGTATCAAAATGAGTTTTTACATGTTGGAAATACCTTCGATTTATATGAGGCATTGACTCGATTGGATTGGTGGCATGTTCGATGGTATGCTTATACATCATATTGGCCATGGGGTTTCTATGCCGTCCCATTAGTGGTACTCTTGCCATTTGGAAAAAGTATTTCGGCACTCGTGTTGAGTAATCTCCTGTATTTGTTCGTATTGATGTGGTCTATGCTTCGGTTGTCTAAGGTCTATAACAGTCCAATGGCACTGTATTTACTGTTGTTAACCCCCGCAACATTTGGGTCAATGACACGTTTTGAACCCAATTTTGCCAATATTTCGATGACAGCACTTGGTGTGTTGTGTTTGTTGGAATCGAAGCAGTTCTCCAATCGGAAATGGTCTATGGCATGGGGACTGGTCTTTGGTTCTGCATTAATGTTGGACCGATTGACGGTTCTCTTCTTTCTAGGGCCTGCTAGTATGGTTGTTCTTGCTCAAACTCAATGGTCCCGGTCTTCTAGTCGTCGAAATGTTGTTTTGTCATTTGTGTTGTTTTTGCTTTGTACCGTCGCGTATTATCGAGAATTTTTTATTCGACACTCTGCTGAACTTCTTTCACAAGCACCCGTTGGAGAAATTGATTCGGCCGGAGATTTATTGACCACGAGCAATCCTGTTCCATCATTGTACTATCTGTTATCGTTGTTGGATTCGCAGGCAGGATGGGGAATCGGTACTTTGATGATATTCGCTTTGGGACGGACACTGTACAAACGTCGTCAAATTGAAGATGGGATCTTGTTGGCAGCTATTGTTCCTGGTGTGTTATTTTTTACATTTGTTGCCAAGAAACAAGTGTACTATACGTTCCCGATGTTGGTCCCATTGGCTTTGTTGGCAGGGCGTTTCCAAAGAAGTGGTGTGGTTGCATTATGCTGTGGTTTGTTGTTGTGGGTACAGCAAGGTGTTGGGGTTTTTTCGCCTGAAACCCATCTTCAACCTGAAATCCCAAAACGATACGTAGAGCCCAGTTACGTATTGGCTCGTCCTCCCACAGGGCAATCGTATTCTGTTGAATCCATCCTCAAGAACATAGAAGGTGCTCCTGAAGAGGTGATTGTATTTAGTGAAGATCAAGGTTGGTATGAAGGTTTTTTGGTTCTGCAGTTGCGACAGGCTTTGGATGCTCACGTACGAGGCATAACGGCAGATCCCATCGGGGTATGGGAATTCTCTGATGTGGCAGAGTACCTCGTCTGGGTCAGGCCAACAACGGTAGCATCTTCATTTCCTCAAGCGGGATCCATCACGGCTGAACTCATTTCAGATCACTATCAAATAGAAGAGTTGCCTGGTGTTTCACAAAAGATAGAAGGTTCAGAAAGTGAATTTGAACACATTGTGGATTGGACATCTGAAGAGGATAGTATAATTTCATTGTATAAGCGCTCTTCAAACACTCAATAATACTGGTTTAGCCGGTTTATGTTCAACATGAGGAAATCTATGTCTTTGCGTCCTGCCGCTACAACGATGATCTTTCGTCAAACTCCAAATGGCCCGGAAGTGTTGCTGTTACAACGTTCAAGACAAGTTGGGTTCTTCCCATCGGCCTGGGTTTTTCCCGGTGGAAGAGTGGACAATACAGATGCTGATTTTCCAGTGTTGGGTTCTGTAGAAGGTGTTGAAGCACGTTTTGGAGTTGCGGCGGTTCGAGAAGCTTTCGAAGAAGCAGGACTGTGGTTGGGAGAAGGAACACCAAGTGAAGATCTTCGGGATGCCTTAAATGAACGGACAGGACAGTTGCCACTGGATGGATCGTTGAAAGCTGATTTAACCCTTATTCGGCAGTGGTCTTGGTGGATTACACCAGACACAGAACCAAAACGCTATGATACGCGTTTCTTCGTGTGCGTTGTACCCTATGAGCCTGATGTTGAAATCGTACCAGATGCTTCCGAAACAGTTGAGGCCAAGTGGCTGACGCCAACAGAGGCCGTTCGTTTACATGAAGCCGATGGGTTGTTTATGGCACCACCCACCTATTTGACGTTGTTGGAGATGCAAGAGTTTGCCAGTGCACTAGATATCTGGGAAGCTGCGGCTGAACAAGAGGTTCTACCGATTCAACCGATCCACGATAAATCTGTTAAACCGATGCAGATTTGTTTGCCCACACACCGAATGCATCCTAAAACCTTTCCAGACTTGGGCTGTAAGTCCGTGACCCTAGAAAGACTGCATTGGGTACGTCAATAATGGCGCTGTGTCACACTTCTTATTGGGTGAGAACATCGAGTATTGTGTTGTTGAGGCTTTCTCTTTCTTTTTTCCTCTCCATTGTCCTGTTTGCCACCCAGAACAGTGATGCATCTTCGTTGTCCCGTACGGACTGGGAATGTACGAGTGCCAGAGACCCACATCGATTGGTAGTGAAGTTTCATGAAGATACGGGTCTTCAAGCCAAGGACTTGGAGGCAGTCTATCCAGTGCTCCTTGGACATACGAAGGCACTTTTTACCCAATCCACAGTTCGCTTAGAGAAAGCACATCAACGCTTGCGCATGGGTGGTCATACTGTTGAAGATTTAACAACCTATGCGGTGGTAGAGGGAGATTCTGATTGGTTGGACAGTATTGCAGTACGTTTTCTGATGGACAGTCGTTTTGAACATGTGTATCGAGATTTCCTACCCCAATCGCCTCCAATGGACATCCCACCGGAGACACCCTTGTTTGAATCGTTGCAGGTCGATCATCAAAGTGCCCCCATCGGTTTTGGCTGGATTGAGACCAACCGTTGGACGACTGGATCTGCTGTACGTATAGTCAACGTGGAGTATTCTTATGATCCGTTGCATGAAGACCTTCAGTATGCTCCTGTGACACATGCTATAGGTTGGGATGTTGCTCAGTGGCAATATCACGGAAATGGTGTGCTGGGACAGTTGATTGCCACCGACAATGCCTATGGTGTGACCGGTGCTGTATCAGATGCAGAAGTGTTGGTGGTGTCCCCGTATCCAGAACAAGATGTCTACAATGTTGCAACTTCTTTGATAGAGTCCCTAGACTTTTTGACTGCGGGTGATGTGATATTGATAGAACAGCAGTCCTATGGATGGGAAAGTTATGCCCCCATCGAATACATTCCAGCCGTTTTTGACGCCATCCAATGGGCTGTGGCAGAGGGGGTTAGTGTTGTAGAACCCAGTGCCAATGGGGCTGCGGATCTGGATGCCGAACAATGGGAAGGATGGTTTGACGTAGAAGTTCAAGATTCTGGTGCAATCATGGTGGGTGGTTCAGGTGGCATACGGGATCCATTGGTGTGGTCTGGGGGATCTTCTTATGGTACTCGGATCGATGTCCAAGGATGGTTTGAAGGCATTGTGACCACCTCCACGTCAGAGTTGGCTGACTTGTATTTTCCAGCAGGGGATTCAAGGCAGTCGTATACACAATATTTTGGAGGAACCTCGGGTGCGTCTCCGCAAATCGTTTCTGTGATTGCTTCATTCAACAGTGCGGTCATCGAACAAGGTGTTGAACCATGGAGTCCACTGGAACTGCGTGCTCTGTTGCGACAAACAGGACGATCACAACCTTCTGTCGATAGAGAGACACTCATTGGCTCACAGCCAGATGCATCGACTCTACTTAGAATGTGGGCATGGTAAGTGGAGCCGATAATTTGTGATCGTGTATCGTTTTGGTCCTAAAGAGCATTAAGATCATTCGACAATTGGGAAATGGGACGCAGGTCGATTACAATACATCAATATGGCAGGCGTTGCATGGCTGGTGCCGGTCTCGGTTTTCAAAACCGATGAAGCGTTTTGAGAGATTCGCTTTGTGGGTTCGACTCCCATCGTCTGCCGCCATTTTTTTTATCCGTTGAAAGTGTAGTTTGTTCCGTAAAGAATGCGTTTTGAATCACAAACTGTCATAAATTATACAATGGTTTATTTTAAGTGTTATATATCAAGTATGACTTTATACACAGAAAGTAAAATAAACCATCTGCTTGCTTCAAACCCACAAGGGGTCGTTCTGACCAGTGCCAAATTGGATGCACAAGGTTTCAGCCATGCTCTCCAACACCACTACGAACAAGCCAAGTGGCTACGTTCCATCGGTGTCGGGGCATATATCAGAACGGGTGACGATGTGGACATCTTTGGGGGCTTATATGGCCTTGATGGCACCTCCGCAGAATCCACCCATATTGCTGGTCGTACAGCCCTCCAGTTGCTTGGACGTGCGCAATACCTTGAAGAGCAACCCAGTCAGATTGTGCTGATGGCATCCACGAATAGCCAACTTCCCAAATGGTTTCGCTCTCGTCAATGGCGTGTGGATTTTTCCTTTCACACTTCCAATTTTCTTCCCGCAGATTTGGACATCGAAGCCTTTCCAATCAAGCAGTTCTCTGTCTCCATCTCTGGAGTCGCCCGTGCGATGCTTGAGTGTTGTTATCTTGCCCCCAATCTCCAAGAACTCTCCGAGTGCTATGAATTGATGGAAGGCCTCAACAACCTTCATCCCACCATCGTACAATCTCTGTTGGAACAATCTGGCTCGATCAAGGCCAAGCGGCTGTTCTTATTTTTGGCTGATCACTTCCAGCATGCATGGTTCGATTTTCTTGATCCCAGTACCATCAATCTCGGGAAAGGAAAGCGTCAGATAGCCACAGAGGATGCCCAATACGATTCCAAATATCAAATCACCGTTCCAAAGGAGTGGC
>Ga0115559_1000804_pt1 | contig 21047 bp, 20 predicted proteins | sample COGITO_mtgs_1105_3_FD_87281 | JGI IMG/M metagenome (GOLD analysis project Ga0115559, IMG submission 87281) | Pelagic marine microbial communities from North Sea - COGITO_mtgs_110506 | ecosystem: Environmental > Aquatic > Marine > Epipelagic | place: Germany:Helgoland, sampling site Kabeltonne... | reverse complement strand
TGTCTTTACTTTCAATTTCATCCAGAATCTGATTGACAGACTCAATATGTTCTTCAAAATTAGAGTGCGAAATATCTACAACATGTAGCAATAAATCTGCCTCTCTTACTTCATCTAAAGTACTTTTAAAGGATTCGACTAATTGTGTTGGTAGTTTTCTTATAAATCCAACGGTGTCACTAACCAAAAAAGGTAAATTCCCAATAACAACTTTACGTACTGTTGTATCTAAAGTGGCAAAGAGTTTGTTTTCGGCAAAAACTTCAGATTTACTAATCACATTCATCAAAGTAGATTTACCTACATTAGTGTAACCTACTAAAGCAACTCTGACGAGCTTTCCGCGATTTCCACGTTGCACAGCCATTTGCTTATCAATGGTCTTGATTTTCTTTTTTAAAAGCGAAATTTTATCACGAACAATACGTCTATCCGTTTCAATTTCTGTCTCACCAGGACCACGCATACCAATACCACCTTTTTGTCGTTCAAGGTGTGTCCACATTCCTTTTAATCTTGGTAAAAGGTATTGACATTGCGCCAATTCTACTTGGGTACGTGCATAACTGGTTTGTGCACGTTGCGCAAAAATATCAAGAATCAAATTGGTCCTGTCTAGGATTTTACAATTCAGGATTTTACTAATGTTTCGTTCTTGTGCTGGTGACAATTCGTCATCAAAAATAACAGTACCAATTTCATTTTCTTGGACAAAATTTTGCACCTCATTCATCTTACCACTACCTATAAATGTTTTTGGGTTAGGCATATCTAACTTTTGGGTAAAGCGTTTAACGACTTTCCCTCCGGCTGTAAAAGTCAAAAACTCTAGCTCATCTAAATATTCTTTAGAGGTTTGCTCATCTTGATCTTTGGTTACGATTCCTATCAGTACAACCTTTTCGAGGTTAATATCTTTTTTCTCTAACATATATTATTTAAAGTGCAAATTTAGGTAATTACACCATATCTGATTATTCATATTAATTATATCTTTAGCCACATGAGTGAGAAATATACTATCGCATTTTATAATATAGAAAACTTGTTTGACACCAAGGACGATGAACACACTAATGATGAAGATTTTTTACCAACTTCAGTCAAACGCTGGACGACCAAACGCTATGAAAATAAACTTCGCAAATTAGGGCAGGTCATTTCGCAAATTGGAGAAGATGATATAGATAGTCCACCCGCAATAGTTGGTCTTGCAGAAGTCGAAAACAAGCAGGTTGTTAAAGATTTGATTGACAGCAAATATCTAAAACATTACAAATATGATATTGTGCATTACGATTCCTCTGACGAACGTGGTATAGATGTGGCTTTAATTTATAATACAGATGTTTTTGAAGTTTCACACTCTGAGGCATATCCTGTATACCTCACAAAAGAAGATGGTAGTCGCGACTATACCAGAGATGTTTTACAAGTAACAGGAAGGCTAAATGACGAGCAAATACATATTATAGTTAACCATTGGTCATCACGTCGTCAGGGGCAAAAAGACTGAGTATAAGCGTCTTGCTGCTGCAGATACTGTAAACCGTATTGTAAAAACCCAAAACAAAAACTATAGCAATCCCAAAATAATTGTAATGGGCGATTTTAACTATACACCTTACGATAAAAGCCTACTATCACTTGAAACGGAATCTAATCTTTACAACCCTTTTAAAAAAATATCTACTGAAAATAAAGGTAGTCTAAACCATAATTTTGAATGGCATTTGTTTGATCAGATATTAATTTCGACTAATTTTTTTGATACCAAATGCACGCAGTTCAATCTTAGTGAAGCCAAAATTTTTAATTCTCAATTCTTAACGCAATATCACGGAAAGTTTAAAGGACAACCCTTTAGAACTTATGTAGGCAAACGTTATAAAGGTGGTTATAGTGATCATTTCCCAGTTTATATAGAGTTTAAAGAAGCTGTATTAAAAATCAATATTTTAGCGATAAAAACAGTATTTCATCTATTAATCTTAAGTTTCCTGTTAAAATTTTAACAAAAATATATCTTCGCTACTCTAATAGCCAAATTTAGATTTTTATGAAATCATCTTTACTTTACTTTTTTGTCATATTAGCGGGTACTTTTCAGACTATACATGCGCAAAATCTTGTCTTTGATGTAGACTGTACTGCTGGTACAGATACATTTAGTTACTGTTATGACAGTAATGACAACTCGACATACACTTTTACTTCGACTACAGGCGAACTAGTATTTTTAGAATTTCTTGCAGGTACTATAGAAAGCGGTTTCGATGACATCACCGTTTATGATAGTGCAGATAACTCAGGAGCCGTTTTATTTAGTGGTGACAATGGCGGAGATTTAGCAGGACTTAATTTCCAATCAACAGGAAATTCACTATTTATTGAAGTCGATAGTGACGGAAGTATTAGCTGTCAATCAAGTACATCATATACACCTTGGGAAATTAATTATAGATGCGTGACGTGTATATCACCGACAGCTACCTATGATATTGTAAGTAATTGTGCCAATGGAAATGACGAGTTTTTTATTGACGTAATCATTAGTGATATAGGTGATGCTGAAAACATTAATATCTTTGACGACCAAAGTAGTCCAGTGCAAACAACAACGGTTGATGGTACCTTTACCTTTGGACCTTTCCCAAATGGAACCCCAGTAAATATTACTGTCGAAGATGCAGACGATATCAATTGTATTCTAGAAAGTGGAACACTGTCACAAGCGTTTTGCCCACAACAAGAGTGTGATATAATCAATGCTGGAGCCGATGCTGTATTTGGTTGTGCCAGTACAATTACGGAAGTTGACCTTTCTGCAACTTTTATGACCAGTGCTTTGACGTCTAACACTAGTGTTTATACAATCGACGATTTAGAATGTCCATTATCAAACCTAGATGGTGCACCAACGGGTTTAAATATTGATGATACTTGGTCGCAACCTATAGACTTAGGTTTCAAATTTGAGTTTTTTGGTGTTACCTATAACCAAGTTGTTGTTGGCGCAAACGGTATCGTTAGTTTTGATACAAATTTGGCTGGTGAATTTTGCCCATGGAGCTATGAACCTGACGAATTATTACCTACACCAGACTTACCAACAAATGCCGTTTTTGGACCATATCATGATATTGACCCTAGTGTTGGTGGTCAGATAGAGTTCATTACAGTAGGTGTTGCTCCACAACGTCAGTTTAAAGTCAGTTTTGTACATGTACCACATTTTAGTTGTAACGAATTATTGACAACCTCACAAATTATATTATATGAAGCATCAAACGTAATAGATGTGATTATTAAAGAAAAACCCTCGTGTCAGAATTGGAATGATGGTCTTGCTGTAGTTGGTATTCAAAATTCATTAGGAACGACAGGATATACACCAGAAGGAAGAAATACAGGTGATTGGGTAGTTTCTTTTCAAGAGTTGTGGCGATTTATCCCTGATGGCGCACCAAACTATGTTTTCGAGTGGTTTGATGATCAAGGGAACTCTTTAGGGAATAATACAGATATTACTGTAAGCCCGACACAAACTTCAGTATACACAGCTACTGTAACTTATACAGAAATCAATGGCATAGAAATAATAGTTAGTGATGACGTAACAGTTTCTTTGATTGACCAAACACCAAATGCTGGTATACCACAAAATTTAGTGAATTGTGAAAACGCAAATGGTAATGCCTTTTTTGACTTAACATCTCAAGATGATGCAATATTTGACGGTCAGACAGACGTATCGGTTACATATTACGAATCATCAGAAGATGCTGAAAACGGTGTAAATGCAATTACTAATGCAAACAATTACGAAAACACTTCTAATCCACAGAACATTTATTTTAGATTAATAATTAACACAAGTTTTGATTGTTTTTCAACAGGAAGTTTCCAAATTGAAGTTTTTGAATCGCCTATAGCAGGAGTTCCGCAAAATATAGAAAGTTGTTCTTCAACTCCAAATAATACAGAGTTTGATCTAACAATACAAGACAGTGATATAATTGATGGACAAACAGATGTAACTTTAAATTATTACTTATCACTGGTTAGTGCCGAAAATGGTACGGACGCAATTTTAAACCCATCTACATATAGTAATAGTTCTAATCCAGAAACCATATTTTTTCGATTAGAATCAGACGAATCTTCAGAATGTTTTGATATAGGAAGTTTTCAGTTACAAGTTTTTGAAACTCCAGTTCCTGGAATGTTAGAAGACCTAACAAATTGTAGTAATGCACAAGGCAGTGCTGAATTTGATTTGTCATCACAAGATAATGCAATATTAAATGGTCAAATGGACATAAACGTTGCTTACTTCGAATCTCAAAGTGATGCTGAAAACGATACAGGTGAAATAATGAATCCAACAACATATACCAACACATCAAATCCTCAAACTATATATTACAGACTAGAACAAAACAGTTTAGAGAGTTGTTTTACAGTAGGTAGCTTCAATCTTGGTTTATCCTCTTTAGATGGCAACCTTGTTGCTTTTAATCAAGGGTGTAATGGTAATCAATACGAAATAACTATCTCTGCGATTGGAAATAGTTTCGATCCAAACACCGTAAGTTATGAGTGGTTTGGACCTGTTGGAGCTGACTTAACCAACAACACAAACGCCACTTTTATTACTAATGTAGATGGTCAATATACTGTAGAGATAACAACTTTAGAAGGATGTGTCTATGATTTCTCTACAGATGTTTTAAATGCTAATTGCATATTCCCACAAGGAATATCGCCAAATGGGGATATGTTAAACGACACATGGGATTTAAGTGGATTTAATGTTTTAAGACTACAAATTTTTAACCGAAATGGACGCTCAGTTTATACAAAACAGAATTATACGAATGAATGGGTTGGACAATCGTCTGACGGAGAGCTTCCTGTCGGCACTTATTTCTATGTAGCGGAGCTAGAAAATAATGAAACTAGAAACGGTTGGGTATACATTCAACGTTAACCTTAAAAGCAATGCACAAGACAAAACTAACGACACTTAAAACTAATTCGATGAAAAAAATCGCATTACTATCCTTACTGGCATTTGCTTATTGCGCTAAAGCTCAACAAGACCCACAATATACACAGTACATGTACAATATGAATGTCATTAACCCAGCATATGCTGGCTCGACAGAAAGCTTATCTTTTGGTCTATTGTATAGAAATCAATGGACTAAAATAGATGGTGCTCCAGAAACAGGTACCTTTTTTGGGCATTCGCGCATTGGTAATAATATGGGACTAGGTCTTTCGGTTATTGCAGATCAAATTGGCCCCGTAAAAGAAACTAATGTATATGCAGATTTCTCATATACAGTAAAACTCGGAGGTGAACATAATCTTGCTTTTGGACTTAAAGCTGGTGCGACGTTTCACGATATAGGATTGGCAAATATTGCGCTTATTAATCCTAATGACCCGTTTTTTCTGAATATAAATGAAACAACTCCTAACATTGGTGCAGGAGTATTTTATTATTCGGACAAGTACTATTTATCTGTTTCAGTACCGAACATGTTATCGTCAGTGCATTTAAGCCAGAACGGAAACAATATTGGCTCAGAAACACAACACTATTTTGTGTCTGGCGGTTATGTCTTTGATTTGTCTGCTAATACAGAGTTAAAACCATCTTTTTTGATAAAATCTGCTTTTGAAGCACCAACATCATTTGACATTAACCTAAATGCAAGATTTTATAAGAAGTTTGAAATTGGAGCATCTTACAGATTAGACGATTCGTTTTCTGGTCTTATAAACTTTGCTATTTCGCCTTCATTAAGAATTGGGTATGCCTACGATGCTGTATCATCAGATATTAATGCATTTGCTCCTGCTTCTCACGAAGTAATGTTATTATTCGACCTAAATTTCTCTAAACGTGCTTCACGTTCACCAAGATATTTCTAACCAGTTAAGCTAAAACATTATGAAAATTTTTAAAACATTATTTTTTATATCATTGATGAGTAGTTTAAGCTTAACTGCTCAAAATTTAAGCACCAAAAAAGCAGATAAGCAATTTGAGCGCTTTCTATTTGTTAAAGCTGCCGAGAGCTACAATAAGCTTATTGAAGATGGAAAAGGTGATGCTTATGTATACGGACGTCTTGCAGAATCATATTACAACATGTTTAATACTGTTGAGGCTGAGCGTTGGTATGCCAAAGCCTTAGAGTCTTCAGAAAAACCTGAAATGATATTCAACTACGCAGAAATGCTAAAAGCAAACGGTAAGTACGAGGCTTCAAATACGCAAATGCAGCGTTTTGCTTCGATGCGTCCTTCTGACAATAGAGCTACAGACTTTTTGAGCAACCCAAATTACTTGCCAAAAATATTAGAACAAGGAAAAAAATTCAATGTTCAAAATGCTGATTTCAATTCTGAGAATAGTGATTTTGGTGGTACAGTTTACAATGGTAATCTTTACATAGCTTCCGGTCGAAATGACAATCGCAAGTCTTATGGTTGGAATAACGAACCCTTTTTAGACATCTATTCACTTTACAAAAATACAGATGGCTCATACCAAGATGCGCAATTATTAAACAAAGACATTAATACTAAATATCATGAAGGTTTAGTATCGTTCTCTCCTGACGGAAATATGATGTATTTTTCTCGTGAGAGTTATTTTGAAAAAGCCTTTGAAAAAGACTCCTTATCAAAAATAAAATACAGCCAATTGTATTTATTTAAAGCTTCAAGAACTGGTACAGATTGGGATAATGTAGTAAGCCTTTCGCTGAACAGCAAAAACTACTCTATCAAAAATCCTTCTGTAAGTACCGATGGAAAAACACTATACTTTGCTTCAGACATGCCTGGCGGATTTGGACAATTTGATATTTACAAAGCAGCTATAAAAGCCGATGGTTCTATCGGAACACCTGAAAATTTGGGTCAAAAAGTAAATACTGAAGCACAAGAAATGTTTCCTTATATCAGTAGCAATAACACGCTTTATTTTTCATCTAACGGTCACTTAGGACTTGGTGGTATGGATGTGTTTTATACTGAAGAAATTGACGGCAAAACGGCACCTATTCGTAACATTGGTATTCCAGTAAATAGTAATGGTGACGATTTTGCATTTACAATTGATGAAGATTCTGAAGAAGGTTTTGTGTCTTCTAACCGTTTAGGCGGAAAAGGAAGTGATGATGTATACCTTATCAAAAAACTACAACCAATTTGTGATGTTGTATTAAATGTTGAAGTCTTAGATGACAGCAGTCGTCAGCCTATTGCAGACGCTGCAGTGAGTTTGTATGACGACCAAGGCAACAAAATTTCTATAAAATCTACTGATGATGATGGTAAAATCATGTTTATTGTAGAATGTAGTAGTACTTCAGAAATTGAAGTTATCGCAGATGGTTTTGATAGCAAAAAGGTGACTGAAAAAACAGAACGTGAAGAGGAACAAGATGTCAGGATTTCTTTAAGTCCAATTGAAAAATTAATTGTTGAAGACAAAATAGAATTAGCACCTATTTACTTTGATTTTGATAAACACAATATTACATCGACAGCAGCTTTTGAATTAGATAAGCTTGTACAAATCATGAATAAGTATCCTGATTTGGTGATTAATGCGTCTTCTCATACAGATAGTAGAGGTTCTGCGCCTTACAATCTTAAATTATCGCAAAGACGTGCAACGTCTACACAACAATATGTGATTTCTAAAGGTGTTTCAGAAAAACGTATACAAGCCATTGGTCGTGGTGAAAATGACCTTAAAATCAAGTGTGGCGGTTATTGTAATGAAGATGAACATCAACAAAACAGACGTTCAGAATTTATTATAATTAGTGGCGGTCCTAACAATCAATAATATAATACCAGCTATATAAATAAAAACGCTTTGAAATATTCAAAGCGTTTTTTTATATCCAGTTTTTAAAAGGAAGTTTACTTAAGTTAGAATTATAGTATTTAATATCTCCTGTAACTTCTTCGTCCAACCAATCAGGCTTTTCAAAAGTATCTGTTTTAGAGTTGAGCTCGACCTCAGCTATAATTAAACCTTGGTTATCGCCATAAAATTCATCAACTTCAAAGGTGTGATTCCCAACTTTGACTTCGTATCTGGTTTTATTTATAATCCAGTTTTCGCAAAGTAATAGTAACGCTTCTGCATCCGTTTTAGGTATTTCTTTTTCCCATTCAAATCGGCTTAAGCCATCAGCAGATGATTTTCCTTTTATGGTCAAAAGACCTTTGTCATTTTTTAGTCTGATTCTTACGGCGCATTCAGGAGCACTATTCAAAAACCCTTGCCTAATATCGTAAGAGTTAAAAGCTTGGTCTTTAAAAGCTTCTGATTTTACTAAAAATTTTCGTTCTATTTCAGTCATAATATTGCCTAAATTTACAGTATGCCAGACGATTTACCAATTCGGAAAATAATTCACGTAGATATGGATGCTTTTTATGCATCTGTCGAGCAGTTGGATAATCCTGAATTGAGAGGAAAACCCATCGCGGTTGGTGGTGGTGGAAAACGTGGTGTCATCAGTGCTGCAAGTTACGAAGCACGAAAGTTTGGTGTAAAAAGTGCCATGTCTGGACGCTTGGCTGAAAAACTCTGTCCTGAACTGATTTTTGTCAAAACCAATTTTGAACGTTACAAAGAAGTCTCTCAAAAAATTAGAAAAATATTTTTGAATTATACTGATTTAGTGGAACCATTATCTTTAGATGAAGCCTATTTAGACGTCACACAAAACAAAATCGGGATGCCTAGCGCATCTATAATTGCACAACAGATTAGACAACGTATTTTTGAAAATACAGGCTTGACGGCTTCAGCTGGAATCTCTATCAATAAATTTGTGGCTAAAATAGCGAGCGATTACAATAAGCCTAACGGACAAAAAACCGTAAATCCAGAAGATGTTTTAGAATTTTTAGAAGCCTTAGATATCCGAAAATTTTATGGCGTAGGTAAAGTAACTGCCGAAAAAATGTATCACAAAGGCATTTTTACCGGTAAAGATTTAAAATCTAAATCCCTAGAATATCTAACTGAAAACTTTGGAAGATCTGGTGGCTATTACTACCATATTGTCCGTGGTATTCAAACTAGTGAGGTCAAACCAAATCGTACTCGAAAATCACTAGCTGCAGAACGTACATTTAGCGAAAATTTGTCTTCCGAAATATTTATGCTCGAAAAAATAGAGCATATCGCCGAAGAAGTGTCTCGGCGATTACATAAAAGTAAAGTCTCAGGAAAAACGATAACACTAAAGATTAAGTACAGTGATTTTACTTTACAAACACGTAGTAAAACTTTGCCTTATTTTGTGAGTGACAAAGCTATAATTCTAGAAACTGCGAAGGATTTACTTTATCAAGAAAAACTTAATAATTCTGTTAGACTTTTAGGAATTTCTTTATCTAACTTAAATAACGAGGCCCCTAAAAAGAAACACACAGAAAAAGAAAAGAAATCTGTAGGTGTTCAATTAAAATTTGAGTTTTAAAATACATTGGGATTTATTCTTGTAAATTGTATAAAATATCTCCTTATGAAATGAGCATGTTCAAAATTTTATCACCAAGTAGAATGATTAATAGTTAAGAGCATGTGACCCATAAAAAACAATAAATACAGACATATGAAAAAAAACAATAAACTATCAATAGGCATTGGCTTAGGTTTAAGTCTAGGTACTCTTGTTGGTATACTTACCGACAATCTTGGATTGTGGCTTGGTGTTGGTATAGCCATGGGCGCAGGAATAGGCTCATCACTTTCAAAGAAAAAAAATGAAGACTAAACTCTTAGAAATAGCACCCGTTTTATCGAGTCAAAATATTGAACGTGATATCGCTTGGTACATAAAAAACGTTGGGTCTACGACCTTGTACAGTGATAAAATGTATGCGTTATTGCAACGCGACAGCATTAATATGCATTTACAATGGCATGCAGATACCGAAGATGACCTATTAATTGGCGGCTCTGTTATACGTGTCATGGTTGACGATATACAACCCATTTATAAAGAATTTATAGAACGCAAAACTATTAAACCAGAAAAGCTAATGCTCAAAACCGCCTGAAATACCAATGAGTTTGGGTTTTATAATCTGAATAATAATACCGTATTTTCTGTAGAGCGATTAATGTCTTAAATCCATTATCTTTAATAATAAACCCAATACTATGAAAATCAATCTATTATCTTGTGATGCTCAAAGGCCCGATAAAAAAGCGATTGCCAAATGTATTGCCGAAATTTCATTAAATATTAATGCGTCTTTGGCTCACGAACTTACAGATATTCTAGTTGAAGGTGATGCTGTAGATATTCAGGTTGGTGATAAAAATTCTGGTTCTACATTACGAGCCTTAAGAAAATTGGATATTGATTATGAGATTATAGAATAAATCTAACTAACTGATAAACTTGACTGTGTTTTGAAAACGTTAAACGAAACTTCCTCTAAAAACTACAACTCTCAATCTCGGTAACTCTAAGTGTATTGACCATGCCTTTATCTTTAATGGGCATCGCTGCTAAGCTAATTAGCATATCACCAACATCGAGATAGCCTTTTTTACAAGCAATCGCATTTACATCTTCAATGGTTTCGTCTGTACTCACAAACTTATCGTAATGAAATGCGGTTACTCCCCAAAGTAGACTTAAACGCGTTAATATACGCTTATTTGAGCTAAAGACAAGTATATGTGCCTTTGGCCGCCAAGCAGATATCTGAAAAGCGGTGTAACCACTATTAGTCAATGTAGAAATTGCTTTGGCATCGATCTCATTAGCCATTTTTGCAGCATGATAACATATCGCTTTTGTAATATATCTGTTGGTACGAATATGTGGTGGTAATTGTGGCACTTCAATTAGTGGAGAATCCTCTACACTTTTGATGATATTAGCCATTTGTCTGATGACCTGAACTGGATATTTACCAACAGATGTTTCACCAGAAAGCATAACCGCATCAGCACCATCCATTACAGAATTGGCAACATCATTAACCTCTGCACGTGTTGGTGTTAAACTTGTAATCATGGTTTCCATCATCTGGGTAGCAATAATCACAGGAATACGAGCGCGTTTGGCTCTTAGTACCAATTGTTTTTGTACTAATGGTACTTCTTCAGCTGGTATTTCGACACCCAAATCTCCACGAGCCACCATTAAACCGTCACAATACGCCACGATCTTATCGATATTGGCAACTGCTTCAGGTTTCTCAATCTTAGCTATAATAGGAATTTTATATTCGGTATGTTCGCTGATTAATTGTTGCAGTTCCATTAAATCTTCGGCATTTCGCACAAAAGATAAAGCTAACCAATCGACCTCCTGACCGATGGCAAAAATAGCATCTTCAATATCTTTTTCTGTTAATGCTGGTTGCGAGATATTGGTATTAGGAAGGTTAACTCCTTTTTTAGATTTTAAAGGTCCTCCTTGAATAACCTTAGCTTTAACTTCAGATTTTTTATCTGTAGACACCACTTCGAAAATTAGTTTTCCGTCATCTAAAAGAATACGCTCACCAGGTTTTGCGTCTTGAGGAAACTTATCGTAAGTCATATAAACACGCTCTTTAGTGCCTTCAAAACGTTTTCCTGTAGCAAAAATAATTTCGTCACCAGGGTTTACAACAACCTCTTCTTTCATCTTACCAACACGTAATTTTGGGCCTTGTAAATCTCCTAAAATAGCTGCGTTATATCCATACTCTTCATTGAGTTCACGGATGATTTTTATACGCTCTTTTACGCCATCGTAATCGGCATGAGAAAAGTTAATTCTAAAGACATTTGCGCCTTCGTCTAACATTTGTTTCAAAACTTTCTTGCTGCTTGTTGCTGGTCCAAGCGTTGCAACTATCTTCGTTTTCTTATTCTTCATTAATTCTAAAAAATTAAATGTTCTTTGGATTTTATTTTAGTCAAATCTACCGTATAACTGGTTATAATATGAGGAATACTTTGTAGTTTACTAATTATCAGCTTTTCATTAACCTGATGAGTATCATTGGTTATTTTAATAAAGTAATCAACTTGTTTTAATTCTGGTAATAGATTGTAAGTTTTAGTCACTTTTTTATCATCAATAAAAAGTACACCACTACTTGTTATACTTTCTTCTTCTTTTTTACAAATATTTGCAATAAGATTCCAGATGGTATCATTTGCTTCATTGTACCATTCATAAACCGAGTAAGACGAAGATGTATAATTAAGGTCTAAATCTTTTTCTTTTCTTTCTAGATTAATACCAAAATGTTTATTAATCACATACGCCAGACGGTAATCCTCTAATCTGCAATGCACGGCAATTAACACGTAAGTGTCATCATAAAAATCGTCCACTAAAAGTTTATGCAATGCCATATTATCGTTTATAAACACAAAGTAAATATAAGGCATAAAGATATGTCAAACATTAAGTTAATATAAAACTTAAGTATAACTATTTACGAAAACGTTTGCGAAAAATAACTTTATTTTAAAGAACTAAGTGCGTTTAGTCATTTGTGTTTGAAATGCAAAAAAGGCACGTTTTGAAGCCTTTTCTTCGGCCTTCTTTTTTGAGGTAGCACGTCCTTTTGAAACTACTTTTTCATCTATACTAAGTTTCACTGAGAAATGCTTCAAAGAGTCATTACCTGTATCTTCATAAACTTCGTAATTGAACGTTTTCTTTTCTTTTTGACACCATTCGATAAGCAAACTTTTGTAGCTAATGACCTTACCTTCAAGTTTACTAATATCTACATGCGGAAGTATAACATTTTTGTAGATAAACTTCTCGCTAGCTTTGAAACCTTTGTCCAAATAAATGGCTCCGACAAGCGATTCAAAAAGGTTACCATGAATATTATTACCGAAATTTTCTTTTGGTATTCTACTAGTGACTAAATCTATAAGTTTTAACTCTTTACCAAGCTCATTTAAATGCTCACGACTGACCACTTTAGATCTCATCTTTGTAAGATAACCTTCATCTCCATGTGGCACTTCGCCATATAAATAAGAGGCAATCACAGAACCTAGCATCGCATCACCTACAAACTCCAAACGTTCGTAATTGATTGGATTCCCTTTTTTGTCCTTGATATTCATAGAACGATGGGTAAATGCCTTTTGGTAAATAGATTTTTTTTTGGGCTTATAACCTAAAATCTGTTGAAGTTGTAAAAAAAAATTCCCGTCTTTATCAGAACGGGAATTTTTTAATATGTTACGAATGATACTCATTCGGGATTTAATCTAGTTTTTTAAATAATACACAAGCGTTGTGTCCGCCAAATCCAAATGTATTACTCATTGCTACTTTAATATCGCGTTTCTGCGCTTTATTGAGAGTTAAATTTAATTCTGGATCTATGTTTTCGTCAACCGTTTCATGATTGATTGTTGGCGGAATAATTCCGTGCTCGATTGCTAATATTGAAGCAATAGCCTCAATAGCACCAGCAGCACCTAATAAATGCCCAGTCATAGATTTTGTAGAATTAATATTTATGGTTTTTGCGTGGCTTCCAAATACTTCAGATATAGCTTTTAGTTCCGCAACATCGCCAAGTGGTGTCGATGTTCCGTGTGTATTTATATGATCTACATCCTCAGGATTTAAACCTGCATTTTTTAAACAATGTTTCATAACTGCAATAACACCTATTCCGTCTGGATGTGGTGCTGTCATATGATAAGCATCTGATGATAAGCCACCACCTACTACCTCTGCATATATTTTTGCACCTCTAGCTTTTGCATGATCATAATCCTCTAAAACAATCGCACCTGATCCCTCACCTAACACAAAACCATCACGGTTAGCGTCAAAAGGTCTTGAGGCTGTTTCTGGGCTCTCGTTTCGAGTACTCATGGCATGCATAGCATTAAAACCACCCATACCAGCAATGGTAACAGCAGCTTCACTTCCTCCCGTAATTACAACATCACAATGTCCTAAACGTATATTATTTAGGGCATCAATCATTGAATTTGCAGAAGATGCACAGGCAGACACCGTTGTATAGTTAGGTCCCATAAATCCGTGTTTTATGGAAATGTTCCCTGGCGCTATATCGGCAATCATTTTTGGAATGAAACGTGGGTTAAATCTTGGTGTCCCATCACCTTTTGCATAATTTAACACTTCTTCTTGAAATGTTTCTAAGCCTCCGATTCCGGCACCCCAAATTACACCTACTCTATATTTGTTTAATGCATCTAAGTCTAGGTTTGCGTCTGCAATCGCTTCGTCAGAAGCTACCATTGCATATTGCGAAAACTTATCCATTTGACGCGCTAACTTTCTATCAATAAAGTCAGTAACTTCAAAGTTTTTTACTTCACAAGCAAACTGCGTTTTGAACTTTTCAGCATCAAAATGTGTGACAGGTGCAGCGCCACTTTTTCCACTAACAAGGGCATCCCAATATTCATCTTTGGTATTGCCAACGGGTGTAAGTGCACCTAAACCGGTAACTACAACTCGCTTTAATTCCATAAAATTAACTTCTTATTTTGCTTCTTCTATATAAGAGACAGCTTGACCAACTGTTGCAATGTTTTCAGCTTGATCGTCTGGTATTTGAATATCGAATTCTTTTTCGAATTCCATAATTAACTCTACTGTATCCAATGAGTCTGCTCCTAAATCGTTAGTAAAGCTAGCTTCGGTTACAACTTCGTTTTCATCAACACCTAATTTGTCTACGATAATCGCTTTTACTCTTGATGCAATGTCTGACATAATTTTTTAGTTTTAAGTTTTAATTAGAGGGCAAAAATAAAAAACTTTATTTTAAAACATACATTTACCTAATAAATGTGACATATATAGATAAAAATAGAAATAAGTATTTGGTTTTTGAGCCTAATTGTAAATTATTATTCTTTTTTTTGTTTGAATAACTAACGTGATAACTCGATTATGAAGCGTATTGTAATTTTTGCGTCCGGCTCTGGAAGTAATGCTGAAAATTTGATAAAGTTTTTTCAAGACAGTGACCATGCGTCAGTTATTCAAATATTTTGTAACAACCACCATGCCAAAGTGTTAGACCGTGCCAAACGTCTTGGCGTATCAGCATTATCTTTTAATAGAGTTGCTTTTACAAAAACTGACGATGTCCTTGATATACTTAAAGCAACAGAGCCTGATTTAATTGTTTTGGCTGGTTTTTTATGGAAATTCCCTGAACATATTTTAAAATGTTTTGAAAATAAAGTCATTAATATCCATCCGGCACTTTTACCAAAGTACGGCGGAAAAGGCATGTACGGAATGAATGTTCACAACGCTATTATCCAAAATAATGAATCAGAGACTGGCATAACCATCCATTATGTAAACGAAAATTATGATGAAGGTGCTATTATTTTTCAAGTAAAATGTCAAGTTTCAAAACAAGATACAGCTCAAGACGTCGCTGCAAAAATTCATAAATTAGAAATGGAGTATTTTCCTAAAGTAGTTGAACAGCTTTTAAATGAGTAAAAAAAAGAAAAAATACTACACCGTTTGGAAAGGCCATCACCCCGGTGTTTTTGAAACTTGGGATGATTGTAAAACCCAAATCAAAAACTTTGAAGGTGCGCAGTATAAATCTTTTACAACATTTGAAGCCGCTAAAAAAGCACTAAAAGGAAACTACAAAGATTACATTGATAAATCAAAAACATATCAAAGTGATTTGTCTGAAGCACAACTCAAAAAAATAGGGAAACCTAATTATAATTCTATTTCAGTGGATGCAGCATCAAGTGGTAATCCAGGAAAAATGGAATATCGCGGTATTGATACCAAAACGAAAAAACAACTTTTTATACAAGGCCCATTTGAAGAGGGTACCAATAATATTGGCGAGTTCCTTGCATTAGTTCACGGTTTGGCGTTTTTGAAAAAACAAAATAGCGACCGAATTATGTACACCGATTCTCGTACCGCGATGAGTTGGGTAAGCAAAAAAACATGTAATACAAAACTAAAACGCAACGAGAAGAACAAACCTGTTTTTGATTTGGTTGACCGCGCCATCAAATGGCTAGAAACTAACAGTTACAAAACCACAATCGTTAAATGGGAAACCAAAGCTTGGGGAGAAATTCCTGCGGATTTTGGGAGAAAATAAAATTGATATGACTAATACTATTTATGACGTTATAATAATTGGCGCAGGGCTTTCAGGTATTGGAGCAGCATGCCATTTAACTCGCAAAAATCCCGAAAAATCTTATGTAATATTAGAATCTAGAGAATCACTTGGTGGTACTTGGGACTTGTTTAAATATCCAGGTGTAAGGTCTGATTCTGATATGTATACTTTTGGATACTCATTTAAAACTTGGGACGACGCCAAATCGTTTGCTGATGCACCTTCAATATTAAAATACCTCAACGAAGCTTCCAAAGAATATAATGTTGTTGACAAGATAACTTATAATCAGCGTGCTATTTCTTATGCATTTGATTCTAAAGAAAATCTATGGCATATAACATCTGTTAACACAAAGACTAATCAAAAACATACTTACGCTGCAAATTTTATTTTTAATTGTAGCGGATACTATAGTTATGAAAAGGGATATACACCTGATTATAATGGACTTGATGATTATGAAGGTACTTTTGTTCATCCACAAAAATGGCCTTCAACATTAGAATTAAAAAACAAAGATGTAATCGTTATTGGTAGTGGTGCAACAGCGGTTACAATTGTGCCGAAAATTGCTGATACCGTGAGTCATGTCACCATGCTTCAAAGGTCACCAACTTATGTAGGAGCACTGCCTAATAAAGATGTACTTGCAAAATTCTTTAAGCTTATATTTCCCAAAAAAATTGCCCACAAAATTATTAGAACAAAGAATGTGCTATTAGATATGGTTTTTTTTAACGCTTGTCGGAAATGGCCAAATACTATGAAAAAGTACATCGTTAAAAAAGCCCAGAAAGAACTTGGTGATGTGCCGGTTCATCCACATTTTATTCCAAATTATAATCCATGGGAGCAACGCTTTTGTTTAGCACCAGATGGTGATTTATTTAAATCTATTAGAGAAGGTAAAGCCTCTGTCGAAACAGCCAAAATTGTATGTTTTAATAAGACTGGAATTGTTTTAGAATCTGGAAAAGAACTTGCCGCAGACATAATCGTAAGTGCTACAGGACTTAGAATTTTGCCTCTTGGAGGAGTTAGCATATCTATTAATAAAAAACCAGTTGATATTTCAAAACTCTTTGTTTACAAAGGCTGTATGTTAAGTGACATTCCTAATTTATTCCTATTTGTTGGATACACAAATGCATCTTGGACTTTAAAAAGCGATTTGACTAGCGAATATATTTCTAGAGTTCTCAGGTATATGGATAAATCTAATTTTAAATCTATTTGTCCAAAAACTAAAAATTCTAATCTCAAACCTACACCATTACTAAATTTAAATTCTGGTTATATTCATAGAGCTCAAAAAACACTTCCAAATCAGGGCGATAAAGCACCATGGCGAGTTTATCAGAATTATATTTTAGATTATAAAATGTTAAGAATTGATAAAATAAAAGATGCTTTTGCCACATTCAATTAATGAAGACAGTATTAGTTTTTAAAGGAATAAATTTTACTTAGATTTGCACTTTAATTCAAACTTACTTTAATGAGTAAATTAGTTATTGTTGGTACTGTAGCTTTTGATGCTATTGAAACACCTTTTGGTAAAACCGACAAAATTTTAGGCGGAGCAGCAACTTATATTGGTTTTTCTGCGGCTAATTTTGATAATGTAGATGCCGCAGCAGTCTCTGTTGTTGGTGGTGATTTCCCACAAGAATATCTTGACCTTTTAACGGATAGAAATGTAAATATTGATGGTATAGAAATTGTTAAGGACGGTAAGACCTTCTTTTGGAGTGGCAGATACCATAATGACATGAATTCTCGTGACACCTTAGCGACTGAACTTAATGTCTTAGAAACATTTACACCTGTTGTTCCAAAGGATTACCAAAATGCGGATATTGTTATGCTTGGCAACTTACATCCATTAACACAACAAAGTGTATTAGACCAAATGTCCAAAAAGCCTAAGTTAGCTATTTTGGATACTATGAATTTTTGGATGGATATTGCTATGGACGATTTAAAAGCTGTTCTTAAAAATGTAGATGTTATCACAATTAATGACGAAGAAGCAAGACAATTATCTGGAGAATATTCTTTAGTCAATGCAGCCAAAAAAATCTATACTATGGGACCAAAATATGTTGTTATCAAAAAAGGTGAACATGGCGCTTTATTATTTCATGAAGACAACATGTTTTATGCACCAGCATTACCATTAGCAGAAGTATTTGACCCAACAGGTGCAGGAGATACATTTGCAGGTGGTTTTTCGGGTTACTTGGCAAAAACAGGAAATATCTCTTTTGAGAATATGAAAAAAGCAGTAATATATGGTTCGGCATTAGCTTCGTTTTGTGTAGAGAAGTTTGGTACGGAACGTATGTTAACTTTGACCGATAGTGAAGTATACGAACGCTTACAACAATTTAAAGATTTGACACAATTCGATATAGAATTATCATAAATACTAACGCGCCAAAATTTGGCGCGTTTTTTAATTCATTATTTTTGAATACTCAACAACACAACAAACTCTCACAGCTATAATGAGTGATGCCTTAAAACACGAATGCGGAATTGCATTAATTAGGCTAAAGAAGCCTTTAGAATTTTATAAAGAAAAATATGGTAGTGCATTTTACGGGGTAAACAAAATGTATCTCATGATGGAAAAGCAGCACAACCGTGGTCAAGATGGTGCTGGTTTTGCGAGTATAAAATTAGATACACAACCTGGTGAGCGTTATATAAGTCGTGTACGTTCAATTGCACAGCAGCCTATACAAGATATTTTTGCCCAGATTAATGAGCGTATTAATGATGACCTAACTAAACATCCAGAATACCAAAATGATGTTGCTGAACAAAAAAAGCATATCCCTTACATCGGTGAGTTGCTTTTAGGACATGTGCGCTATGGTACTTTTGGAAAAAATAGTGTTGAAAGTGTTCATCCATTTCTAAGACAGAATAACTGGATGCATAGAAACCTAATTGTTGCTGGTAACTTTAATATGACTAATGTTACTGAGCTTTTTGATAATTTGGTTCAAATTGGTCAACACCCAAAAGAAAAGGCTGATACAATAACTATTATGGAAAAAATCGGTCATTTTTTAGATGATGCGGTTTCAAAAATTTATAAAAATCTTAAAAAAGAAGGGTATAACAAAGTTGAATGTTCGCCATTAATTGCAGAACGTCTTAACGTCGCTAAAATACTAAGAAAAGCGGCAAAAAACTGGGACGGCGGTTATGCTATGGCAGGCTTATTAGGACATGGAGATAGTTTTGTGTTACGTGACCCAGCAGGTATACGTCCAGCTTATTATTACGAAGATGATGAAGTTGTCGTAGTAGCCTCAGAACGCCCAGTAATCCAGACGGTATTTAATGTAAATTTTGATGATGTTAAAGAGCTTGAACCAGGTCACGCTATAATCACCAAAAAATCTGGCGAAACATCTATCAAACAAATTTTAGAGCCTTTAGAACGAAAAGCTTGTTCTTTTGAGCGTATTTATTTTTCTCGAGGAAGTGATGCCGAAATCTATGAAGAACGAAAAGAATTGGGGCGTTTATTAATGCCTAAAGTACTGGAAGCTATTGATGGTGATACAAAAAATTCGGTATTCTCTTTTATCCCTAATACTGCTGAAACGTCATTCTTTGGAATGATTGATACCGTTGAGGAGCACTTAAATCAACGTAAAACTCAAGCTATTTTAGATGGTGGAGGTAAGCTGTCAGCTTCTAAAGTCACTGAGATACTATCAGAACGGCCTCGCATTGAAAAAATAGCCATTAAAGATGTAAAGCTTAGAACTTTTATTACCGAAGATAGCAGTCGTGATGACTTAGTCGCTCATGTTTATGATGTAACTTATGGTGTTATAAAACCAACAGATAACTTGGTAATAATCGACGATAGTATTGTTAGAGGAACTACGCTAAAAAAGAGTATTATTAAAATGATGGATAGGCTACAACCAAAGAAGATTGTCGTTGTTTCCTCTGCACCGCAGATTAGATATCCTGATTGTTATGGCATTGATATGGCAAACTTGGAGGGTCTTGTAGCTTTTAGAGCGGCATTAGCACTTTTAAAAGACACAAATAATTACGATATCGTTGAAAAAGTTTATTATAAATGTAAAGCGCAAGTAGAGTTAAAAGATAAAAATGTCAAAAATTTTGTCAAGGAGATTTATGACAACTTTTCTGATGAACAAATTTCTGATAAAATCTCAGAACTATTAAGTGATGAAGATGTTAATGCCGAAGTAAAAATCATCTTTCAACCTGTGGAGAATTTACACAAAGCCTGTCCTAAAAACTTAGGTGATTGGTATTTTACAGGCGATTATCCAACAGCTGGTGGTAACCGTGTTGTTAACAGAGCATTTATAAATTTCTTTGAAGGCAACAAAGAACGCGCCTATTAGATATTCCTATTAGGTTGTTTTTTATTTATATGGCTGATATAACTACCACTATTTAAAAAATAATATGATTGTGATGTATACTTGTATGTTAGCATCACAATAATATAATTAGGTTACGTCTATGGTAGATTTGGGGTGAAAAAGGACGATTAGTATCGCCCTTTTTTATTGCCATAACTTTATAAAGGTCTTGTTTACAGACATATACTCAAAAAACCCATCGTTTAGACCGATATTTAAGCGTTTCGTCTAGGTTTTGTGTCTTTATTGCTAGGCTTGATATATATTTGCTTTTACCATAACATAAGTAGGTTAAGTTTATGGTAGATTTGGGGCAAAAAGGGTGAATTTATTTTCGCCCTTTTTCATTTTAAATTATAAACACAAATAAAAACCCAAGCTTTTCAGCTTAGGCTTTTACTTTTATAATCTTCA
>Ga0115559_1000762_pt1 | contig 21488 bp, 14 predicted proteins | sample COGITO_mtgs_1105_3_FD_87281 | JGI IMG/M metagenome (GOLD analysis project Ga0115559, IMG submission 87281) | Pelagic marine microbial communities from North Sea - COGITO_mtgs_110506 | ecosystem: Environmental > Aquatic > Marine > Epipelagic | place: Germany:Helgoland, sampling site Kabeltonne... | reverse complement strand
GAGCTGCGTCCCCATTTGGCGAAGAAGAGATTGGATTCAACGATTTTCGGTTTGGAGTGCCAGGATATCCGGACGAAGGTGTTTTGGGAATCGTTCATGGCAAAACCAGCCGCGTATTCCTTGACGTATTCGTTGACCGCGCCGGGGAAGTAATTGTCGCTATCGACGAATCCGAGGTAGGATTTCCCCAGCCATTTAGCGAGGAGAGTTCCCATGATCATGCCCTCTGCTTTTCCGGAACGAACGAGCCCCTTATCGTCGAGTAATTCGGCATAACCGGCTTCAGTGAAGGCTCGGGCGATCCCAGGGTCCTTTTGGTGGACGACGAGAATGTTTTTGCCCGTGAATTTGGCGAAATTTTCGAGGGCTTCTTTTTCGAGGTGAAAACGGTCAATGGGACCCCGCGAGCTGTTCGAGACGACAATGACCTGACAAGGACTGGGGATGCCTACGAGAACGCCCTCGATCAGTTTGAGGCGTTCCTCTTTGACAGGGACGACAATCGCCATATCGCGCATTTTTTCATACAAAGCTTCGGAAGGAATCCGTTCGATGACGGAATCGCGTTCGTGCGCGCCGGAGCCTCCATCGAGTTCATAGACTTTCTGCAGGCCATAAATCTGGAGTGAACCAATGCGTTCACATTCTCTGGGAATTTCGATTCTCATATTTTTGCTTTCCTGATGGATGAGGTGATTTACTTAAGCCAGCAGAGACAGTGCCAGAATGAGACGACTTTCCCGGCGTCGTGAAATCGGCAAGTATCCTGCTAAAGACCGGCTACATCATTATGCCTGAACATCCCGCGACGCGAACCACGGAAAGCCCCGATAAGCACGAACGTATTTATAAGCTGGATCGTCGGGCTATTCAAATATTGAGGGAGAATGAGTATGGCGACTATACCTTGCCGACCCGAGGGCTTTATCCCTATCAGTGGAACTGGGATTCGATGTTTGTTTCGCTTGGTTTTGCGGAGATTGATTTGGATCGGGGTTGGAAAGAAGTCGAATCGCTTTTTGAAGGGCAGTGGTTGAATGGGATGGCGGCGCACATTGTTTTTCGGAGGGATGACCCGAGCTATTTTCCGGGACCGAAGGTCTGGGGAACGACGCACTACCCGGCAACCTCGGGATTGTCGCAGCCACCGGTTGCGGCTTCGGTCGTTCGGGATTTGTATGAGCGGGATCCGATCCTCGGTCATGAGCGCTTGAAAAAGTTGTTTCCGCGCCTGATGGCTTGGCATCGATGGTTTCATACGATGCGGGTGGTCAGTGGCGGTGCTGCGATTGCGGTGACGCATCCGTGGGAGTCGGGGAGGGATAATTCACCGGATTGGGATGAGGCCCTGGCCAATGTGGATGCGACCGGAGTGTCACCCTATGAGCGCCGGGATTTATCGCATGTCGATGCCTCGATGCGACCGACGAATGCGGATTATGATCGTTATATCAAATTGGTTGAATACGGACGGGGAACGGGCTGGGATCACGCACAGATTACCCGTGAAGGGCCGTTTGCGGTCGCGGATCCAGGAATAACTTTCATTTTAATGCGTGCGGATCGTGACCTCTTGGCATTAGCGAATATTTTGGGGGAGAAAGGTGCTGAATATGAAATTGATAAATGGCTGTGGAAGCGCGGTTCGGCAGCTGATTATTTGTGGAATGAAAGTCTGGGAGCCTATACAACGCGCAATATGCGGACCCGACTATACGGAGAAGGCGTCTCCAGTGTAGCCTTTCTCTCATTCTATGCAGGCTTGTCCGATCCCGAACGCGATCCTCGATTGCTCGAGAATTTGGAACGGTTGTGTGGTGCGGTGAAGTATTCGGTTCCCAGTTTTGATCCCGAGCATCCCAAGTTTGACAGCAAGCGTTATTGGCGAGGGCCGACCTGGGCGATCATCAATTATCTAATCGCCCGTGGGCTGAAGGAACATGGCTACGAGGATTTAGCCCAAAAGATTCGGCTGGATACGCGTCAGATGATCGAGCACGCAGGTTTCTTTGAATACTTTGATCCCTGCGACGGGACTGGCTCCGGCGGTAAAGATTTCACTTGGACCGCGGCGATTTGGTTAGCGTGGGCATCGCCGAGTGTGGATACCTCATTCCCTGTCACCCGACTATTGTGAACGAGCGGCGATAACTGCGGGCGGTTGAACTTACCGGATTTGTAAACGGCGATGCTTTACTCGCGGAGATGAAGCGGGGTTACTTGACGAAACATTTACCGTCATAGATCCAACGATAAATGGTTCTGCCGAGTTTTCCTTTGACTTTAACTCGGCGGAATTCGAGCAAGCGTTCATCATTGACTGCGATATGATGGGTATTACTACGCCATTGGTCAGCAGGTGGTAGTGACTCAGCTGCTTTTAAAACGACATCAATGCTAGGGATGAATTTTGGTGCGTCCACGGGAAGAACGTTTTATTAAAAAACTTTGCCTGTCGAATCAAATGCTTCGGCACCGGGGCTGAGGGCTTCTTGGATGTTCGCGGTGGGTTGCTTCGTTAGGTAATGGATGAGTTGACCGCCGTTGTTGGTCAGGTTCTCGTAGAAAACAACGTGACCATCGAGAAAAACGATATGACCGCCCTCAGAACCATAAACTCCCGGTGATGCTGCGTTGGGAGCAGACCAAGTGCCGGAAGTGGTGAGGCCACGCGTCCAGGCAATCGGGGTGGTTGAAGGCGGTGCACGAGAGGAGATTTTATTGGCAACGGCAAAGCTGATGGGAGCGTTTCGGAAATCGGGATGGAGGTTCCATTGTCCGGATCCGGAAGTCGGGGGCGTTGCGATGACCTTGGGTAACTCGCGGTTATAGGCTTCAACCAAAGGATCTTCATTGAGGCTGTAGATTTGAGGCTCATTGAGTTGAGCGTGTTGAGCGAGGATGCGACACCAGTTGTGGATATTGTTTTCGGCAATGGAGCGGGGGCGCCCCGATGTGTTCGCATAAGTTGAATAGGCAATTGCGATTTGGCGAAGATTGCTTGCCGCTGCCCGTCGCCGCGCTTTTTCCTGCACATTACCAACGGTCGGAATGATGATGGTTGCGAGGATTCCAAGGACAGCGATGACGGCGAGCAATTCAATGAGGGTAAAGCCATGTTTAAGTCTTTTATGGAATAGCTTCATATGGTTAGTTATTGAGGCCGATGTGTTTTTGGCAAGCGTGGATTCTGATTTTCCACTTTGTATCAACGCAGCGAACAAACCCAGCGGAGAGCACTTCAGAGAATTTGTTCGGAAGTATTGTCCACAAAAAAAGCCAGAAGGGTAACTCCTGGCTTTTGAAAATAGTTTGAGTAAATGGTTGCCTAATAGGGCAGCGGATAGTTTTTCGTCAATTCAAGGGCAACCGTTTTTGCTTGAGCGATGGCTTCATCACTATCGGGAGCCTTGAGGACGATATCGACCGCTTGGGCGATTTTTCGGAAATCATCTTCAAGCATACCGCGTGAAGTGCACGCAGGGGTTCCAATACGAACACCACTTGTTTGGAAAGGGCTTCGGGTCTCACCGGGAACGGTGTTCCGGTTGGTGGTGATGTTGGCTCGATCCAAGGCGATTTGGGCCTGCTTACCGGTGAGGTCGGGCAGGTTGTGACGGAGATCGATTAACATGAGATGATTATCGGTTCCGCCGCTGGTTAACTTGTAGCCCAGCTCGGTAAAAGTTTGGGCCATGGCTGCGGCATTGCGTCGAACCTGAGCGGCATAGACCTTGAAGTCATCCTGCATACAGAGGTGGAAGCAAACCGCTTTGGCAGCAATCACATGCATGAGCGGCCCACCTTGACCACCGGGGAAGATGGCTGAGTTCAAAACCTTGGCATACTTTTCTTTAGCCATGATGAGACCACCCCGAGGACCGCGCAGGGTTTTGTGGGTAGTCGTGGTGACGAAGTCACAGTGAGGAATGGGGCTGGGATGTTCACCAGCGGCAACGAGACCTGCAATGTGGGCGATGTCTGCAAGAATGTAGGCATCCACGCTCCGGGCGATTTCACCCATGCGTTTGAAGTCGATGATCCGCGGGTAGGCGGAAGCGCCGACCGTGATCATTTTGGGTTTTTCCTTTTCGGCCTGAGCCTGAAGGGCGTCGTAATCGATATAGCCGGTTTCGGGATCGACCCCGTAGTGGACGACGGTGTAGAGCTTTCCAGAGAAATTGACGGGACTTCCGTGAGTGAGGTGACCGCCGTCGGAAAGATTCATGGTGAGAATCTTATCGCCCGGATTGAGGACTGCAGTGTAGACCCCGAAGTTCGCCTGTGAACCTGCGTGAGGTTGCACATTGGCATACTCGGCACCGAAGAGTTTTTTAGCGCGTTCGATCGCCAAGGTCTCAGAGACATCGACGGCATCACAACCACCATAGTAGCGCTTGCCGGGGTAGCCCTCGGCATATTTATTGGTCAGGACGCTCCCGGTTGCTTCGATGACGGCGGGAGCGGTGAAGTTCTCCGAGGCAATCAATTCGATATGAGACTCCTGGCGCTTGCGTTCGGCAACGATGGTCGCAAAAAGTTCAGGATCTATTTCGGCAAGAGATCCCTTAGGAAGGACGGTCGAGGTGCTGGCTGACATGAATGCTGGACTGATAGTTGAATGTTGGAATTTTCCGGATGAAAAGGAAAAGTGCTTTATTCTACTGATTCTGAATCGGTGTCAAGGTCGGGAGCGGTTTGCTCGAGCGTCAATTCCATCCAAGCACCGAGCAAATCCCAACCCGAGTTACGGGCCCGTTGTTCGATTGAGCTGGAGAGCAATTCTTCCGCTTTTTGGCTGAGGTCTTCAGCAGATTCTGTCCGTGCCAGGAGATAGCCGATGCTGAGCTCGTTTTGGGTCAGAACACTGTTGGTTAGCCCAGGGCCGTTGAGGGCACGCAGGGAATCCCACAATTGGAGACGACGCAGCTCGTAGGGAGCGTTGACGGATTTGAATGGCTCCGGCTCACTAACGATGAGTCCTTCAGCTTCGGCCGCTTCTTTAAACAGAGTGCCTTCGCCGAGAGCCAGTTTGAGGGACTCTTCAATGGCCTGTGCTTTTTCCGAGAAAAGGCGACGACGTTCAGTTTCGCGCCAATCCTTTTCGGCCTGAACGCTGACCTCCTCAAAAGAGGGGAGCTTGGGGTCATGCAATGCATCAAAAAGAAGGATAACGCCACCGTTTTGGCTTTCACCGATGTCTGAGTAGTAGCGGTCGCCACTGGTATAAATCCACATGGAATGTGCAACCGCCGGGGGGATATTACGATTGTTGAGGGGTTCCTCACGCGAATATCGGTTTTGCGGGACGAGAGTGCCTTTGTATTGAGCAATGAGCGCGCTGAGAGCCTTGTCTTGGCGACCTACTTTTTGCTTATAAAGGGCCAGTTGGAAATTATCGGCGGCCGTGAGTGCTTGTTCGCTGGCTCGTTCCCGTTGAAGGTCGGAGAGGACACGACCACGAACATCTTCCAAGGTAACCTCGGCGACTTCAGCCTCGGGCTTGGTTGGATCGGGACGGTTTTGATAGCGGACGGAATTGCGCTGGAAGTAGAGGGTCAAATCGGCTTCGCTTGGGGTCTCGACTTGGGCAATGAAATCTTTTTGGTCGAAGAGAACGGCACTGACCTGAATTTGTTCAGGGACTTCATACTGAGCCGGATTGGAGCTGTAGTAGGCTTGAATCGCTTCGGGATCGGCTTCAATCTCCGGTTGAAAATCGCTATAGTTGGTTTTGGCGTAAGCCAGTTCGAAAGTGGTTTCATTCAGACGAATGCCCTGTTTGGCTTCGTAACTCAAAACATATCCAGGCCCTGCCAACGTTTTGCGAACGGCGTCGATCCGTTGGTCTTCAATGAAGACACGACTGAGGGTATTCGCATCGGTGTTGGGATAGTTCTTCATGTAATCGACAAACCGATTATAGCGGTCGGCACTGAAGGTATCGGAGCTGGGGTCTTTAAAGACGCTGAGCTGGTGGATGAACGCCTTGAGCACTTCCTCGCTGGGTTGGGGCAACCCGAGGTCATTAGCCAAGCCGAGGCCTGTGACGCGCAAGATCGCATATTGCTGGATGCTCTGAGCATTCACCCCGAGGTCCGGATGGAGCTGGGCGCTGATCTGGGCATGGAGCCCCAGCGTTTGCATATCGCGCGGATTATTCAGATCGTAGCCGTAGTATTCACGGCTTTCGACTTGATTATCCGATCGGTGGCCAAAGCCTTGGTTCCCGATCGTGAGCACGAAAGTTACAATAATGACGACAAGTAGGCCAGAAAAGAGCCACTTGTTGTGCTTCAGAAGAAAGGTCTGGAGCCAGGTAATCATAGAAGTTTGGATTGAAACGAGCAAAGCTAGGTGGCGCCCTACTGGTGTCAAGGTAATGCGAGGGATTATCAGGATTTGGGTGTTTTTATGGGATAAAAGAGCGAATACGATTGGAATACCTGATAGGGATTGAGTTTTTGGTGGTTGAGGGTAGTTGGTCAGAGATGGATTTTGGAGTGATTCTTGTTCTGTTACTGATGGTGAGCGTAATTTTTTTGATGCGAGGCCGCGTGGTCGGAGAAAAGACGGCGCAGTTGATGTTGCGGATAGAAGGGTGCCAGGTCGTTGATGTGCGGACGCTGGGGGAGTTTGAGGAACATGCACTTGAAGGAACGATTCACCTTCCATTGAATCAATTGAAGGAGTCTGCGGAAGCGGTGCTTATGGACAAGGCGGCCCCGATTTTGGTTTTTTGTCAAAGTGGGATGCGGAGTGGGATTGGCGCAAAAGTGTTGCGGCAGCGGGGCTATAAGGACGTGGCTAACCTTGGATCGATACAACGAGCAGCCAAGGTTCTCGGGAGGCGTTAACATGCGCTTGAGCATTTTAAATCGCTGCAATCGTATTGTTCGCGTTATCGCAAGGTGAAGATATCTAGGTTTTTGGATCGGCATTAATTTACTTGGGCTCTGTTGGTATTTGCGCAGAGTCGTCAAGATGCAGAGATATTATCGGAAGCGCCGACATTTTTTCAGGATGCATCTCGGCCTAGATGACAAATGCGACGGGCTAATTAATTTCCTTCGCTGTCGGTAAGGAACGTTCAGAAGTCGTTCAGGCACTGCTGAATATTCGATTAACCCATGTGACGGGCAGTATTTAAACTGAGCGATACGATCGGTTTTCGGGACGGTTCTGAACGTGTTTAAGGGACAGGCAAATAGTCGTTTACCGGCATGGGTATGGGAGCCGATGCTTGGGTTTTGGTTTGATTCAGATGGCTTGTCCGACGTAAGTTTAAGTGAAGACGGATGTTACGAAGAATGCGAAGGAGGGGGATGGATTGGGTTGAAGCATTTTATTGTTTTATCCCGCTTCTTTAATTGCATAGCGCCATCCAAAGCTCGTTGAGTTGGGAAGTCGCTGGAACGAAACATAAACCACTAAAATACTAAGAAAGGAAGAAAGATAAAACCAACGATGGAAACTCTCAGTTCAAACCCAGCGGGTAACCACTCCCGCGCGGAAGGCTTGACCAGTCACCGCAAGCGAGTCATGCGTCGTCAGTCGAGAGGCTGGCACGAAGCGTATCCCAGTAGTATACCTCTGGATCAGTTGAAGATGGCGATCAAAGCCCTCCTCTGATCGCGATAGATAGATTGAGATGGTTTGTGGGCACTTTTACGGGACGTTTTTTTTCATCCGTAGATTTGGCAGATGGGCGTAGATTACCGGAAATTTCATTGAGGAGGTAATTAATGGAGAAAGGGTTGAGTGCGGCTGACTCCAACACGGCAATGATGAGCGATGGGATTGACTGCAATTGAAAGTGATGAATTTCTTGAGGGAATAAATGGGTTTTTGCGGTGTCCTATGTTGAGTTCCAGACGGATCTTGTTTTAACCCTGAAAGAAGACAGTATGATCATATGAGTAAGTTAGCGGTCGATTTTCATAAGCTGTCCACGTTTACGAGTATGTCGTTACCGTTGGGGGCTATATTTGGATTTTATCTGGGGTATATGGTTTCGTTTTACTTTCATTTTTTGACGGTGGCGTTTCTGTTTCTCTTTGTCGTGGATTTGATTTATCGATTTGGGCAACGGCGGCATATTATTCTGAGGAATTTCGGAATTATTGGACAGGGGCGTTATTTGTTGGAGAGTGTGGGGCCGGAGTTGCGGCAGTATTTATTTGCCAATGATTATGAGGAGTTACCTTTTAATCGTTCGGAGCGCTCGGAGGTTTATCGCAAGGCGCAGAATATTGATTCGGCGTCTTCGTTTGGAACGTTGCTGCAGTATGATGCCCGAGAGATTAAATTGCGGCATTCGATGTATCCGGTTTCAAGGGAGGAATTGAAGCCGTATGCGTTGCGTTTAGGTGCTCGAGACGGTTGTCATGAATTTGTGCTGACACGTCCGCTCATGATCAGTGCGATGAGCTATGGAGCGTTGGGTGAACATGCGGTCAGGACCTTGGCTCGTGGGGCAAAGATGGCTGGAATTGTTATGAATACAGGGGAGGGCGGTTATCCTAAGTATCATTTGATGGAGGGCTGTGATTTGATTTTTCAGTTGGGGACGGCAAAGTTTGGGGTGCGTCATGACGATGGGAGTTTGAAGGATACAGCGTTGGCGGAACTTGCTGCGGAGGATGCGATTAAGATGATTGAGATTAAGCTGTCTCAAGGGGCGAAACCGGGAAAAGGTGGCTTGCTGCCGAAGGAGAAGATTACGCCTGAGATTTCCGAATTACGGGGTGTCCCGATGGGCCGGGATGTGGTTTCGCCGCCGCACCATAAGGAATGTGTGGATGCGGCTAGTACGGTAGCCTTTATTCGACATGTGCAAGAGGTGTCTGGGGTCCCTGTTGGGATTAAAATGTGTATGGGCTCGTTGGATGAATTCCGTGAGTTGCTGGTATCGATGAAGGCGCAGCAAATTTTCCCCGATTATATTTCAATTGATGGGGGTGAAGGTGGGACGGGTGCGTCTCCGAAATCGTTCATGGATGGGTTTGGAATGCCCCTATTACCCGCGTTGGCTGGAGCGGATCGCATTTTAAAGAGTGAAGGTATTCGGGATCGAATGAAATTGTTTGCGGCAGGTAAACTGATTAACCCGCATCGTCAAATGGTGGCGATGGCGGTGGGAGCGGATGCGATTTATTCGGCGCGGGGATTCATGTTGGCGATGGGTTGTATTCAGTCGTTGCAATGTGGGAATAACACCTGCCCGGTGGGAATTACGACGCATGATAAAGTGTTACAGCGTGGGCTTGTTGTTGAAGCACGTTGTCAACGGGTAAAGAACTATGTTGAGCTAACGATTCATGATTTGGAACAAGAGTTGATTGCGGTGGGGTGTCGTTCATATGGGGAATTGAGTCGGCGTCATTTGTTTGTGCCTCACGATAGTATCTTAGCGGAAGAATTTAAGGTCGAGAAATCGGCGTAAGTTGTATTTTAAACAGAAGGAGTTAACGATGAAAGATGTAATTAGTTGGATATTGAGAGTAGTTGCTGCGGTGATACTGGGGCAGACTTTGTTTTTTAAGTTCAGTGGTTCGGAGGAATCGGTGGCCTTATTTACCCAATTGGAGATGGAGCCGTACGGACGTATTTTAATTGGCGTGTTGGAATTGATTGCGGTGATCTTGCTCCTCATTCCCACGAGTAAAGCCTATGGTGCTGTATTGTCTACGGGACTGATGACAGGGGCTTTGATTGGTCATGTCACCAAGTTGGGATTTGCAGGAGAGATGTTGTCTCTCTCGATATTGGCAGGGATTGTCTTTGCGAGTAGCATCGCCTTGCTCATTCTACACCGGAACGAAGTGCCGATCTTGAAAGACCTGTTTAAAGCGGAAGGGCAACCAGAGTTATAAGTCAGCTTCGGCCCGGATTTTACGGGCGAGATCGGTTTGGCGGACGGTGGCTTCGGTGTTATTCACGGCCATCGCGAAGGCGGCGGGATCTCCGACGATGAATACTTTTTTTCGACCCCGGGTGATGGCGGTGTAGAGAAGGTTTCGTTGGAGGAGAAGGAAGTGTTGCTTGAGTAGTGGGATGATCACTACGGGGAATTCACTGCCCTGGGATTTGTGAATGGTGATCCCATAGGCGAGTTGAAGGTCCCCGAGGTCGATGCGTTCGAGGTCGATTTCGCGTCCATCGAAATTGACGGCAAGGGTTCCGGCATCGGGGAGGATGTGCGAGACGCGCCCGAGATCACCGTTGTAGATGTTATGATCGTAGTTGTTGCGGGTTTGGATGACCTTGTCGCCCTTGTGAAAGTGAGTGGCGCCGAGGTTGATGGAAGATTTCTGGGGATTGAGCGATTTCTGAAGTTGGAGATTGATATTGGCAATTCCGCCGACCCCACGATGCATCGGGGCGAGGACTTGGACATCCATGAACGGGTCGGAGTGCGGGTACCATTGAGGAATCCATTTTTTGCAGAGGGCTTCGACCGTTGCAATGCAGTCTTCAGGGGTGGCTTTGTTGATGAAATGGAAATCGTATTTGGGTTCGATTTCGGAAGGATCGCTTGAGAGGTAGGGAGCTTGGGCTTGTCCGGCAAGAATCCCGTGGGCGATATCGACGATCCGACTACCGCGCCCTTGGCGGAAAATTTGCTGGAGCCGAGTGACAGGAAAGATGGAGGAGGTGATGAGGTCGGAAAGGACGTTGCCGCAGCCGACGCTGGGAAGCTGAAAGACATCACCGACTAAGAGGATGTGCGCGTGACCGGGAATGGCGCGGAAGAGGGCATTGGCGAGTCGGTTGTCGAGCATGCTAGCTTCGTCGATGATGACGAAGTCGGTTTTGAGTGGATTGGTTTCGTTGGTTGTAAAATGGCCGGCAGCCGGATCAAAACGAAGGAGCCGATGGATGGTTGAAGCCGGGTGCCGGGCGGCTTGGGACATTCGCTGAGAGGCCCGACCGGTGGGTGCGGCGAGGATGAGATTTACTTTTTTGGCGGAGAGGATTTCGACGAGCGCGCGGAGGATGGTGGTTTTACCGGTACCGGGGCCACCAGTTAGGATAGAAATTTTCGAATTGAGTGCGGTGCGGAGGGCTTCGGACTGTTCGGGGGCGAAGGTGAATCCGGCTTTTTTCTGGGCCCATTGGACGGCGGATTCCTTTTTGATCGCAGGGAGGGTTGAGCCCGCTTGATGAACGCGGAGGAGAGCGGTGGCGGAGGTGCGTTCGGCGAATTCGGCGACGGGGAGTTGAAGGAGATCACTGCCTGGAGATTGCTGAAGGCTTTTGTTGTCTTGCAATTGCCGGATGAAATTGGCGATGCGCTCGGCATCAGCTTCGAGGAGTTCGGCGGAATAGGCTTGGAGCTGATCGAAGGAATAGCCGGTATGTCCCTCGGATTCGAGGGTTTGAGCTGCATGGAGGATGCCGGCTTGGAGGCGTTCTTTGGAATCATTGGCAAAGCCAAGGTTGATCGCGATCCGGTCGGCGGTTTTGAAACCGATACGGTCAATTTCGCGGGCGACCTGATAGGGATCGGTTTTTAAAACATTGATTGCGAGGGTTCCGTATTCGCGGACGATGCGAAGGCATTGACTGACGGAGACGCCGTAGGTTTGGAGGAAAACCATGACATCGCGGAGGGAACGTTGGCTGTCCCAAGCTTTTTTGATTTGGGATGCCCGTTTTTGTCCGATGCCGGGGACCTCTTTGAGCCGACCGCTGTTTTCATCGATGATGCTGAGGGTATCGGCGCCAAAGTGATTCACGATTTTTTCGGCGTAGGTTTTGCCGACGCCGGGGACGAGGCCGCTGCCGAGGTATTTACGAATCCCGTAGGTGCTCGAAGGCAAGGTGGCCCGGAATTCTCGGGATTTAAACTGATCGCCGTGGACAGGGTGGCTGACCCATTGGCCGAGGAGTTCGAGGGTTTCCCCGCATTGAACCTGAGGGAGGGTTCCGGTAATGGTAATGGCCGGGGATTTACTGTCCGGCTTGAGCTCACCGATACAGTAGTTGTTTTCGTCATTGTAGTAGATGATGCGCTCGAGAACACCGCGGAGGGTTTTCTCCCCCGGACGAGGGATTAAGGGATCGGTGTTGAGGGACGACATCAGGAACTAGTTGAGCGCAGGCTCGGGAAAATTGCTGAACAGATCCTGAGACAGCTCAATGAGCGACGGATATGCGGCAACGGCTTCGGTGGATTGGAGCTCTTCCAACGAATGGGAACCAGTGGCGACAAGATAGGCATTGAGGTTGCCCGCTTGAGCGGCACCGAGATCGTAGGGCGAGTCACCGATCATAATGGTATGAGCGGGATCGGATTTGAGTTTGACGAGGGCGTATTCGGTGAATTCGGGATCGGGTTTACGGTAGGCGGTATCGAGGGTTCCGATCGTGGTTTTAAAATAATGCTCCCAGCCGAGATGTTTGATGATGTCCCGTGATCGATTGCCCTCTTTGTTGGTGAAGACGGCGCAGGGGATGTTAGCGAGGAGCAATTTATTAAGGAGCGCTTCTGCGCCGGGGAGGACATCGATTTGCTGATCCCAGATACGGTCGAATTCCTCGCGAAAGAGGTCAACGGCATCGTCTACGTATTGAGCGGGAATGAGTTTCCCAAAAGTGATGACAATACTGCCACCGACGCTGGATTTGACGGTTTGGAAAGAAACGGGGGGCAGGCTCAATTTCTGAAGCGCGTAACGGTAGCAGCGGTAAATGACCTGAAAGTGGTCGATGAGTGTTCCATCGAGATCGAAGAGAACGGCTTTGATGTGTGGTTGGGTCATATGACTTCGATAAAAAAGGCCTTTGCAATGGGAGACGGAATGCATTGATTAATAGATTAGAACGGTTGCATTAACAAAGCGGCAGAATGGCATCTCAAGAGGAAAACGCACAAGTAGAATTTAGCGAAGATGGAAACCGTTTTGTGGTTCGCATCCGAGGGGATTGGTTGTTGGGGTCGGAATCGCCGGATGCTTCGGGTGTTATTGACGGAATGCGGGATGCGGTTGGTTCGGAAGTCGTTTGTTTTGAGGTACATAAGGAAACGCATTACGATTCTGTTTTGGCGAGCTATCTATTCGCGGTAATTGACGAAGCGGAAGGCTACGGCCATACGGCTGATTTGGAAGGATTGCCGGAGCGTTTGACGCGCTTATTGATGATTGGTCAGAAAGTGCCGGAGAAAGAAGGAGTGCGTAAAGGAACGGTTGTGCAGACATCGTTGGTGGAGGAAGTCGGTAACACCTCGTTAAAATGTTGGGCGGAGGCGACTGAACTGGCGACCTTCACGGGGGAATGTGTGTTGGCGCTAGGGCATTTGTTCCGAGGCCGGGCGCAACTGCGTTGGAAGGACTTTTGGCTTATTTTGAAATCGGTGAGTGTGGATGCGTTGCCGATTGTGGCCTTGATCAGTTTTCTGGTGGGGATGATTATTGCTTTTTTGGGGGCGGTAACGTTGAAGCAGTTTGGGGCTGAGTTTGCGGTTGCGTATTTGGTCGGTTACGGAATTTTGCGGGAGATGGGTGCGATCATGACGGGGATCATCATGGCAGGGCGCACGGGGGCGGCCTTTGCGGCGCAGATCGGGAGCATGAAGGTGAATGAGGAGATTGATGCGTTGAAGACCTTTGGAATTTCGCCGATCGAGTTTATTGTCCTACCCCGATTACTGGCCCTCTTTATCATGATGCCCCTGCTCACGTTGTATGCCAATGTGGTTGGAATCTTGAGCGGTTGGATTGTTGCGGAAGGGTTGATGGGAGTGCCAGGTCCGGTATTTTTTCTGGAAATGAACACGGTGGTGGGGGTTGGTGACTTTCTATTGGGAATCTTTAAAGCCTGTGTTTTTGGGGTATTAGTGGCGACGGCAGGATGTTTGCGAGGACTTCAGTCGGGCTCGGGAGCCGATGCCGTTGGGATTGCGGCGACCCGCTCGGTGGTTGCGGGGATCACTTTAATTATCTTTGCGAATGCGGTGATTGATTGGGCTGCTGCATTGTTAGGCGTATAAACGGGATGAATGAGACAAGCAAAATACGGGTTGAGGGGTTAACGATGGCCTTTGGGGATGTTGTCTTGCAGCGTGACCTGAATTTTGAAGTGAAAACGGGAGAAGTGATGGTGATCATGGGAGGGAGTGGTTGTGGAAAGAGTACCCTGTTGCGGCATTTACTCGGATTATTGGAACCGGCGTCGGGAAAAATCTACTACGGAGATCAATGCTTTACGGAGGGAGGATTGGATGAGCGGCGGGCTATATTAAGGCGTTGTGGAGTGCTCTATCAAGGAGGCGCGCTGTGGAGTTCAATGACGGTGGGGGAGAATATCGCGTTGCCCTTGAAGGAATTCACCTCGCTGAGTGAGCGGAAGATACGGGAGGTCGTTGAGTTTAAGTTGGCGATGGTGGGATTACGCGGTTTTGAGGATTATTATCCGGCTGAGATCAGTGGGGGGATGAAAAAGCGGGCAGGCTTAGCCCGGGCGATTGCTTTGGATCCGGAAATCTTATTTTTTGATGAACCATCGGCTGGGTTGGATCCGGTCTCGTCGAGGCATCTGGATGAGACGATACTGGAGCTGAAGCAAAGCTTGGGCGCAACGATTGTCATAGTTACGCACGAGCTCCCGAGTATTTTTACGGTGGCAGACCGAGCGATCTTTCTCGACGGGAAAGAGCGGCGAATGGTTGGATACGGGACACCGCAGGAATTATTGGCGCATCCACCGACGGAAGCGGTTAAGGCATTTTTAACCCGGAATTACACGGAGCGAATCGATGTTTAAAGGAATGTGTTTTTTTGTTTCCGCAGGAGCGGGAACCTCACAGTATGGCAAATTAAGGTTATGAGTCGCCAAGCTAATCCCACAACGGTCGGAATTTTTGTTCTCATTGCATTGTTCTTGGGAATGGGAACGGTTCTCTATGTGGGTTCGGCTAAGCTGTTTCGAGCAGAAGAAACCTTTTTGGTTTATTTCGGTGAATCGGTGAATGGACTTACGGTGGGCGCTCCGGTTAAGTTTAAAGGCGTTCCGATTGGCGAAGTGCGGGACATTCGGATTGCCTATAATCAAGAGCGGGCCGGTGGGGTTTCTTATGTGCCGGTTTTTATCGAGGTGGATTTAAATAAAGTGGGGAAAGGACTCGATGACAGTATCCAAATTGATTTTGAGGATTGGGCTCGGTTTACGGAAGAGGTGCGCAAGGGATTAAGGGCTAAGTTGCAGTTGGCGAGTTTCATTACAGGTCAACTTTATGTGGAGTTGGATTATTTTGCGGAAGCAGGAACTCGCTATCGTTTGATGCAGGTGAAGACTGAATTTAAGGAGATTCCATCAGTGCCCTCGGTTATGGCGGAGTTTGGCGCGACGACTTCGGATATGCTCGCGCAGATAGCGTCAATCAACGTGAAGGAGATCAATGACCATTTGGTTTCATTGCTTGAACGTTTGGATACGGCGGTCCAAGTCATTGATTTTGAAGCGTGGAATGCGGCGGTTGTGGATACGGCGGAGTCCGTTCAGAAAACATTGAAAGATCTTCAGGTGGAAGAAACGATGATACAGGTTCAGGAAACACTGGTTGCGGTGGAGTCGTTGGCGGCAAAACTGGATCATTCAATGGATCCTGTATTTACGGATTATCATCGAGTGGTCTCTGAATTATCGACTACCTTGGAACGGACGAATCGGGTCTTGGCCAATGTTGAAGGGATGACGGATGAAGAGAGTCATTTGCAGCGCGAATTTGTTGATGCACTGCAATCTTTGCAGAATGCTTCCCAAGCGGCCGAGGAATTGTTCCTCTATTTGAACCGGAATCCAAAAGCATTAATTACGGGTAGAGAGCGTCCTTGAACGGAGAAATGAAGATGAAAATTGATCAAGGTAAGCATCGAGGGGTATGGGGACTGTTTTTTTTGTTGAGTTCAGTGCTATTCCTGAGTGGCTGTTTGAATTTAAGTCCGGATGAAGATCCGACGCGCTTCTACGTTTTAAGCAGCTCGCAGAAGAGCGTTCAGTTAAATGATCAAACGCATCTAGCGATTCGTTCGGTGGGTTTGGCCGACTATGTTGACAATTCAAAGATCGTGGAGCGGGTCAATGAACATGAAATCAGCTATCTCGCCTTGCACCGATGGGGAGGGCATTTGGATGCATTGATTGGCCAAGTGGTTGCGGATGAAATCGAGCAATCGTGGGAAGGCATTTATGCCACGGTTGGAGTTGATCGTCGGGCCCACTGGCAGATGGACCTCAATGTGCTGCGATTCGATCGTTTAAACGGAGGTGGTGCGGAAGTTGTTTTTGAATGGATACTGGTCGATGGAAACTCGAAAGAGACCTTGCTCAAAGGCCGCTCAGTGAGTCGTGAAAAGAGTGACGGTCCGAATGTTGAGCAGAGTGTGGCCTTGCTGGAGTCGCTTTTGCGAAAAGGGGTGCGAGAACTGGTGGTCTCTTTGAAGGCCTTATAAGGGACCTCTAGAACCCCTTCTTCGTGGGGATTGTGTCCTCGGGGCGAGTAGGTAAGGGGATCATCAATCATTGGATAGGTTGCTGTTGCGTTTTCTTTTTGATCGATTGGTGAGCACTTTTATGGCTTTCTAGAGGAAGCAAATTATCTGTATCCTTTCTTTCGATATTCCCCTTTCCTTATGAAAAAGACGATTACCCTGATTTTGTTCGGGAGCCTCTTGCTCGTTTCCTTGATTCGAGTCTCTGCATTAAATACGCCGACTGAAGGTATCTTTGGTGAGCTGAAGTGCTGGCATCGTGTTACGGTGGCCTTTGAAGGGCCTGAACTGAGCGAAGCATCGGTGCCGAATCCATTTACGGACTTTCGCTTGAATGTGATTTTCAGTCATGCGGAGAGCGGAAAATCTTATCGAGTCCCGGGTTATTTTGCGGCGGATGGAAATGCGGGTGAAACGGGTGCGACGAGTGGCTTTATTTGGCGCGCACATTTTGCGCCGGATGAAGTCGGCGAATGGACTTATGTGGCGGAGATGAGAACGGGTGAAAATATCGCGATTAGTGTGGATCCGTTGGCAGGGGAGGCGGTTGGATTGAATGGGAATATTGAAGAGGAAGCTCGGGGCCGCTTTTATGTATGGGAATCGAATAAAGGGTGGCCGGATAATCGAGGCCGAGGCCGGCTCCAGTATGTGGGGAAGCACTACTTACAGTATGCCCAAAGTGGAGAGTATTTTATCAAACAAGGACCGGATTCCCCTGAGAACCTTTTAGCGTATGCCGACTTTGATGGAGATTTCAAAACCGACGGGAATTACGACAAATACATCAAGACCTTTGCTCCGCATGTGAACGATTGGAAATCGGGGGATCCCTCATGGGGCGATGGAAAGGGCAGAGGGTTGATTGGCGCGATTAACTATTTAGCTTCGGAAGGACTGAATGTTTTCTCGTTTTTGACCATGAATGTGACGGGAGATGATCGTAATGTGTATCCATATACTACTTACGACGAACGGTTGAGGATGGATGTGTCGCGACTTGATCAATGGGAAGTCGTTTTAGAGCATGCGGATTCCCTTGGCTTTTATCTTCATTTCAAAACGCAGGAAGAGGAAAATGCAACCTTGCTGGATGGCGGGGATGTGGGCCTTGAACGTAAGATCTATTACCGCGAGTTGATTGCCCGATTCAGTCACCACTTGGCCTTGAATTGGAATTTAGGCGAAGAGAATGATCATCAGTCAACGGAGCAACGGCAGCAAATGGCTCAGTATTTTGCAGACACGGATCCCTATGGTCATCTGATTGTTGTGCATACCTTTCCGCATCGGAAAGAGGAAGTATATGTCCCCTTGTTGGGAGAAGCCTCTTCGTTAACGGGCGTTTCGCTGCAAGGCGCTTCAGACTTTTTTGAAGATGTTCACGGGGATGTGCACAGGTGGGTGAAGGCATCGGGTGAAGCCGGAAAGCCGTGGGTGGTGGGCTATGATGAACCGGGCAACTGGAAAGAAGGATTGGTGCCCGATGATGTTGGATTTGAAGCAGGGAACGGCAATTATAAGGCGGCTCGACATCGAGCGCTATGGGGATCCTTGATGGCCGGAGGTGCTGGTGTTGAGTGGTTTTTTGGAGAGGGGAATCATGACGGCGATGTAAGTCTCGAGGATTTCCGAAGTCGTGACAAATGGTGGGATTATTGTCGTGTTGCCCTTCGTTTTTTCAGGAACTATCTACCCTTTGAGCGAATGCAGGCGGCTGATGAATTAATTCAGAATGTAGAGGAAGGTTATTGTTTTGCATCCACAGATGACGTTTATGCGCTTTACCTCCCGAGCGGAACGGCATCGGGTAAGTCTTTGGATTTGAGTGCAGCGTCGGGTGCGTTTGTCGTGAGTTGGTTCGATCCTCGAAATGGAGGTTTTTTGGCGCAGGGCTCAGTTACGCAGGTATTGGGAGGCGGCGAGAAGCCGGTCGAACTGGGGAATCCTCCATCAGACCTCGAGCAAGACTGGGTGGCTCTCGTTCAACGTTCGAGAGGTAGGATTGCATATATTTATGGGGATGTGTCCTTTTGTGGCGATATGCCATCGGGCAAAAAGAAGCCCTTTCAGCAAATGCTCCTGACGGATTCGGGAAAAGAAGGATTGTCCGAATTTAAAGAAATGGTGGAGGCGGAAGGGTTTCAGATTGACCAATACTATGATCGAAAGACGAAGCTGAACTCAAGGTTTCTCAGTCAGTTTGATGTCATCATTTTTGGCCTACATCAAAAGCAATGGTCGAAATCGGAACGACGCGCATTGGATACGTGGTTGCGACAGGGCGGGGGAATGTTTGTCTATTCGGATTCAGGTGCGGGTGGACATTGGGAAGCGGTGGATCCTCAAAATGCGGTGGGGCAACGCGTGGTCAATTCCTTGATTGCTCCCTATGGGATGGAGGTAACGGTGGATCAGGCGAATGGGATCAAAGCCTTTCGGTCGGGGCTGGGTGAGCGGCACCCCATTGTTTGGGATCGTCTGGTCTTGGAGGGAGAAGGGGTTTCACCGATTGCAGTGGATCAACAGAAGGCGTGGGCATTGATTCCCTATAACGCAAGTGACTATTTTCGGGTCAGCGGGGATCCGGTGATTGCGCATCAAGAGAATTTGACGATTAAAAATCCGCAGTTTGCCGCATTGGCTCAATCCAATGTGGAAAAAGGAACGGTGATCGCGATGTTTGATCGTCAACCGATGTGGAACAATGGACCGGGATCGGACATTAATAAACGGGACAATAAAGAACTTTTACGTCGGATTATGGATTACCTTGCGAAGGATCGCTGAGTTTTGCGGATGACAAAAAAATGATATTCAAATATTTGAGGTGGAGGCAAAGAGGGTTATCGTGATGTTCTTCGGTTCGATATTTTTCATATGACTGAAAGGCTGAGCCTCTTTCCCCTCTTCCTATTTCAGGAATACGGGCTCGATGCTGATCTGGTAGAATCCATTGAATGTGGAACTGTCATATTGCAATTGGAAGAGGGTTCGGTCTTCCGGATTCATTGCCTGAATTTCTGCAGGTGTGATGCTGAAGATACGGCTCTCGAGGTCATTGATGGCACCATTGAGATCCTCATGGTAGTGGATGTGGTAATTAACGAAGGGCCGCAGCTCGGAAATTTCCAGTCTGATACTATCCTCCGCAAGCGGGGTGATACTAAGGAGCAGATCATCCAGTGAATCGGTGGGGTCACTGCCCAGCCAGAATTCAACCTCATTGCTGGATCCGCCCATGTCTTCGTCCTGGTTCTGCCCTGTGGCCAGCCCGTAGCTGTTTGCATAGGCCGTATATGCGCGGCTATCGTTGTCGAGAATCGTGCCTGTTGCGGTGGCCGTTATAAGGGTGGCATTGGAGGGATTGCTCAGGGTAAGAGTGAAGTGCTCGTCCGTTTCAAAAGCGAAATCATCGAGGATTGGAATATCGACAAAGATACTGGTGGTGGATGCGGGAATGAGGGCCAAATTGTGGGAAGCTGCCGTATAGTCTGAGCCAGCGGTTGCGGTCTCGTCGACTGTGGAATAGGTGACGAAGATGTCGGAATCTGAGGCGGCCGTTAGTTGCAAGGTGAAACGGATCTTGTCCCCATCCTCGGAGGCGGAGGCATTGGAGACGCTGAGTCCGGGTAGCGAAACGAGGTAACGGTTTCGAAGATAAGATTCGATCTGTTCCAGCTCAGTAGCCGAGAGGGCCCGGTCATAGATGAGCGCTGCGGCGACATCCATGGTGGCATAACCTGAATTGGCGGTTTCGCGGGCAATCTGCAGGATGCCCGGGGTGGTGTTGTAGGTGTGGGCCCACTGAGCGATTTGTTGGCCATTCGCGTACAAGGTACCCGTTCCCGATGCGAGGACGCCAGTCTGGATAATCCATCCGGATGTATAACCGTTCACGGTTGAGGCGAGGTCATTGCCGCTTCCCCAGCCCTGTAGGGTCAGAGATCCGCTACTACTGGACCGAACGACTACTCCGAAGGTCTGGTTGTTGGTACCTGTGCCATAGGCCAAGCCGGCCCAGGCGGATGCGGCATGGTATTGCCCAACGAGTAGGACAGTGCGGTCATTGTTTCCCATGGGAAGGCCACCCAGAGGATCGGTGGCATGGACCCGAACGAGGCTGTCGCCACTCCCGTCAAAGACGAGGGCAGGCATGCCGGTCGGCGTTGCATTTAGAGCTAGGCGGGGATCTCCGGTTGCCACAAGGTCGTTGCCCAGCCCGGATTGGTCGAGCCATCCTGTGACCAAATCGTCGCCTCCGGTGGATACATTTAAATCCGATTCCAACTGGAGCACGAGCCCGTCGGTGATGAGACCTGAGGGTGTTTCGTCGCAAAGGTCGATGTAGCTATAATGGGCGGTGAGGGAACTGTCCGTTTCCGGGACCAGATAAGTGAGGGGCAGATCAGTGGAGCCTCCCGACCAGTCGGTGAAGCCGTAGCCCGAGCCCCCTAGACAGACTTCCGCGTGAGTGCTGACGGTGTGGGGAAAGTTGATCAGGGTTTGTTGAACAAAAGGTGTTGTGATCTCCGCATTCCCATCTACTTGGATCGGGATACCACTGGGAACCGTGTCGAAGCTGATGTTGACCTGTTCTGGATAGATTTCGGTTGTGGCACTGGTTTTCAATCCGCTGGAATCGGTGACGGTGACGGTGCAGAGATAATAGACAGGTCCGCTGAACCCTTGGCCCTGATTGGGAATAGGAAACTCAATTGAGGTAGAGCCCGTGACTGGTCCGAGGGAAGGGTGGATATTACCGGGACGGATAAACGCGACAGAGAAGCTATACTGTGCTCCGGCCAATGTGCCGTCTTCCGCGTCGGTTGCGCTGGCGGAGAAAGTGATGGTATCCCCATATTGGAACATGCCCTCCTTGGAACCTGAGCGGTCGTTGCTGGCAGTGAGTGAAGTGATCAACGGAGCGGATCCGACGGAAATCTCCACTGATTTGGTGCTGGTGGCGATGTCGTCCGAAACGATGATGGT
>Ga0115559_1000746_pt1 | contig 21657 bp, 21 predicted proteins | sample COGITO_mtgs_1105_3_FD_87281 | JGI IMG/M metagenome (GOLD analysis project Ga0115559, IMG submission 87281) | Pelagic marine microbial communities from North Sea - COGITO_mtgs_110506 | ecosystem: Environmental > Aquatic > Marine > Epipelagic | place: Germany:Helgoland, sampling site Kabeltonne... | reverse complement strand
TATGATTTTACCATCTTTCTCAATTCTTTGTGATTTCCCAAAAATATATCTGAAATACATTAGCTTCCTTCCTTTGTGAAGGTGTAATGAAATCTTGAGTGGTTTCCGTAAAGTTTTAATTTTTCCCCTTGTCATTTGGCGTACGGTTTGAGATTATACGACTAATATGAGACAAATATATATCATTTAAAAACATACTATGTAAGTCAATGTCTTTGTAATACCATGTATAGTAGGGTTTTGGGCAAGTGATCGCAGTTAGTGTCAGGCGAGGTTACTTACCAATACAGAAGTTAGCAAAAATATTACCTAATAATTCATCGTTGGTTACTTCCCCAGTGATCTCCCCTAAGTGATAAAGGGCCTGCCTAAGGTCAATAGCCAGAAGGTCTCCACTCAATCCATTACGCAAACCCGTCTGAATTGCAGCAACTTCTTTTTGAGCGGAATAGAGCGATCCATAATGTCGTGAGTTGGTAATAATACTCTGATCTTGTGTTGGATTCAACTTGAAGTGTTGGGTAAGCAAGTCGATCAATTTTGGAAGATTAGAATTCATCTTGGCGCTGATAGAAACAGTTGGATAGCCTTCGATGTATTCTGGGATAGCCGCAGCGGGTTTTTGATCTTCTTTATTAAAAACAACAAGTAATTTTTTGTTGGGATGTTGTTTGTTGAATGCTTTTAAGTCCTCTGATAAAACATCCTTATTCTGAATGTAATCTGAAGGATCAACAAGATGTAATATAAAAGCAGCTAAGGCTATTTTGTCCTTTGTTTTTTGGATTCCTATTTTTTCAATGGTGTCCTGTGTTTCTCGAATTCCCGCAGTATCAATAAATCGAAAACAAACACCGTCTAGAGTTATTTCGTCTTCTATGCTATCACGGGTGGTGCCTGCAATAGAGCTGATGATGGCTTTGTCTTCGTTTAGCAAACAGTTCAACAGGGTTGATTTTCCAACATTGGGCGGGCCAACTATGGCTATTGGAACTCCTTTTTTAATCACATTTCCAAGTGCGAAAGAATCCAGCAGATTTTTGAGAACGAGCTGTATTTTGAGTAATAAGGCTTCCAGCTCTTTGCGATCTGCAAATGCAACATCTTCTTCTGCAAAATCAAGTTCAAGTTCAATCAGCGAAGCAAAGTTTAATAATTCTTGTCTTAGGTTTTGAATCTCGCTACTAAACCCACCTCGCATTTGTTGCATGGCGAGCTGGTGACTGGCTTCGTTTTCAGACGAAATAAGGTCAGCTACTGCCTCTGCTTGAGACAAATCCATTTTTCCATTTAAAAAAGCACGTAAGGTAAACTCTCCTGGCTTGGCGGTTTGCGCCCCTTTTTCAATCAAAATCTTCATGATTTGTTGTTGAATGTACGGGCTACCATGACACGAAATTTCAATCACATCTTCTCCTGTATAGGAATTGGGATTTTTAAAAACACTAACCAACACTTCATCAACGATGCTGCCATTGTAAATAAGGTCACCTAAATGAATGCTGTGGCTTTTTTGATCCTTTAATTGCTTTCCAGAACGGGCTTTAAACAGGCCGTCTGAAAACTCTATTGCCTGCGAGCCAGAAAGCCGAATTATTGCTATTGCGCCAGCCCCAGAAGCGGTAGAGAGAGCCATTATTGTTTCATCACTTATCATGCTGCAAATTTAAGCCTTTTTCCTGTTTTGAAGGGAGTTCTGTTTTTTAAAATTATTGAAAGTACGCAATAATATGTAGTTTTGAAGATGAAGGAAAATCAGCAACTTATTGTGTTTATGCATTTAAGCCAACTCTTTAACCTCTTCAGTGGTTTTTTAGGCTTTATAATTCCGTTGGTTATTTGGCAATCAAAGAAAAAAAACACCTACGATTTAGATGTACATGGAAAAGCGATTATCAATTTTCAAATTTCCTTATTTATTCTTACAATTTGTTGTTTTCCGTTAGTACTTTTTCTAGGCATAGGACTTATCGGATTGTGTATTCTACTTCTTGTATCCCTAGCTTTCCCAGTACTGAATGCGGTACGAGCGAGTGCAGGATCCCTTCCCAATTACCCGATTCTGTATGAATTTGCAGACTAAATAGCCTTGGTGAAGGTTACTCTTTTTTTATGCAAACGATTTTCGTAATTCTTCCACATTTGCTGAATAGCTTTGTTTTCTTCTAGTTCAGGATTTGTTTCTACAATTGTAATCCCACGTTTGTTGAAAGTCTTTTGAATTTCATTGAAAAGTACTGCTGTTACTCCTTTATTTTGATACTCGGGATGCACTCCAATCAAATAAAAAGAAGCCCTGTTATTAAAGTATTGTGCCCATAAAACACCTAAAAAACCAAAAGGGAAAAATGATCCATTCGCCTTTTTTAGTGCCTTGGTAAACGAAGGCATGGTAATGACAAAAGCAATCAAGCGATCGTTTTCATCTGCTACGCATTTTATGTATTCGGGATGGATGTACCGAAAGTACTTTTCTTTGTAATGTCGAATTTGATAAGGCTGAACAGGTACAAAGGTTTGTAGGTCCTTATAAGTCTCTGCTAGCAGTTCAAACATTTGCTCGACATAGGGGAGGATGTCGCTTGTTTTTTTAAAATCAATAAGCTTCAAATGGTACCGATCGTATACAATTTGTGCAAAACGTTTAACTTTTTCGGGCGACTTATCGAAGGAGGGGATTTTTATTTCATATTCTACCCACTGTGCTAATTTCTCATAACCCAAGGCTTCAAGGTGATCTGCATAGTAGGGAAAGTTGTATTGAGTAATCATGGTATTCATTTCTTCAAAACCCGATACAAGTAAACCGGCTTTATCGAGGTTTGAAAAACCAACGGGCCCTTCAATAAACTCAAGTTGATGTTGCTTTCCAAAACGAATAACTTCGCTTAGCAATGCCGAACTCACTTCGAGCTCATCAATAAAATCAAACCAGCCGAAACGTACTTTTCTTTTTTTTAATTCATTGACCTCAATCCAATTGACCATTGCTGCGACTCTCCCCACGAGCAGATCATTTTTATAGGCTAGAAAAAAAGAAGCATCTGCATTTTGAAAAACTGGATTTTTACTTTGATCAATCACCTCTAGTTCTTCTTTGCTTATGGGTGGAACCCAGTATTTACTGTCTGCATATAGTTTGAAGGGGAATTGAACAAAATCCTTAAAATGAACTGCAGTTTGCGCTTTTAGAATTCGAATCATAGGTTTAGTTTTTTCGAGCTTTGCGTTGTGCTTTTCGTTGAGATTTAGAGGCTTTTTTTGCTTGTTTATCAAGTCCTTTACGTTCTTTTTTCAACGCTTTCTTGCGATCTTTTTCACTTCGAATGCCAGCTTTATCTTTGTCTTTGTGAAAGTCCAATCGGTAAGAAACACCAGCATTCAAAGAAATGAGAGCAGGGGAGTCTTTGGTGTTTGCTCCAAGGCTACCCTCAATTTGAATATCATCGGTTAATAAAAATGCAGCTCCCGTTCTGAATATTTGATCGACATACACCTCGCTATAAATCCCTTGATTTTCCATATAAACCGACCATTTGGGACTGAAGGTATGGGTTAGGGTTAGGATATAGCTTTGTTCTGGAAAATCAGATGCTATTCTGTCGTATGAAAAATTGGTTACAAAAACCCAAGTACCCAAAAAGTGAGACTGTGTTGCTATGGTTGCTCGATAGCTAAAGAGCGGCTCTGTAATTCCTATGCCGCCGATGTTTCGATAGAGAATAGGGCGGTGGATGATGTTAAAAACATCACCATAAGGAAAGGCCTGATCGTTTTGCTTTGGATTGAAATTTGCCCCAACAGTTAATGATACAGCAGGAATTAAATCACGAATTCGAAATGAATTATTGGCATTCCAGCTGTATACATTAATTTCTTCTTTCCTTTTAAAGGGATCGTAAACTAAATATTTTATTCCTATAAAATTCCTTAAAAACCCATCTTGTTTATAAGTTGGATTGGGAGTAACGATAGCACTTGTTAGTTTATCTAAAAGGTATGATCCTTCATACGTTAATTCCAATTGCTCTATAAGAAAACCCCATCGTAATGAAAAGAACCCAATGGTTCCATTTACTTTAGAGTTGTTGTACCCTTTGTGCTTGTAGAACCTGTATTCCCCACCAGCTTCAAACTGAATTACACCAGTACCTACTGAAAATGCACCGATGGATTCACCGGGACGGTTCGAATTGATTTGATCTGTATACTGTGCAAAAAGAGTTGAACTCACAAAAAAAAGTAGTACCAAATGAATTCCAATCCGCATGTTTTATTTTTATAGCAATATAAGTGCTTTTAAAGAATTAAACTATTTATTTTAGCATGTAGGATGATCTTTAAATCGACCGAATTCGTTAAATTTGATTGCTTAAATAAAAAATTTTGTTAGAATTTATCTTAATTTTTTTCGCCCTAATCTTATTGTTGAGGAGGCTCACCCCTTGGATTCTTCGGTTTTTTATGAGCCGACTTTTTAAAAAATTTCAAGAGCAGCAATCCCAACAACAAGGCCAAACGAAGACAGCTACTAATCCCAAAAAAACAAAGACTTCTTCCAAAGACTTAGGAGAGTATATTGATTATGAAGAAATTGATTAAATCGATTCAGTTGAATAAAATACTCCCACAGCTCGCTGTTGTTTTTGGATTTGTGCTTGTATCACTTGCTGTATTTTATCCCGTTATACAAGGGAAAAAGCTACTGCAATCCGACATACAGCAGTATAAAGGAATGTCTAAACAACTTCAAGATGCTCGAAAAGAGGGGAAAGAGTTGTACTGGATAGACAATGCTTTTGGTGGTATGCCAACCTATCAACTAGGAGCCAAATATCCTTTTGATTTTTTAACCCCCATTCACAAGATTTTCCAACTCTTGCCTCATCCAACATTCCTTGTTTTTCTATACTTACTCGGCTGCTATTTCTTTTTACTCGCTATGCGTGTACCGATGAAATACGCCATTTTTGGAGCCTTAGCTTATGGGTTGTCTACCTATCTTTTGATCATCATTCAAGTTGGACATAACACCAAGGCTCAGGCTTTAGGATATTTACCTTTCGTATTAGCTGGTGTACAATGGGTTTTTCGAAAAAAATACTTTTGGGGCTTTGCATTCAGCACTTTTGCAATCGCATTACAAATTCGAGCCAATCACTATCAAATGACCTATTATTTGTTATTGCTTTTGTTGGTTTTCGGGCTTGTTCACTTGTGGCAGCATTACAAGAACAACGCCCTGGTCGATTGGTTTAAAAAAGTTGGTGTTTTAGCTGCAGCTGGGATTTTAGCACTCGGACTTAATGCTACGGCACTGCTGGCCACTTCAGAATACGCAGCCTTCAGTACTCGTGGTACAAGCGAACTGACTTTGTCTGCAACAGCTGAGCCTGTTAGATTCGTTCCGGCCTTTCCTATGCGTATATTACCCAGTTCAGTTACGGGATTTTTGAAAGTTTAAACTTAATTGCCCCACGGATACAAGGGGGTGGCTCTCAGGAAGATTTGGGTACCTCATCAGAAATTTACGAATATCTTATAAAACAGGGCGCCAGCAGACAACAAGCAAAAGGTTTTAGTCAAAATGTACCTACTTACTGGGGCGATCAGCCAATCCTAGAAGCTCCAGCCTATGTTGGAGTAGTGGTTGTTTTCTTAGCCTTTTTGGCTTTGTTTTTAGGATGGAATACAAATAAACGCTGGTTGTTTTTTGGAATCCTACTCTCACTTACACTTTCTTGGGGAAAGAATTTTTCATTCCTCACCCAGTTTTTTATAGATTATGTTCCCCTGTACAGCAAGTTTAGGGCTGTTTCTTCCATTCAGGTTCTTCTGGAGCTTGCTTTTCCTGTTCTTGCATCCCTCGTCCTTTACGAATTTTTCAATGCTTCTAAAGAGGTTCAAATTCAAGCACTCAAAAAAACGATATTCAGTTTTCTTGGTCTTGGTATCGCGTTGTTTTTGGTCAAGGGAATGCTTTCTTTTGAAGGTGCTTCGGACAGTTACTACAGCCAGGCTATGGGGCCGGAACTAATGCAACAAATTTATAAAGCAAGAAAAGCTGTTTATACAGAGGATATCATTCGACTACTGATTTTTGCAGTAACGGTTGGTGGGATATTATGGGCCTTTGCCCTTCAAAAGTTAAAATCAAATACAGCTTTAGCACTTGTTATACTTTTACTCCTTATCGACTTAGGTGGTATATCGAATCGTTATTTGAATCGAGATTTATTTACAACTAAGTCGCGTTTAAAAACGGCATTTAGTATGTCAAATGCAGATCGATCAATTTTAAAAGATACAAGCCGCTATAGAGTTTACGAATCTGGATTGCGATTAGCAGGCGCTAGAACTTCCTATTTCCATAACGCTGTTGGGGGATATCACGGTGCGAAACCGAGACGCTATCAAGAAGTTTTTGAATTATTTGAAACGCTGCAACGGGAAGAGATTTTAAACATTCTAAATGTAAAATACGTTCTTTATGAAAGTGAAGAAGGAGGGTTGAAGCCACTCATGAATCCCGAAAACCTTGGAAATGCATGGTTTGTTGAAACGCTTACACAGACTGCTTCACCAGATGAAACCTATCAGAAATTAGCTACAATTGATTTTTCAAAAGAAGCGGTGAGTGAATCCTTGAGTATACACGATATTCCAAAAAGCTACGCATCCGATTCATTGGCATCGATATCTTTGACGCATCACGAACCGGGATACCTTCGTTACACTTCACAAGCGTCAGAAGCATCATTTGCAGTATTCTCAGAAATGCATTACCCAACAGGATGGATTGCTACCATCGATGGTGTTGAACAGCCACATTATAATGTGAATTATATTTTAAGAGGTATGCCCATTCCAAAAGGTACGCACCTTATAGAATTTGTTTTTGATCCTCCTGTTGTTCGTTTAGGTGGAAGAATTCAATGGATGAGTTTCCTTGTTTTTATGATTTTATTAGCTTTTGGGATACGAACTAAGTTCAAAAGCAGTATCTTATAGCTATGGGAATTATTGCTCGTCAATCCTTTTATAACATCCTCAGTATCCTCTTTGCTTTTGCTCTAGGAGGGATCAACACCATTGTGTTTTATCCTCGTGTTATAGGCCCCGAATTTCACGGTCTCATTGGAGCTCTTTTAGCGAATTCAAACATCATACAACCCTTGTTTGCTTATGGAATACAGTTCACTATAATCAAGTATTATTCTGCCTGTACAAGCAAACGCGAGCAAGATAATTTACTTGTATTCTCTATCCTCTTGCCTTTGGTGGTTATTCTACCCTTAGTAGGTTTGGTATATCAATACGACTTCATCAGTGCTTTTGTTTTTTCTGAAGATTCTCCTGCTGGAGACTTTTTGTTTCTAATTTTTAGCATTGCAACGGCAACAGCTTATTTCGAAATCTTTTACAGCTGGTTGCGCATTCAAAAAAAGACGGTCTTTGGTAATTTTTTAAAAGAAGTTTATCAACGAGTAATGATTACCGTTTTATTAACGTTTTACTTTTTGGGATGGCTCGACTTTGATGGCTTTATAGTGGCTCTGATTGTAGGTTATTTTTTGCGCTTGCTGCTCATAGTGAGTTATGCCTTGTGGGTATACCGACCGGAGGTTCATTTTGAACTTCCAGAAAACCTCAAAGTATTGTTGCGTTATTGCAGCTATATTTTTTTAACAGGCTTCTCTGCTAGTATTATTTTGGACTTGGATAAGTCCATGATTGAGCAATTGCTCAAACCAGAATACGTTTCTTTTTATATGGTGGCAATTTTCATTGCCGCTGTTATTGACGCGCCCTCTCGTGCCATGGTACAAATTGTAAGCCCAATGGTTGCTGAGGCACTGAACACGAAGAATAGCGTACGTTTAGAAGAGCTGTTGAAGAGAAGTTCCTTAAACCTATTGCTTGTCTCCGGCTTGCTGTTCGTTTTGATTACGACAAATCTGGATGATATTTATCGTTTAATTGAATTATTAAACGCACAAAAGGGCTATGCAGCTGGTTTGCCGATCATTTTACTGATTTCTTTTTCCAAGCTTTTTTCAGCCTCCTTAGGATGCTTAAACAACATCATTACCAATTCTGAATACTACCGCTATCTGCTCATCTTTTCCGTGGCAGCAGCCTCTTTAGCAGTGATCTTGAATATTCAATTCATTCAAAGTTATGGTTTTGTTGGTGCTGCACTTGCAACCTTGATTGTCGTTACCCTTTTTAACTTCCTAAAAATTGTATTGGTTTATTCTAAATTTAAGATTCATCCCTTTGGAATAAAATCCATCTGGGTTTTATTATTAATACTAATATTATACGGAGTTTTCTTCAACATCAATTTGGATTTTCACCCCATACTTTCGGTTACAATAAAGGCTACTCTAGTGGGTGCCTTGTACTTGGGAGTGAGTTATTTTTTAGGTTTATCTGAAGAAGTAAACCGAGTGATTGATCGTTTTCTGAAAAAATAATAGCCTGCAGTTTCCTACAGGCTATTAAAACAAAATCATTAAACCAATAATCTAATTATGAATTCTAACTAAACTATTTTTACTAGATCAATTACTGTGCCAAAGCCACATTCAAAATGTTAGTGTTATGTTAATTAGGACTTTAATTTTTTCTTCAGATAGGCACCAGTAAAAGATCCTTTGATTTTTGATAGGGCTTCGGGTGTTCCTTCTCCCAGAAGTGTTCCCCCTTTATTTCCGCCTTCTGGTCCCAAATCAATCACATGATCAGCGCATTTGATCAAATCAATATTATGTTCTACAACAATGAGTGAATGTCCTTTTTCTAGAAGTGCTTCAAAAGAAGTTAGTAGTTTTTTGATGTCGTGAAAATGAAGCCCGGTTGTGGGTTCATCAAAAATAAATAGGATCTTATCTCGGTGATCTCCCTTTCCAATGAAAGAAGCGAGTTTAATTCGTTGTGCTTCTCCCCCTGAAAGAGTAGCAGAAGACTGTCCAAGAGAGACATAGCCTAAGCCTACCTTTTGCAGAGGTAAAAGTTTTTTGACGAGTTTAGCTTGCGCATGCTCTTCAAAGAAAGCTATCGCATCATCGACCGTCAATCCGAGGATATCATCAATGGATTTCCCTTCAAATTTCACTTCTCGTACTTCCTTTTTAAAGCGTCTTCCTTTGCAATGCTCACAGAGAAGAACAACGTCGGCCATGAATTGCATTTCAATGGTTACAGTTCCTTCTCCTTTGCACGCTTCACAGCGGCCACCATCTACATTAAATGAAAAATGCTTGGCTTGATAGTTTCTCATTTTCGAAAGCTGAAGACCGGCAAATAAAGCGCGGATATCGTCGTAAGCTTTTATATAAGTTACCGGATTGGAACGAGAAGAGCGACCAATAGGGTTTTGATCTATAAACTCAACATGTTTGATGGAACTGTAGTTGCCATCTAGTTTTGTGAATTGCCCTGGTTTTTCAACGAAAATATCCAATTCACGTTGTAGGGCTGGGTAGAGTATTTTTTTAACCAGCGTGCTCTTACCACTTCCCGAAACACCTGTGACTACGGTCATTGAGTTTAGTGGGAAATGAGCTGTAATGTTTTTTAAATTATTTTCACGAGCGCCAACAACTATAATTTGCTCCTTATTCGTTCTGCGAATGGGCGGAACTTCAATTTTCAATTGACCTCTAAGGTATTGTGCTGTAAGGGATGAGGATTTTAGTATGGTTGCCATAGTACCCTGTGCAACTACTGCTCCACCTAAAGTTCCGGCTTCTGGCCCCATGTCAATAATACAATCTGCGGCTTGCATGATTTCTTCATCGTGTTCTACAACAAGAACAGTATTTCCGAGGTCTCGCAGTTTTTTTAGAATCTTGATCAAGCGTTCGTTATCACGCGAATGCAACCCTATACTGGGCTCATCTAAAATATACATAGAACCTACCAAGCTACTCCCCAGCGAGGTTGCAAGGTTGATTCTCTGTGATTCACCACCAGAAAGAGAATTTGATTTTCGGTTCAATGTCAAATACCCTAAGCCCACGTCCTTGATGAAATTCAATCGGCTTTTAATTTCTATGAGTAAACGATCAGCTACTTCTTGTTGCTGGGCAGATAGGGAAATGGTGTTGAAAAACGCTAAGAGGTCGTCTAAAGGCTCATTGACTAGCTCGGATAAACTCTTACCATTAACTTTTACGTAGGCTGCTTCTGGCTTCAATCGGGCCCCTTGACAAGAATCACAATGGGTTTTTCCACGGTATCGAGACAGCAGCACTCGGTTTTGAATTTTATAATTTTTTGCTTCTATTTTTTTAAAAAAAGCATTCAGTCCAGTGAAATAAGAATTTCCGTTCCACAACAAATTTTTGTGCTCCTGATCCAGTTCAAAATAGGGCTTATGAATCGGGAAGTCGAAACGATAGGCATTGTTGATTAACTCCTCATAGAATTTCCGCATACTACTTCCTTTCCAGGGAGCAATCGCTTCTTCATAGATAGAAAGCCCAGTATTTGGGATAACTAACTCTGGATCAATTCCGATAACATCTCCGTAGCCTTCGCATACGGGACAAGCTCCAAATGGATTGTTGAAACTGAATAAATGTACATTGGGAACAGCGAATTGAATTCCATCGGCTTCAAAATTATTAGAGAATTCTTTTCTGCTTTTCCCATCTAGGGATACTACAGAACAAACGCCATTTCCTTCGAAAAAAGCAATTTCAATTGCATCAGAAAGTCGGTTTTTAAAATCTTCATCTTTTTTTAATACGATACGATCAACAACCAATTCAAAAGACTTGGGTGGTTTTTCGGCAACGTCGTCTAATCGCAGCATTTTTCCTTCAGAATAGATGCGTGCAAATCCTTGTTGGATTAAAATTTTAACCACATCTTTTTGACTTCTTTTCTGGGTATTTGCTACCGTAGTCAATAGCAGTAGTTTGCTGTTTTCTTCTAATGAAAAGATGTGATTTACAACATCGGTGACACTGTCTTTTTTGACAACTGTATTTGAAATGGGGGAGTAGGTAACCCCAACGCGAGCATATAATAGCTTCAGGTAGTCGTAGATTTCTGTTTTAGTCCCGACTGTAGATCTTGGATTCGAAGAGTTTACTTTTTGTTCTACGGCAATTGCCGGTGCAATTCCCTTGATTTGGTCTACTTTGGGTTTGTTTAGCCTTCCCATGAATTGGCGTGCATAAGAGGATAAGCTTTCTACATAACGGCGTTGTCCTTCTGCATAAAGCGTATCGAAAGCCAAGGATGATTTTCCGGAACCCGAGAGGCCCGTAATAACGGTAAGCTTGTTTCGTTCTAAGGCAACATCAACGTTTTTAAGGTTGTGTAACTGAGCCCCCAAGATGATGATATGATCTTTGGGATCTAATGTTCTAAGGTCTTGCATACTAAAAATGAAGGGGGAAAGATACGATTTATAGGTTCAATTTTATGGCTGCTGATGACATATCTTATTATATTTTTTGGATCAAAAGTTTACCGCCTTGAGGATTGACTTTTAAGATACAATTGTTCCACTTTGGTTCGTGCCCAGGGAGTTCTTCTCAAGAACTTCAAACTCGATTTAATCGAGGGATTATCCGTAAAACAACGGATTGTGATTCGTTCTCCCAAGTCTTCGAAGCCGTATTCATCAACTAGATGTTCCAGTATATCGGCTAATTTGACACCATGCAATGGGTTGTTTGGCTGCGATTCTATTTCTGCTGACATCGGATTGAATTTAATTCGCTAAGATAAGAGAATTCTTTTCTTGAATGGGGGCTTTATCCTTTTTCAGGTTTTGGGTAAAAACATCGAAAAGGTATTGGGATTATTGTAGTATGGAAAAATATTTCTATATTTGTTTTAATAAAATTTATACATATACAACAAAGTTACTTTTAAATTTATCGAAAACCTGCACCTCATGGGTGTTTAAAAGTAATGTATATGTCAAATTTCCTCATTAAAGAAAAAGATGCTGTCCTTGTAACTAGATACATCAACGGTTGTGAACGTTCCTTAGCAGTTCTTGTTGAACGACACAAACTGAAGATTTTTAACTTTATATATTCAAAAGTTTTTGATCGTGATATTGCAGAAGACATTTTTCAAGACACCTTCATTAAAGTAATCCGAACACTTAAAAGAGGGGTGTACCAAGAAGAAGGAAAGTTTTTGCCTTGGGTCATGCGTATATCGCACAACTTAGTAATCGATCATTTCAGAAAAAGTAACCGTATTCCGATTTTTGAAAGCAAAGATAACTTTGATATTTTCCAAATCATTGGTGATGACGTTCCAAATGTCGAAAGCAACATGATTGACAAACAAGTTGTTGAAGACTTACAAAAATTGATTACCGAATTGCCTGATGATCAGCGTGAAGTTCTTACAATGCGCTTATATAAAGACATGAGTTTCAAGGAAATTGCTGAATCTACAGGAGTCAGCATCAATACTGCTCTGGGGCGTATGCGATACGCAGTAATCAATATTCGTAAACTTATTACTGAACACCAGATCGTTTTGTCTGCTTAGGTATACGATTTTTGTTTTTTTTACGTTCTTTATATGTAACGAATATATATGGAACAAGATTACTCCAAAAAAAAATCTGAAATAATAACTGAGGGTCCTAGTGACCTGTCCGTAAAACGTATCCTTACTTTTTCTAAAGCATTCAAAACGATGAACACTTCTGAGGATCCGATTAAGCCTAAAAAATAGACGGTTATTGACCTATTATTTTTTTTCAAATGCTTTCAAAACAGATTTTCTTCCTATTGTTCTTGTAATAATATCCTCCTCTATTTTCCATCCACGTGCAGGCGAATACTCTCTTCCATACCAAATAATTTGTAAGTGTAAATCATTCCAACATTCCCTTGGGAATAGTCTTTTTGCATCCCGCTCCGTTTGAACTACATTGGTTCCTTTAGAGAACCCCCAGCGATATAATAATCTGTGAATATGGGTGTCTACTGGAAAGGCAGGAACTCCAAAGGCCTGTGCCATAACCACCCCAGCAGTTTTATGGCCGACAGCCGGAAGGGCTTCTAGTGCTTCAAAATCTTGGGGAACCTTTCCATCATGCTTATCTAAGAGAATGTGCGACAAGCCATGAATACCTTTAGATTTCATAGGGGATAAGCCAACGGGTTTTATTATTTCACGAATCTCATCTACCGTGAGTTTAATCATTTCTTGAGGAGTATCGGCACGTTCGAAAAGAAGAGGCGTTATTTTATTGACACGGACATCGGTGCTTTGTGCTGACAACAAAACTGCAATTAAGAGTGTGTACGGATCCTTATGATCCAGTGGTATTGGAATTTCAGTATATAAATCCTGAAGGGTTTTCATCGTAAAAGCTACTTTTTCTTTTTTGGTCATTTGGACTGGATTTCAGAGGTTTAGTTTTTATTTAAACAAAACAATCTCTTCTGGGTTATTTCACTGTTTATTCTTTTTGTAATTTAGAAAAAAATAACAAATGAATACACTTAAAGTAGGCGATTTAGTTCCAAATTTTAGTTGCGCCGATGAAAAAGGAATCCTACACAATTTAGAAGATTATAAAGGTAAAAAGTTGATTGTTTTCTTTTACCCAAAAGCAAGTACTCCGGGCTGTACAGCTGAAGCTTGTGATTTACGCGATCATTACCAAGAACTCAAAAACGCGGGTTATAGTTTGCTGGGAGTCAGTGCAGATAGCCAAAAGAAGCAATTGAATTTCTCTAACAAATATGAATTTCCTTTTCCTCTTTTAGCAGATGAAAACAAGGAAGTCATCAACGCTTTTGGGGTTTGGGGCTTAAAAAAGTTTATGGGTAAGGAATACGACGGTATTCACCGCAAGACGTTTATTATAGATGGAGCTGCTAAGGTTGAACGTGTGATTGACAAGGTTAAAACGAAAGCGCATGCTGCTCAAATTCTAGATGCAGACGCTTAGGATTTTATTTTTTTCAATGCGGGGTTGTACCCAAACATTTCCTTTTTTACAATCATTTCGGAAATACCTTCTGGAAGATGTTCGTCCCATCCCGCTTCGTTATTCTTAATTTGTTTTAGAATTTCACGAGAAAAAATATCCAAATATTCAGGTTCAAAATCAAAAATATCCATAACCTTCCCATTGTATTTGAAGAACTTGTAGAAGTCTTTCATACGTGGGTGAAGTTTTAGGTTATTACTGGTCACAATTGCACCTTTTTCGTCCTTCATCGGATAGAGGTAGACCTTGAGGTTGTTGTAAAACATTTTACCAAAGGCTTCTAGAATACCACCACTCAAATCGGTGTAGTAGTTTTCATCAAAAATTTCAACAAAATTATTCACACCCATGGCTAAGGCCATTTGTTTTTTGGTGTACTGCGATAAATAATCAACCAGTCGATAATACTCTTTGAAATTCGAGATCATTACGATATGACCGAGTGAGCATAAAAGCTTAGCACGATCCATAAAATCCTTTTCATCAATTTCTCCTTGAGATGTGAGGTTGGAAAGTGTAATTTCAAAAATTACAACCGTTTTATTTTCGTTAACGTCACGTTCTTTCAAAAACACTTCAAGCGACTTTTCGAACATGTCGATGTTGACCTTAGTTACCGGTCTGAAGCTACCTCTTAGGGCTAAGATGTTTTTTTTATAAAGTTCTCTAGCTGGTAAAATGTTATTCCCATTCGGATTGAACATAACCGCTTCGGTCATTCCTTTTTTAACAAGTTGTAAACTCATCAGCCGATTGTCGACACCTTCAAAATTTGGTCCTGAGAAATTGATGGTATCAATTTCAATAGCATCCTTATCGAGGTGGTCGTATAAATATTTTAAAAGTTTTTTAGGTTCGTCGTGTTTGTAAAATGCACCATAAATAAGGTTCGCACCCATAATTCCAAGAGATTCTTGCTGGAAACGCGCTTCGGTTTGATGAAATCGCACGTGGAGGGTAATTTCACTATATGCTATGTCTGGACCCGTTTGAAAACGTATGCCCATCCAACCGTGACCTTTGAATTTTTTCGCAAAATCGATGGTGGTAACTGTATTGGCATAGGTGAAAAACATTTTGTTTGGATGCTCTGACCTTGGAATTCTGTTTTCAAGCAGCTGCATTTCATGATTCAACATCTTACTCAAACGGGTTTCGGTAACGTATCTACCGTCTTCGTCTTCACCGTATATATTATCACTGAAATTCTTGTCGTAGGCACTAATGGTCTTCGCTATTGTCCCGGAAGCACCACCAACTCTAAAAAAGTGACGGGCAACTTCTTGGCCGGCACCAATTTCTGCAAAAGTCCCATAAATGTGCTCATTCAGATTGATGCGTAATGCTTTGGCTTCAATTGAGGGTCTGTTCTCAAGAGCACGTTCACCGGGTAGTTGTGTTGACATAAAAATGTATTTCGCAACAAATGTACAAAGTTTGTTTATTCTAGAGACAAATTTCTACCTTTGAAATCATGTTTACAATCACTTTTTTAGGAACAGGAACTTCCCAAGGAATTCCAATTATTGGCAGTAAGCATCCAGTTTGTCATAGCCAAAACCCTAAAGATAAACGCTTACGAGTATCCATTTCTATTGCTTGGGATGATTGTAATTTTATAATCGATTGCGGACCAGATTTCAGACAGCAACTTTTACGCAATCCAATCGATAAACTCGATGGAATTTTGTTTACACATGAGCATGCTGACCACACCGCTGGACTCGACGACATCCGCCCCTTTTTCTTTAGACAGGGAAATATTAATTTTTTTGCAACTCAAAAGGTCTTCTCCGCTTTAGACCAACGCTTTTCTTATATCATGAACGATGAAGATAAGTACCCAGGTGCTCCTTCGGTTGAACGTATTATCATAAATAAAAACACGCCCTTTAAATTGCATAATCAATGGATAACCCCCATTGAAGTGATGCATCACAAATTAGAAGTAATGGGCTATCGCTTTGGGAATTTTGCTTATTTGACTGATGTAAAGACAATTGCTGATGAAGAACTGGATAAATTACAGAATCTCGATGTTTTGGTACTCAGTGCCCTTCGAGTTGAGCCACATCCTTCCCACTTGAATTTAGAAGAAGCACTTGCACTAGTGGAAGTTTTGCAACCCAAGAAAGCCTATTTTACGCATATCAGCCATTTACTTGGTTTTCACGACGAAGTAGAACACAGCTTGCCTGATCATATTCATTTAGCTTACGATACCTTAGCAATCACATCAACTTAGTTTACATAGAATTCATTCAATATCACTTATGAAAAAAAACATCTTCATTTACCTCTTTTCTTTTACTGCGCTGATTCTTGTATTTCAGATAGTCAATAGCAATAAAATAATGATGGATCAACAGCGTAGGCTTGAGAAAAAACAAAGCCAACTCAAAGCCTTAAAGGATTCTTTGAAAGTAGAAAAACGTCGTTTTTTTGAGAATGTTTATTTTTCACTGGACACAAACGAAGAGGCTTTAGTTTATTTTGAAGATTTGGACTTTCCGGTTACTTCAGCACGAATAAAAGATGCCCTTTACGACACCAATTTATTGGGAGAAGAAGAATCCTTAGTGCCCTATGCTCAAATGGGCGGTAAGTTCCTGATTAATAAGATTAAGGTATTGAACCACAAATGGGCCATTGCAGATTTTTCTGATGGTACTTTCTGGGGGGAATTGCTAATCAAATATCAAGTGGCTGCAGATGGGACACTTACTTTTACTGTAGTGGAGCACTTCCTCTACGCTACAAACTAATGACGCTGATTTTGTAGCCATTCCAAGAGATCTCTAAAATTATCTGGACTGATGGTATGCGGTGCATCATACTCTTTATACACTACAGAAACTCCCTGCTCCCGAAGTAAGTCAATTCCTTTCCGGGTATGACTTATTGGAATTACGGGATCAATTATTCCATGCGAACTGAAGCAATTTAGAGCGGCCTTACTATCCTTATTTTGTACGATTAGTTTGGGGTTAAAAAAACCACTGAGTGCCATTATTTTATCAATCATTTTGGGATAAGTAAGTCCCAAAGCCCAACTCAAAATTGCACCTTGACTAAACCCTAAAAAATCAACTTGTTCTCTAGTCGAATTGATTCGGTCTAAATGATGTTTTACGTTGTACCGAATTAAATCACGGGATTGAATTCCTTCTTCATCGTCCGACCACTTGTTCATGTCTTCATCAAAAGTTATCGTATACCAGGCATAACTACCCTCGCTAAGCACAATAGGAGCTCGGAGCGCTATGATGTGATAAGTATTGGGAAGGTAGCGAGCAAAAGAAAATAAGTCTCCCTCATGGCTACCATATCCATGAATTAAAAACAATACAGGAGGATTTGAACTTTCTTCGGTTGGGTTTTGATGTAGGTACTCTAAAACTTGATTGGAATCTATATGCATTTAAGGGTTGTCTGTCTATTATTAATAATCCCATAAACAGTTCCCTGTATCGGACTGTTTAGGAAGGCGCAGTTTTTTGAACTCGAAAGAATTTCTTCTTCTTTTAGGGAGCCATTTCCTGAAGGATTGAATAGGCTTAAATTTGCTTGTTGTCCAACTTCTATGGTTTGGTTTTCAATTCCAAAACGCGCTTTCCCTTTGGTTAAGATAGCGATCACATGGTCAAGAGGGAAGAGGGTACACAAAACTCCAAACATAGCTTCAATACCGATGGTTCCCGTTGCGGCATATTCAAATTCCAAATGTTTTAATTCATCATTCAAGGGCTCGTGATTGGATGTAACCATATCGATGGTTCCATCAATAACGCCCTGTCTTAAAGCTGTCCGATCTGCATCGGTTCTTAGTGGTGGGTCTAATTTGAAATGTGTATTGAAATCTGAAAGTTCTTCTTCTGTAAAGACTAAATTGGCTAGTGCCACACTACAACTAACTTGTAAGCCTTGTTTTTTTGCCTTACGAATGAGTTCAACAGCAGCAGCAGAGGATAAAAACGGAATATGTAATTTGCCACCTGAATATTCTAAAACGGCAAGGTCGCGCTGAATCTGCAGGATCTCGCTCAGGGTGGGTGTTCCCGATAAACCATTGCGGGTGCTTACATTTCCTTCATGAATACCTCCCTGACTTCCAATACTTGTATCGGTAGGGTGTGAAATAAGGAGCCCGTCAAAACGTTGGGCGTATTGAAGTGCAATTTTTAGTAGCTCAGCATTCTTGATGGCCTTTTTATAGTCGCCAAAAGCTACCGCTCCATTTTGCTTTAAATCGAATAATTCGGTTAATAGTTTTCCCTCTTGATTTTTGGAGAAAGAGGCGATGGGGTGTATTTGAGTTGCTGTTTTGTTTCCAGCATTTTTCAAGTAACAAACCCCCGATTGGTTGTCAGTTATTGGGTTGGTGTTCGGATTCAAAGCAATTTGCGTAAAACCACTCAAACCGGCAGTTTTTAAACCGTTTTCCAAGGTCTCTCTTTCCTCGTATCCGGGTTCACCAAAGCAAACACTGCTGTCAAACCAACCCCGGGAAATATGCAGGTTTGGATAGGTTATTACTTCAGCAGTTTCATCAACTATTTCATCATCTATAGCTGTGATGATACCGTTGGTGATTAGAAGGTCTTTAGTGGAGTAATGGAATGCGTGCTTTGGATCAATTAAAGTCGCTTTTTGAAGGAGTATTTTCATTAATTGTAAAACAAATTCCGAATGTGCTTACAAAAGTACAAAACAAATGGGAATTTGGATGAATTAATTGAGGACAGCTTTAAAATTTCTCAAAGGCACCTAATCCAAAGAGTGCAAAATCGTATTTAACGGGATCTTCGGCATCCATTAATCGCAGCTGGTGGTCGAGTTCTAGAACCGCTTTTGCATCGTTTTGTTTACGGTCGAGAATCCCTAATTTACGAGCGATTGTTCCAGAATGAACGTCTAAGGGGCATGAAAGCTGGCGGGGGTGAATGCTTTTCCATATTCCAAAATCTACTCCAGTAGAGGAGGAGCGAACCATCCACCGCAAATACATATTGATTCGTTTTGCAGCTGAACCTTTTAACGGATCTGCCAGGTGTTTTTGAGTGCGTATTTGATGGGGAAGTTCAAAAAAGCGTTTTTTGAAATGATGCAGGGCTGTCTGTACACCCAACTCTTCTGCATTTTGTGACATGGCAGTTTCAAGACCGCCATGATTTTCATATAAATGCTGCAAGGCTACAACAAAGTATTTTAAATCTTCAGCCTTGAAGGTCCTATGAACAAATCCATTGAAAACATCTAAATCTCTTGTTTGGTGATTCTTTATGAAATCGTAGGGAGCTTCCTCCATAAGCGACATCATTTTAGTTGCATTTTTGATGATGCTGGTTCTGTTGCCCCAGGCAATTGTTGCTGCCAGAAAACCTGCAATTTCTATATCTTCTTTTTTCGAAAAACGGTGTGGAATTTGAATGGGGTCGGCTTCAATAAATTCCTGACTCTGATAATGTTCTGCCTTGAGGTCTAAAAACTCTTTTAATTCGCTCAAATGCATTTAGAGTATAATTTTCCCGTCAATTAATTCAATTTTTCGATCTGCTTTTTCAGCTAATTCTTGGTTGTGGGTAACGATAACAAACGTATGACCGTATTGATCTCTTAGATCAAAGAACAATTGATGGAGCTGCTCAGCAGTTTGACTATCTAAATTACCACTCGGTTCGTCTGCAAAAATAATTTTTGGGTTATTCATCAGGGCTCGAGCAACAGCAACACGTTGTTGTTCGCCTCCAGAGAGTTCATTGGGTTTGTGCGAACTCCTTGAGGATAAACCCAATTGATCCAGTAATTCCGAGGCTCTTTTTTCTGCTTCTTTCCTTGGTGTTCCTTTGATAAAAGCAGGAATCATAATATTTTCTATGGCATTGAATTCTGGCAGTAACTCATGGAATTGAAAAATAAAACCCAACGCTTGATTTCTGAATTCAGAAAGTTCATTTTCTTTTAAACTCAAGATGTCGGTTTTGTCAATTTGTAAGGAAACATCCGAGCCAGAGTCGGGAGATGACAAGGTGCCCAATATTTGTAAAAGGGTTGTTTTTCCTGCACCAGAAGGGCCAACTATTGCTATGATTTCACCGGAATTAATCTCTAGTGCAATGTTTTTGAGGACATTAACATCGCCTAATTTTTTATGAATATTACGTGCAATAATGAGTTTTTCCATAGCGAGTACAAAGTACTATTTAATCTGTTTTTCTCTAGGAGGCAGCTTAGTTTTTTTTAGCACACCCAGAAATATTTTTTTATTATTAAATATTAGGAGAACCAAAAGAAACTTGTTTATTATATATATCTATATTTGTAAATCAAAACAATAGATATGAATTCGTTGGAAACAGCATATGTTGCGGGAGGTTGTTTTTGGTGTACAGAAGCTGTATTTCAGCGCCTGAAGGGGGTTGAAGAAATTCATTCGGGCTATATGGGTGGAACTGTAAAAAACCCTGCCTACCGAGAGGTTTGTACTGGAAGAACAGGGCATGCCGAAGGGATTAAGGTTCTTTTTGACCCCAAGATAATTTCTTATCGAACCCTGTTAACGGTGTTTTTTGCTACCCACGATCCAACTACCTTAAACCGTCAAGGAAATGATGTTGGAACTCAATACCGCTCTTCAATTTTTTACACTACCGATGAACAAAGAGCAATTGCTGTTGATTTAATTGCAGAACTACAAAAAACTACTTTCGAAGCACCCATTGTAACCGAATTATTGGCAGAAATGCCCTTTTACATGGCAGAGGAGGAACATCATAACTACTATAATAACAACAGTGAGCAAGGATATTGCTCTTTCATCATAAGCCCCAAAATTCAAAAGTTAAAACAAAATTACCTGCACCTTTTAAAAACTATATGATCAACGAAAACTTCAACATTGAGACTTTACCACTAACTGAAGAATTAAAAGAAAATTTTACCAATGTTATAAACCTCCTCGGTGAGGATACTGACCGTGAAGGTCTAGTAAAGACTCCTGAACGCGCAGCTAAGGCGATGAAGTTTCTTACGAGCGGCTATTCAATGGATCCAAAAGAAATTCTTGAAGGCGCCATGTTTAAAGAAGACTACAAAGAGATGGTGATCATCAAGGATATTGAGATCTATTCTCTTTGCGAGCATCATATGCTTCCGTTTTTTGGGAAAGCACATATTGCATACATCCCAAACGGTCATATTGTTGGGTTGAGTAAAATACCAAGAGTAGTAGATGTATTCGCACGCCGTTTGCAAGTTCAAGAACGATTGACGGAACAAATCCTAGAGTGTATCAACGACACGCTCAAACCACAGGGTGTTGCCGTAGTGATTGAAGCTTCCCATATGTGCATGATGATGCGTGGTGTTCAAAAGCAAAATTCAACAACTACAACTTCAGGTTTTCGTGGAGGATTTAAAGAGTCGAATACCCGGAATGAATTTTTAAAACTGATTGCTTCTAGTTTGTCTTAAGATTCTCGAAAAAAACGTTTAAATCCCATGCGACTAAGAATTTTCTTTTCAAAGTTCCAGAAAAATTTGAATTGAAAAAAAAGGGTTCCAAAAAAGATCAGTAAGACTTGATAGATTGGAAATACGATTAAAATTCGCAGGAACCAGTAGAGGGCATCTCCCAAAATAACCCCTTCAAAAGCGCTCTTTTC
>Ga0115559_1000744_pt1 | contig 21726 bp, 20 predicted proteins | sample COGITO_mtgs_1105_3_FD_87281 | JGI IMG/M metagenome (GOLD analysis project Ga0115559, IMG submission 87281) | Pelagic marine microbial communities from North Sea - COGITO_mtgs_110506 | ecosystem: Environmental > Aquatic > Marine > Epipelagic | place: Germany:Helgoland, sampling site Kabeltonne... | reverse complement strand
TTCTCCCTTATGAGATAAGAGTTTATAACTTACATCTTCAATATCTTCTATAGTCTTGTTAATGACTTTATACGTGTATACATTACTAATCACATTGTTTTCTTTCTTTTGATACAACTGACCAGGTAGTCTTAAAATGGTGGCTTCAACATCATTTCTTAAGAAAAGCATTCCAATCAACACCATTGTTAAAATTCCAAGAACAGCAGTATACCCTTTCATTCTGGCTGTAAACTTGAAAGGTGTTTTTTTCTCAATATTATCGATGCTTGCATATCTAATGAGTCCCTTAGGTAATCCTACTTGTTCCATCATATGATCGCATTCATCAATACATGCTGTACAATTCACACATTCTAATTGTGTTCCATTTCGAATATCAATTCCTGTTGGACAAACATGCACACATAACTTACAATCAATACAATCTCCTTTTCCAGAACTTACACGATCTTCGTTTTTTTTAAACTTTGCCCTTCCTGCTGACTTTTCTCCTCGTTTATAATCATAGGCAACCACTACAGATTGATTATCAAGCAAGACACCTTGCAATCTCCCATACGGGCAAGCAATAATGCATACTTGCTCGCGAAACCAAGCAAAAACAAAGTAGAACACACTTGTAAAAATTAGTAAAGAAATAAGTGTACTTATATGATTTAAAGGCGATGAAAAAACATAGTTTATTAATTTATCCCCTCCAATCAAATAAGCTAGAAACACATTGGCAATGATAAATGAGATGACAAAAAAGATACTCCATTTCAGTATTCTTTTTTTAATCTTCTCTGCATTCCATACCTGTTTACTCAATCGAATTTGTTTTCCTCGATCTCCTTCAATCCAATACTCAATTCTTCTAAATACCATTTCTAAGAAAATGGTTTGTGGACAAATCCATCCACAGAAAATTCGACCAAAAACTACTGTAAAGAGCGTTACAAAAACAACCCCGATAATCATTGAAATAACAAATAGATGAAAGTCTTGTGGCCAAAATGGAAATCCAAAAATATTGAATCTTCGTTCTAAGACATTAAATAGTAAAAATTGATTCCCATTTACCTTCACAAAAGGCGCAGACAAAAGAAAGGCCAATAAAAAATAGCTAACCCAAGTTCTATATTTATAAAATTTACCGTTTGGTTTTTTAGGATACACCCAAGATCGCTTTCCTTGTTTGTCGATAGTTCCTATACTATCTCTAAAATTTTCGTTCTCGGGTGTTTCCATTACTAACTACTAAAACTATTTTGAATATTGTTATTCTTCTTCCCAAAGATCACCTTCAGCTTTCTTTGGATTCGCTGGACTCGTTCCTTGTAATGATAAAATGTAACTGGTTACTTTTTCAATATCTTTAGATTTGATTGTTTTATTCCATGCTATCATTCCTTTCCCTGGTCTACCTCCGTTGGATATTGTCTTAAAGATATTTTTAATACCTCCACCAGAAATCCAGTATTCATCGGTTAAGTTTGGTCCGATACCTCCTCCTCCATCTTTTATATGACAACTTGCACAGTTTAACGTAAACACCGCTTTACCTCTACTTAATGAGGCTTCATCAGTTAATATTTTAGCAGTATTCTCGTCGATTATAATAGTTTTGGTTCCTCCTACTTCTTTTGCTTCTTCTAATTGCTTTTCAGCTCTAGCAACTTCTTTTAGGTATTCTGTAGCTTGGTCATCCCCATCCAACACATGATATCTTACCAAATAAACAACTGCAAATAAGATGGTAGCATAGAACATATATATCCACCAAGGTGGTAACGTATTATCTAATTCTTTAATACCGTCGTAATTATGATCTAAAATGATCTCTCCTTCTTCCTCCATAGGTTTCGATCTTGTCCATTGTTTCATCAATTTCTTAAACCAAGCATAATGATCAATACTAGCAGGGTCGATTCCTTGTTTTTCTAATTCTAAATCTTCTGCTTTTTTCAGCGCTACGATATTGAGTACCTCTTTTAAAATGATCACTAGAACAAATGCTATTAAAGCAATCCAAACCAAAGGATTTTCATAAATATCAAATGGTTTTTCATAGGATACAAAAGCTGTTGATAGACCGATAAAAGTGACGATCAAAAAAGCAACATATGCGAATGATTGTAAATACTTTTTCATGATTTATAGTTTTGTGTGTTCGTCTAATGGAATATTACTTACTCTATTGATATACTCTTTCTTTGCTGTGAAAACCCACCAAAATAGGACAACAAAAAAAACAAAGAAGATCATCAAAGAGATTAAAGGGTAAATCTCTATTCCTGTAATACTTTCTAAATGATTTTTTACAAATCTTAACATATCTCTATTCTTTAATATTAATTTTATCTTTTACATCTACTAGCTTTATATCTGTTCCTAATCGCTGTAGATAAGCAATCAAAGCAATAATTTCTCTTTCCTTCAATGGGACAAATTCAGTTCCAAAATATTTGGCTTCTTCATCAAAAAATTTCTTGATATCTGGATCCTGAAATAAATTCTCAACAATCGCTTCAGATTGATTCTTCATATGCTCTCTTGCTGTTTGAATATCTTCATCAGTATAAGGAACCCCAAGAGTAACCATCGCTCTCATTTTAGCTTCGGTATTTGACATATTATGTTTGTTCTTAATCATCCATTGATAAGCCGGCATAATAGAACCAGTAGATGTACTCTGCGGATCGTACATATGATTGAAATGCCAACTATCAGGGTATTTTCCTCCAATACGCATTAAGTCAGGCCCCGTACGTTTACTTCCCCATAAAAAAGGATGATCATACACATATTCTCCTGCTTTAGAATATTCACCATAACGTTCTACTTCACTTCTAAATGGACGTATCATTTGTGAGTGACATCCCACACAACCCTCTCTGATGTATAGATCTCTCCCTTCTAATTCTAAAGGTGTATATGGTTTTACACTTGTGATCGTTGGAATATTAGATTTAACCAACAACGTTGGAACAATTTGTACTATCCCTCCAATTAAAATTGCAATCGTAGCATAAATAGTTAGTTTCACAGGCTTTCTTTCTAACCATGTGTGATATTTTTCTCCTCTTTGTCTTCGCTTTGGAACTTTTGTTAATGCTGGAGCTTCAGCCAAATCATCGGTTACTTCAGAACCTTTACGAACTGTCATTACTACATTATACAACATCACAATAGCTCCAACTATAAATAGACTACCTCCAATAGCACGCATCCAATACATAGGAACAATTTCATTGATCGTTTCTAAGAAATTTCCATAGGTAAGAGTTCCATCTGGACTAAATTGTTTCCACATAGAAGCTTGTACAAATCCAGCTACATACATCGGCAATGCATACATAACAATTCCAAGGGTTCCAATCCAGAAATGGAAGTTCGCCAACCCTTTAGAGAATAGTTTTGTTTTAAACATTCTAGGAATCAACCAGTATAGCATACCAAAAGTGAAGAATCCGTTCCATGCCAATGCTCCAACGTGCACGTGTGCAATAATCCAATCACTAAAGTGAGCAATAGCATTTACATTCTTTAGAGATAACATAGGTCCTTCAAAGGTTGCCATACCATATCCAGTAATTGCTACTACCATAAATTTTAAAACTGGGTCAGTTCTTACTTTATCCCAAGCACCACGAAGGGTTAGCAATCCATTAATCATTCCTCCCCAAGAAGGAGCCAATAACATAATTGAAAAAGCAACTCCTAAATTCTGAGCCCAATCTGGTAATGACGAATACAATAAATGATGTGGTCCAGCCCAGATATAAATAAATATCAATGACCAGAAGTGCACGATTGATAAACGATATGAATATACTGGTCTGTTAGCGGCTTTCGGGACAAAATAGTACATCAATCCTAAGAAAGGAGTTGTTAGGAAAAATGCCACCGCATTATGTCCATACCACCATTGCACCAAAGCATCTTGAACTCCAGCATAGACTGAGTAACTTTTTAAAAGACTAACAGGTAATTCTAAACTATTAAAAATATGAAGTACCGCTACAGTAACAAAGGTTGCTAGATAAAACCAAATTGCAACATACAAATGTCTTTGACGTCTTCTAAGAATAGTCCAGATCATATTCACGCCAAATGCCACCCAAACCAATGCTATTGCAATATCTATAGGCCATTCTAACTCAGCATATTCCTTCGAAGTAGTATATCCTAAGGGTAGTGTGATCGCTGCTGCAACAATAATTAACTGCCATCCCCAAAAATTGAAACTGCTTAAGAAATTACTTGCCATTCTAGCTTTTAACAATCGTTGTAATGAGTAATAAACCCCTGCAAAAATAGCATTCCCAACAAAAGCAAAAATAACTGCGTTGGTATGTAATGGTCTCAATCTCCCAAAACTTAACCATGAAATACCGTCTGTAATGTTAGGAAACAAAAACATAAAGGCAAGTAGTAATCCAATTGAGAATCCTACAATCCCCCATAGCATGGTTGCGTAGATGAATTTTTTTACGATCTTGTTGTCGTAATAAAATTGTTGTACTTCCATAATTTGTGTATTTAAATATATTAGTTAGTTTATTCTTCTTTCCTCGTCTGAACGGATTGTTCGGTAAGAGCTGGCTTTTCTTTTACAATTTCATCATCAAATAACATCCTTACTGATGGCGTGTATGAATCGTCGTACTGACCACTCCTTACCGATATGATAAATGCAACAAAAAAGATTAAAGCAACTAGGATGCTTAATGCAAGTAGTAGATAAATTACGCTCATAAAATGCCTGATAAAATCATTGTAAAATTAGGTTGTCATTAATTCTAAAAAAATGACATTTGTCATGTTTTGTTATCTTTTTTAGACAGTCATCGAAAAACGTTTTTCTTGTTTTTCTTTTGTATTTAAATAAACATCGAATGCCATACAAACATTACGCACAAATGGCTTTCCTTCCTCAAAAACTTCTACTCCACTTGCGTGAATTCCAATCAATTCATCCTCTTCCAATTCTTTCAATAAAGATTCGTTTAGTGCTGGTTCTTCAGATGGATTCCATACAGTTTCAAACTGACACATCAAATTCATTATATGCTTTCGAATTCTAAGGTCATCATCAGATAACATATGACCACGAAATACAGGAATCTCTCCCCGACTCACTAAACATTCATATTCTTTAACAGTCTTTACATTTTGAGCAAACCCTGACCATGAATCTGATATAGAAGACATCCCCAGGCCAATCATTAATTGTGTTTTTTGAGCCGTGTACCCCATAAAATTTCGATGTAATGTTTTCTCTTGAGTTGCTTTGTATAAAGAATCTGTTTTTAATGAAAAATGGTCCATTCCTATTTCTACATATCCTAATTCGGAAAGCATTTCTTTTCCTTCTTCATACAATTCTCTCTTCTCTTTGTCTTGCGGTAAATCAGCTTCATTAAACCCTCTTTGCCCAACACCTTTAATCCATGGAACATGTGCATAACTGTAAAATGAAATTCGATCGGGCAGTAGTAATTTTGTTTTCTTGATGGTTTCTATCATACATTCCCTAGTTTGAAACGGTAATCCAAAAATTAAGTCATGACTCACAGAGGTATATCCTATTGCTCTTGCTAGTTCGGTTACTTTCTTTACTTGTTCAAATGATTGAATTCTATGGATTGCTTTTTGAACTGTTTCATTATAATCTTGCACTCCAAAACTTACTCGTGTAAAACCTAGATTATACAATGTTTGCAAATGTTCTATAGTTGTATTGTTTGGATGTCCTTCGAAACTAAATTCATATGCGGTATGACGAATTGAAGTCGCTAAAACCCCTTTAATTAAGCGTTTCAAGTTTTCTGATGAGAAAAAAGTAGGTGTACCTCCTCCAAGATGAATCTCTTTAATTACTGGGGCTTCATTCATATGCCCTCGATACAAATTCCATTCTTTTAGAACAGTATCTATATAAAAATCTTCCTTCTCATGTCGTTTTGTAATATGCTTATGACATGCGCAAAATGTACACAAACTCTCACAGAATGGTAAATGAATGTATATACTAATTCCTTCTTCTTGATTGCTCAAATGGAACGTTTCTTCAAAAGAAGTAATCCATTTATCCTTGGTAAAACTTTCTTCATTCCAAAAAGGAACGGTTGGATAGCTGGTATATCTAGGGCCAGGAACATTGTATTTTTGAATTAAATTTTTCATGCTTTATGCAATTGATAAAGCAATTTTAGTCATGTCTAAAAAGGTCATTTCTCGATCTTTTGCAGTAGTTCTTTCGCCTGTAACCAAACTATCTGATATCGTTAAAATGGATAAAGCCTTTACATTGTATTTAGCTGCAATGGTATACAACCCTGCGGTTTCCATCTCTACACAAAGAACTCCAAATTCAGCCCATTGCTTGTAATCATTAAAGTCATCTGTATAAAATTCGTCCGAACTCAACACGTTACCTGCTTTTAATGGAATTTTCATTTTAGTAGCTTCTTTTACCGCTTTTTCAAACAATTCAAAATTCGCAGTAGGTGCGTAACTAGCTCCTAAAAATCGTTGAGAATTGATTCCAGATGTTGTTGAGGCAGCCATAGCAATAACAATATCTCTGATTTCCACATCTTTTTGATAAGACCCTGCAGAACCAACTCGAATCAAATTCTGTACACCATAATTAGTGATTAATTCTTTGCAGTAAATCAATGTTGAAGGAATCCCCATTCCCGTTCCTTGAACAGAAAGTTCTTTCCCTTTATACATCCCAGTATAACCCAACATACCTCTCACTTCATTATAACAAATAACATCTTCTAAAAATGTTTCTGCAATCCATTTAGCCCTTAAAGGATCTCCTGGCAACAATACTGTTTCTGATATATTTTCTTTTTTAGCATTAATATGAATACTCATGAATAACTATCTTTATTTGTTAAGGCATTAGTAACTATAGATACTCCAGAAGAAGTGCCTATTCTACTAGCTCCTGCATTGATAAAACGAATTGCGGTATCCTGATTTTTAATTCCTCCTGAAGCCTTGATGAGTGCCAAATCACAAACCACTTCTTTCATCAACTCTACATCTTCAATTTTTGCTCCCGATGAACCAAAACCCGTTGACGTTTTTATATAGTCTGCTCTTGCATTAATAGCAATTTGTGAGGCTACAATAATTTCTTCCTTGGTTAAGAAACAGGTTTCTAAAATAACTTTCAAAACCTTGTTTTCCATCAATTTTTTGATTTCGATAATTTCTTCCATAACAGCCTCATAGCATCCCGATTTTAAATAGCCAATGTTAATGACCATATCAATTTCATCTGCTCCATTTTGGATACAATTCTTGGTTTCCTGAATTTTGGAATCGATATCCATAGCTCCCAATGGAAAACCAACAACTGAAGCTACTTTTACACCTGATCCTTTCAAATGTTCACTTGCTAATGAGACATATGATCCATTTACACATACTGAATAAAAATTATATTGAACCGCTTCATCGCATAGTTTAAGAATATCATTCTTAGTAGCAGAAGCTTTTAATAATGTATGATCTATATATTTATTTAACTTCATGCCTATATACTTTTTTAGAAATAAAATTGGTTGCTAGTGTAGTAAAAACAACAACACTTATTGAACTTAAAGGCATTAAAATAGCTGCAATCACCGGAGAGAGTTGACCAGTAACTGCAAAGTACAATCCGATTGTATTGTATAAAAGTGATAATACAAATGCCTGTCGGATAACTCGAATAGATTGTTTAGAAAGTCGAATAAATTCCGGAATCAAAGAGAATTTCTCAGCATCTAAAATAGCATCACAAGCTGGCGAAAACACATTGATATCTTCAGACAAGGCAATTCCAACATCGCTTTGAGCAAATGCTCCAGAATCATTTAACCCATCACCGATCATTACAACCTGATGATTGTTCTTTTGCAATTCTTGTATATGATTTAATTTATCTTCGGGATTTTGATGAAAATATAATGTTGTTTTTTCGGGAAGCATCTTTCTTAAGTATTGCTTCTCTCCTTCATTATCACCAGAAAGGATGGATGTCTCATATACTTCTGAAAGTTCTGAAAATACATTTTCTACTCCTTCACGATACTTATTTTTTATGGTAAACTTTCCTGCATAAGCGTTGTTAAAACTCACATGTACAGAAGTATCAAAATCTGTTTGCTCTTCATGATGATTCACAAACGATTGAGATCCTATTTTCAATAAATTATTAGCAACATTTGCTTGAATGCCTTTTCCTACAAACTCTTTAAAGTTTTCAATGGGTAGTATATCTAGTTCATTAAGTTCATTGTAAATTTTTCTACTTAGTGTATGATTTGAAGCTCTTAAAACACTTTTTAATTCAGTCTTTTGCTGCGGAGTCAATTCATTTCCTTCGTAATAAATTTCATTTGCTAGGTTTGTAGTAATCGTTCCTGTTTTATCAAAGATTGTTGCGGTGATACCTCCTAGTTTTTCAATAGCTTGTGCATTTTTAACGTAGAATTTATGTCGACCAAAAATTCGTAGCATATTTCCAAAGGTGAAAGGAGCAGCCAAAGCAATCGCACATGGACAAGCAATAATCAACACAGCCGTAAACACATTCAATACTTTGTTTGCATCATAGAACAACCAGAAAACACCCGCCACAAAGGCAATCAATAAAATAGTCGTAGTAAAATACTTGCTAATTTGATCTGTTAGCGATGAAAAAGAAGATATTCTATCTTTTGTAAACACATCATTACTCCACAATTGTGTAAGGTAACTTTGAGAAACGGATGTTAATACTTCCATTTCTATAGCACCTTTAATTTGTTTTCCTCCAGCAAAAATCTTATCTCCAGATTTCTTCTTCACAAGTTTAGATTCACCAGTAACAAAACTATAGTCGATATAAGTAGAAGAGCTAATCAGAATTCCATCTACAGGAATCAATTCTTGATTTCGAATCAATAATCGATCTCCTTTTTTGACATCATAAATTTCAATATTTTCTTCTTTCTCTTTATCTAATTTTGTGACCGCTATTGGGAAATACGATTTGTAATCACGTTCAAACGATAAAAAATTATAGGTTTTTTGCTGAAAAAACTTCCCAAGTAATAAAAAGAACACCAGTCCTGAGAGGCTGTCAAAAAAACCAGTTCCTAAGTCAAAGATTATTTCAGTAGAACTTCTAACAAACAACACAGAAATTCCTAAAGCAATAGGCACATCTATATTTAAAATTTTAGATCGTAATCCTTTGTAAGCTGAAATAAAATAATCGCTGGCTGCATAAAAAACAACAGGTAATGAAAAGAACAGCGTCAACCATCTGAAGATATACTTGTATTTCTCTAACCAAAATTCAGAAACTTCAAAGTATTCAGGAAACGATAAAAACATGATGTTTCCAAAAGCAAAACCAGCAATTCCTAGTTTATAAATTAAACTTCGATCTACAGGTTTCTTTTTCCCTTCACTATCATCTAAACTGATATAAGGCTCATAACCGATTGAACTTAGCAAAATAACCAATTCTTTGAGAGAAGTTTTCTCTGAGTCAAAAGTGATACGAACTGTTTTCTTTGGAAAATCTACTTGAGAAGAAATCACCTCTTGTTTGAGTTTATGAAGATTTTCTAACACCCAGATACAAGAACTACAATGGATATGAGGAATATAGAGCGAAACAATCTGTCTATCTCCATCATTAAAATCGAGTAGCTTTTCAACAATAGTTTCATTAGTCAAATAATCATATTTCCCTTTGATCTCTTGAGGAATCGCTCCAGGATTTTGTTGAAAATCATAATAACAAGTCATATCATTTTCACTGAAAATTTCAAAAACTGTTTTACAACCATTACAACAAAACGATTTATCATAACTTACCACAAGTAATAAATCACAAGAATTTCCGCAATGATAACAAGATATTTGCTCCATAATTATGTATGCTGTGCCTGATACAAAGGTGGAGTATCATTTTTTCAAAAAACATGACATTTATCAGGTTTTTTTATTAATTTGGATACGAAAATTTTTACTGAAAAATGAGTAAATGTGAGCAATGTATTGTCCGACAATTAAACTCTTTAGGAGAATTATCTAAAGATGAATTGATTCGTATTTCTGGATGTAAATCTTCAGATTTTATTAAAAGGGGCGAAGTTCTTTTTGATGAAGGAGAATACATCAATGGTGTTTTTTGTATCAAAGATGGAGTTTGTAAAGTCACCAAAATGAGTTCTAATGGAAGAGAGCAAATTGTGAAACTTATTAAAAAAGGAGATCTTTTAGGAGAACGTAGTTTGATTAGTGAGGAAGCTTCTAACCTAAAAGCAACTGCTATTAATGATATGGAAGTTTGTTTTATTCCGAAGGAAGAAATTGTTAAGGACTTAAAAAGCAACACCAATTTCACTATGAGCATTTTAAAAGAAATGGCTGTTTCTTTAAAAGAAGCTGATAATGTGATTGTAGATATGGCTCAGAAAACTGTTAAACAACGCTTAGCCGAAACGCTATTGCATCTCAAAAATACTTATGGATCAGACAATAAAGACACTCCTTTAGATATTCAATTGTCTAGAGAAGATATTGCTAGTATCATAGGTACTGCTACAGAATCTGCCATTCGATTGTTGTCTAGTTTTAAAAAGGAAGGATTGGTGCAATTAAAAGGAAAAGACATCTATATTTTAAATACAATAAAGCTGAAGCAAATAGCTGAAGGATTCTAATACACTCACAAATTGAAGCTTCTTTGGTACTATTTCGTTAAGTTTTTTGTCAAGTCTTCTTTATTCTTTTATTCAAAAAAAATAAAGGTTACAGGAAAAGAAAACATACCAAAGAAAGGAGCAGTTCTCTTTATGGTGAACCATCCTAACGGCTTAATTGACCCTTTAATAATTGCTGTAAACAATCCAAGAGTACAACACTTTTTAGTAAGAGCTGCTGTATTTAAAAAACCTTTGGTTAAAAAGTTTTTAGGGACTTTAAATCTCATGCCCATTTATCGTATTAGAGATGGAGTACAACAATTAGGAAGAAATCAGGAGATCTTTGAAAAATGCTTTTCTATTTTTGACAAACAAAAAGCTTTAATGATTTTTCCAGAAGGAAGTCATGATAGAAGAAGAACTATTAGGCCTTTAAGCAAAGGGTTTTCTAGAATTGTTTTTGGTGCCTTGGAAAGAAACCCTGGTTTACAAATTCAAATTGTTCCCGTAGGTCTTACGTATCAAAATTCGTCTGTCTATCCATCTAATATTGCACTTCAGTATGGCACTCCTATTTTAGCGAACGACTACTACAATGCAGAGAATATAAATACTGAAACAAAAAAACTAAAAGATGCTATTTCTAGTCAGTTAGAAAGATTATCTGTTCATATTCCTAATGATGAAAATTATCAGAACGTTTTAACTAGACTGAACAATGCCAATGTTGATTTTACTAAAGTTGATGAAGTAAATAAAATGATTTATTCTGGGAAAATCTCAGGAAGAAAGAGACAGATAAATGTTCTAGGATTTCTAAAACCGATTATTATCTTAAACAGCCTCATTCCTTGGTTGCTATGGAAATATGTTGAAAAGAAAAATGACGAAATTGAATTTGTAGACACCTTCCGATATGGAATAAGCACTTTGACTTTCAGCCTATTTTATATTTTGCAAGCTTTTCTAATTGCTTACTTTTTTGATTGGAAAATTGGAGGAATCTATTTTGGAGTTTCTTTAATTTCTGTCCTACTTTATACGAAGTTGCACTCTACTCCTACAGAATTGCCTCTTGAATAATTCTCTGAACTTCTGTTCTAATATCTTCTTTTACCAAACCTCTATTTTCCATAGTAGGATATACTCTATTTGATAAGAAAACATATACAATTCCACTCTCAGGATCAGCCCAAGTATACGCTCCTGTAAAACCACTATGCCCAAAGCTTTCATCTGAAACACAACCGCAAGTAGCTTGAATATCAGGATTCAATTGAGGCTTGTCAAATCCTAAGCCTCTTCTTACCTTTTTATCTTTGTAATAGCGTTTATTAAACTTATCGAAAGTCTCTGATTTGAAATACCGTTTACCTCCATAGTACCCTTTTTGGAGATACAATTGCATCATCTTTGCCACGTCATTTGCATTGGCAAACAATCCTGCATGTCCACCTACTCCACCCAACATCGCAGCGCCCATATCATGCACATACCCGTGTAATAATTGATTTCTGAAATATGTATCTTTCTCAGTAGGAATGATGACTTCTTTTGAATATTTTTCTAACGGTAAATACGACATTCTATCAGCACCTAAAGATTCGTAATACTCTTTTTGAACCAATACATCTAAACTCTTTTTGTACTTTCTTTCTATGGCTTCTTTAAAAATATAATAGCCTAAATCGCTGTACTTATATTCAGATTTTTCTCTTTGTTCGGATTCTTTAATGTACTTGTAAATAGAATCTTTGTACGATCTGTTCAAATACAAGTTTTCAGCAACTTGAATGTTGTATTTCTTTGTTTTCTTCTTACTATAAAACGCTCCTAAATTCTTTTTTGTGATACTATCTTGAGTCAATGTGTAAAAAGGAATCCACGCTTGTAATCTCCCATAATGCGACAAAATTTCTTGTACAGTAACAGTGTCCTTATTCGATTTTCTAAACTTTGGTAAAATATCTCGAATGCTAGCGGATAGCTTTATTTTTTTATCTTCTTCTGCTTTGATCAACATCGGTAGAGATGCTAAAATTTTTGTTAGTGAAGCCACATCGTACAAGTCAGAATTCTTTACAGAATCTTTTTTATTGTCGGTATGATACCCAAAGCTTTTCTCGTATATAACTTTTCCGTATCGTGCTACTAACACTTGCATTCCAGGAGCCATTTTTTCTTGCAATACAACTTCAGCTATAGAATCAATTCTTAGTAGTTTTTCGCTAGACATCCCCACTGCTTCAGGAATGGAATATTGCAATCTTTGTAAACTTTGTGTTGCAATGCCTGTACCTACTGGAAATTCTTTTTTAATTGATACCGGTAATTTACCTTTTGCTTCTATTGCTCCGAAAATAGCTTGTGCAGCTATTTCCTGAGCATTTTTACTATTCTGATATGCAACCAATATTCCTTCAACATTTGTAAATGATTTTACATCCAACAAACTATAAGGACTCGCAAAAACACTTAAGATCGTTTTATTTTTTCTAGCAATCTCATGCAACCAAACCAATTCTTCATTCTCAAACTTAAACCCTTTCCATGGATGTGCATTTGATTTATGATATCCTACAATAACCAAATCAAAATCTTCAAGAGTTTTTACAATACCATCTAACTTATCTCCCGTTACTTTAATAATTTTCGTATACTTTCTTAAGGTAGTTAAGAATTCATTTCCACTATCATCTCCTAATTTCACATAGGCTATCTTTTTATTTTTCTGAAGATCTTTAATGGGTGTTATTTTCTTTTTATTTTGAACAATAGTTATTGAATTTTTCACCAATTCACGATGCAGAACCTCATCTTGTGGAGTGTTTAAATCTTTGACTAAATTCAATGTATCAATAGGTTGATAGTTATTTAAACCTATTTTATATTTTGCCAATAAAATCTTACGTACTGACTCGTCAATTCTTTTCTCAGTAAGCTTTCCTGCAAGCAATGATTGTTTCATTAGATTTACAGTTGCAGGCACATCTTGGGGTATCAATAAAATATCATTTCCTGCAAGAACTGCAGCCAAATCAATTTCAGAAGAAGTAGAATAATCTGCTGCTCCTTTCATATTTAAACCATCGGTAAATATCAATCCTAAAAAACCTAGCTTCTTTTTGAGTAAACCTGTTACTACCTTCTTAGAGAGTGAAGTTGGCAATGCTGATTTTACTTTTGATACTGGAATATCTAAATTCACATTAGCGCCAGTAGTTGTCTCATCATCAAATGCTTTATAATTTGGATTTGATTCTAACGCAGGAACATTTAAATGAGCAGTCATTACGCTAGATATTCCTGCATCAAATACTTTTTTATAAGGATATAACTCGATGGATTCCAATCGTTCCATATCAAAATTTAATACAGGCAATCCTATATGAGAATCTGTTGCTGTATCTCCATGACCTGGAAAATGCTTTGCGTTTGCCAACACTCCTTGACTCTGCATTCCTTGACTAAAAGCAATGGCTTTTTGAGTTACATTTTCTTTGCTTTCTCCAAAAGAACGATTTCCAATAATTGGATTCAATGGATTCGTATTAATGTCAACTACAGGAGCAAAATTGACATGAATTCCTAATCGCTTACAATGCTTTCCTAAATGCTCACCAAACTGGCGAATTAAGTTATTGTCTTGAATTGCCCCCAATGTCATATTCCAAGGAAAACGATAGGTCTTTTTTAAACGCATATCCAAACCCCATTCTCCATCAAAACCAATCATTAAAGGTACTTTGGAAAGTGATTGATATGCATTCGTTAATTCTGCCTGTCTTGTTGGAGTTCCTTGCATAAAAATAAGATTTCCAACATGGTATTTAGCAATCATCTCCTTAATAAAACTCTCATGAACTGAGTCTTTATTAGAATACGCTTGTACCATAAATAATTGACCGATCTTTTCATCAACAGTCATCTCGCCAATAATACTGTCTACCCACTTCTTTTGCTCAAAGTAATCGTCAGTCCTTAGCGGGTCTACGTTTTGGGCGTTTACAAAACCAACACAAAATACTACAATTAAAAAAACTAATTTCTTCACTTTCTTGTCATTCCTGCGAAAGCAGGAATCTATTTATTTATTAGTACTTCTGGATTCCCGATTCCTCGGGAACGACATCTTTATTTACTTTTTTAGACTAAAAAACGTTTGTGCCAACTTTGACTAGCTGGGACTTCCCATTTGTTTTCAAAATCATCTTTTGTTGTTATCATATTATTGAATACAACGGTATCTGTATTTACTTTATTTTCTTTCGCAAATTCTTTAAATAGGTTCATCTTTACGATATTGATATTGTCGCCATCTTTAAAGGAAATATTCATTTTATTCATCAGATCAACTTCTAGAGATTTTTCTAATTCTTGCACAAAATGCACAGATGCATCTATAGAACAACCGGAAACATTGTTAAATCCTTCATCAACTGCCAATACTAAAAACTGATTGTATTTGATGGTAAATGACCCTTGCAAATCAGAACCATGCTTAGTCCAATTCTCTATAAACTGTATTGCATTCTTTGAAATAAAATCAATTTCTTCTTGCGTAAACTCTCTTTCTGATTGATAAACCCATACTCTAGAGTTACTGGGTAAATTTTTATATACTACAAACATCTATATACTATCTTAAATTAAATTTCTGTTGTAAAGCTTGTAATTTGTCTTCATCTGACATACCTTTTTTTGGAACTGACATTCTTTCTTTAATTTCTTTTAACACCTTTTTGGTATATAATGGGAAATCTGCATTTTGAATCCAAGCGTTATATCCTGGGTTTTCTTTTAAAACGTCTACAACAGTTCTTCCTTTGTATTTACCAAAGGAGAAGATCTCTTCATCATTATCATTGAACAAAATAAATCCAGCAAAATCAGCTCTTTTTGAATGCGTTGAATACTCACTCAATGCATCTACTGAATTTTCAATGTCGTCGTATTTCTCTAATTGCGCTTTTAAAATTTCATAGGTTGCATTGGTGTCTGCTTCAGCAGAATGCGCATCTTCCAAATCTTTATCACAATAAAATTTATATCCAGCACTTAATGTTCGTTGTTCTTTCTTGTGAAAAATCACTTGCACATCGATGGCTTTTCTATTGTCCATATCAAAATCAATCCCAACACGTAAAAACTCTTCTGCTAATAGAGGGATGTCAAAACGATTGGAGTTAAAACCTGCCAAATCTGAATCAGCAATTAATTCATTTATGGTATGCGCTAATTCTTTGAATGTAGGTTCTGTAACTACTTTTTCATTGGTAATTCCATGAATAGCTGTTGCATCCGCAGGAATTTCAATTTCAGGGTTTACTAACCAAGTTTTACTTTCTTTGTTTCCATTTGGAAAAATTTTTAAGATAGAGATTTCCACAATTCTATCATTTCCAATATTAATTCCTGTGGTTTCTAAGTCAAAAAAAACAATGGGTTTTACTAGCTTCAGTTCCATAAAGTACAAGGTGATTTATTACACTTTAAAAGTACACAATTTTATAGGAAATTAACGAACAAGTTTCTCTCTTTTTACAAATAAAAATGCGAAATTAGTTGTTCAGAATTCAAAAAAATATGAGTCAAGAAATTATAAAGAGATTAAACTTACAAGAACATCCTGAAGGAGGTTATTTTAAAGAAACCTATCGAAGTTCTGAAATCATTTCAAATAACGAGTTAGGTGAAAAATATCAAGGAGATCGAAATCATTCGACGTGTATATATTTTATGCTAACTTCAGAGAAGTTTTCGGCTTTTCATAAAATCAACCAAGATGAGATTTGGCACTATTACAAAGGGGTTCCATTAAAATTGCATATCATTTCTCACGAAGGAGCATATTCGTTTGTGATGATTGGAAATAATTTTGACAAGGGCGAAGTTCCTCAATATGTAGTAAAAGGTGGTGATTGGTTTGCTGCAGAAATTTTGGAAGAAAACAGCTATACTTTAGTGGGTTGCACAGTGGCTCCTGGTTTTGATTTTACCGATTTTATATTACCAAAGAGAGAAGAATTGGCTGATATGTTCCCAGAACATAAAGAAATTATTAAAAACTTAACACATTAGATGCATGGAAGAGATAGCAGTATCATTTAGACCAATTATGTATTCATTAGCACAATTAATCGTGGTAATAGCAAGTTCAAGGTATTTAGCAAAAGAAAAAAATCAAATCAGCAAATTGTTGTTTTATGGATCTTTATTTGTTTTGATTAGTCACATTTTGAATTCACTCTCTTTTTACATTATCAAATTCGTTGAGTTTGATGCATTTACATATGGACTAATTTTTGGTGGTATAAACCTTGTTTACCTTGTTGGCTTTATCTGTTTTGCTATAGGCTTTTACAATCTAATCAAGAAATTATTAAATAGAAGAGTAAATGAATTGGACAGCATCGGAAAATAAAAATGCCTAAAAAAGGAAAAGCAAAAAACACGGTTAACAAAGCAAAACATACTAAGTTAATAAATCAGAAAATTAGCAAAGTAAAGTTGCAGAAAATTCAGAATAAAGAACGCTTAAAAGCTATTATTAAAAAAGCCAACGAATAGAAAGATTCAAAATAAAAAAAGCCCGAGCAAATACTCGGACTTTCTAATTCAATTCAAATAATTTAAGAATCTATAGAACCTAATACTCTTTTCATAAAAGCATTTAAAGCTTCTTTTTTTGGAGTTCCTTCTTTGATCATTTTGTCTACCTCAATAGCACCATACATATTAGAAATCAACTCACCTATCACGTCCAATTCTTCATCTTTTAAAGATGGAACCTCCGTTAAGGCCTCTAAAGTTTCAATAGTTTCTAAAACGTAGTCTTGATCGTTTTCTTCGATAAAACTTGTTAAGTGCTTAATTACAGGTAACTTCATAATCTTATTTTACTTCGTCTACTAATTCTTTTAATACTTCAAACTTGTTTGTTTGCACTTGATTTTTGAAACTTCCGTTGGTAAAAGTGGCAAACGTTGGTAAATTATCAACCGTGGCTAACTTTCTACTTTCTGGAAATTTTTCCGCATCTGCAATTACAAATACTGTATCTTCATTTTCAGAAGCTAACTTCTTAAACTTAGGCTTCATGATTCGGCAGTTTCCACACCAGGTTGCTGAAAATTGTACAACAACTTTTGGATTGTCGGCGACCAATTGTGCTAAGTTATCTTGATTTAATTCTTGTACCATTGTATTATTGTTTAGTGAGAAGCTAAATATTCTGCAGTTCCTTTTGCATTAGGAGTCATTGCATCTTTACCTTCTTCCCAGTTTGCTGGACAAACCTCTCCATGAGTTTGTAAATGAGAATATGCATCTACCAAACGGATGTATTCATTTACATTACGACCAATTGGCATATGATTAATTCCTTCGTGGAAAACCATTCCATCTTCGTCAATTAAATAAGTAGCTCTATAGGTTACGTTATCACCTTCTACTTGAACAGTTCCTGTTGCTTCATCATAGGTTTCATTTGTAATGTCTAAAATACCTAAAATACTAGATAAGTTCCTGTTACTATCTGCTAAGATTGGATACGTAACACCTTCAATTCCTCCATTGTCTTTTGCTGTACTTAACCAAGCAAAGTGAACTTCAGGAGTATCACAAGAAGCACCAATAACAATAGTATTTCTTTTTTCGAACTCACCTAAAGCAGCTTGAAAAGCGTGCAATTCTGTTGGACATACAAATGTGAAATCTTTTGGATACCAGAATAACAATACTTTTTTCTTGTTATTTACTGCTTCTTCTAAAATATTAATTTTGAACGTATCTCCCATTTCGTTCATTGCATCTACGTTTAAATCTGGGAATTTTTTACCTACAGCTGTAGCCATTTTTATATATTTTATTGATTAATATTCTTTTTTAACGATACAAATATACTTTTAGATACTGTTTAAAAACACAAAAGTTAATGCAAAATTTTTATTTAAGTATCAGCTTTATTTATAGTTTAATGGATTTAAAATAGATTTACTTTATTTACTCGCAAATAACTTTACATCACTTTCTGAAACCTCTTGCTCACCTAAAATAATCAACCTTTCTACCACGTTACGTAACTCACGAATATTCCCTGTCCAATCGTAATCTTGTAATAAAGCAATAGCTTTTGCTGAAAACTCTTTCTTAGCAACACCTTGCTCTGTCGCTATTTTCTGAGTGAAATAGTTTACTAATAACGGAATGTCATCTCTACGGTCGTTTAATGCAGGAACTTTGATTAAAATTACTGCCAATCTGTGATATAAATCTTCTCTAAATCTACCTTCAGCTATTTCTTTCTTTAAATCTTTATTGGTCGCAGCAACAATCCTTACGTTCACTTTAATATCTCTATCGCTACCAACTCTCTGGATTTTGTTTTCTTGCAACGCTCTTAATACTTTTGCTTGGGCAGACAAACTCATGTCTCCAATTTCATCTAAGAAAATCGTTCCATTGTTTGCCGCTTCAAACTTCCCTGCTCTATCTTTATTGGCTCCAGTAAAACTTCCTTTCACGTGTCCAAACAATTCACTTTCTATCAATTCAGATGGAATGGCTGCACAGTTTACTTCAATCAATGGAGACTTCGCACGATCTGATTTTTCATGCAACCAATGTGCAACCAATTCTTTTCCTGTTCCGTTAGGTCCAGTAATTAAAACTCGTGCATCAGTCCCTGCTACTTTTTCAATGATATCTTTGATATGAGTAATGGCATCACTTTCACCAATCATCTCATAATTCTTACTCACTTTCTTTTTTAATCGCTTGTTTTCAACAACCAATACTTTTCTATCCAAAGCATTCCGCACTGTATTTAACAAACGGTTTAAATCTGGCGGTTTTGAGATATAATCAAATGCTCCCAAACGCATGGTGTTTACTGCAGTATCTAAATCACCGTGACCAGAAATCATCACAAAAGGGATCTCAGGTTTAATCTTCTTTGCTTTTTCTAATACCTCTACTCCATCCATCTTTGGCATTTTAATATCACAAAGAACTAGATCGTATTCATTGTCTTTGATCATTTCAATACCCAACAAACCATCTTCGGCTTCTTCTACTTGATATGCATCATTCTCTTCTGAAATAATTTTCGTCAATACTCTTCGGATTGCCGCTTCATCTTCAATAATTAATATTTTACTCATCCTTCATTTTTTGTATTAAATAAATGTATATCTCTTTGAGGAAAAGGTATTTTTATATTGTTATCCTTAAATTCTTTATCTATTTCAAATCTTAAATCACTTTTAATCTTATTTCTCATAAAGCTATTGGAGATTGTAAATAGTAATTTAAATTTTAACGAACTATCTGCAAAATCCATGAATAAAACATCTGGCTTTTGGTTTTTTAAAACCAAAGGATGATTATTAGCAACTTTTAACAGAACTTCTTCTACTTTTCCTACATCAGAACCATAAGCCACACCTACTTCTACAGATTCAATTGTTTTGTTTCCATTTTGCGTCCAATTAAACAAACTCTGTGTCATAAATTTATGATTTGGAATAATCATAACTCTATCGTCTATGGTAACTGCTCTAGAGGTTCTTAATTTTATTTCAAATACTTTACCAACTTTTCCATCAATCTCAATAACATCATTTACGTGTAGTGATTTATCAACTATAATAAAAATACCTGAAATAATATCTTGAAACAATGTTTGCAACCCTAATCCAATACCAACCAGCAAAGCTGCCGAACCGGCTAATAAAACACTTAGTTTTACTCCTGAAGATTCTAGAGCTACAATAATTACTAAGATATAAATGAAGTATTTTAGAAAAGAAAAAATAGATTTAAACTTTCCTTTATCTTCATCATCAAGCTTTCTATTCAAAAGTTTTCTAACAAGCTTTAATAACCAGCCCGTTAGTATTAATACAAAAACCAAGAAGATAATGGTTTTTACATCAATGTGTATGCTCTCTCCAATCTTGAAGTTATAGTCTAAAAATTCTCTTAATTTTTCCACAGTTTAGTATTTCAGCCATTTATACAAATCTTTATACGTTGGTTTTTTACCATACATTAAGATTCCTATTCTATAAATCTTAGCGGCTAGCCAAACCATAAATACAAATGTAATGATTAACAATGTCATTGAAATAGCTATTTCATACCAAGGCACTCCAAATGGTACTCTCATCAGCATTACTATTGGCGATGTTAATGGAATCATTGAGAAAATGACAGATATAGGTCCATGAGGATCATAAATAACAGTTGCAAAACCGACATACACGCCTAAAATTAAAGGTAACATTACTGGCAACATAAACTGCTGTGTATCTGTTTCACTATCGACTGCTGCTCCAATAGCTGCAAATACAGAGCTATATAAAACATAGCCTCCTAAAAAATAGAAAATAAACAGCACAAACATTAGTACCAACGGCAATTTAAAAATCTCTTGAATTACCAGTTCTCCTTTACCAGTAGCTTGTTTTATAGCTTCTAACTGTTCTGGACTCATTTTAGACGTTTGTACTTCTGTCATGTCTACCCCAAAAACTGTTGATGCTATAATACTTAATATTAAAATAATCAAACCCCAGATAAAGAATTGTAGTAATCCAGCAGAAGCATTTCCTATGATTTTACCTAGCATTAACTGAAAAGGTTTTACCGATGAGACAATGACTTCTATAATTCGACTTGTTTTTTCTTCGATAACACTTCGCATTACTGAGGTTCCATAAATGATGACAAACATCATTAAGAAATACCCTGCAATCCCCCCTACTCCAATCTTTAACCAGTTTATAAGTTTAGAAGACGTCTCTCCTGAGAAATTATACATTTTTATTTTGGCATCTATTCTTGAAGCATTTAAATCATCTAAATCAATTCCTAATTTGGCTAGTTTTTTATTCCGTAGCTTATTTTCTATCTTCTTTTCGAGAGACTCTATAGTCATTACATTAGGCGAAGAAGTGGAGTAAAATTCAATAGAAGAAGCAACCAGTTCTAAACTATCTTGTTTTGGAATATAGAGCATTCCATAGTA
>Ga0115559_1000739_pt1 | contig 21807 bp, 16 predicted proteins | sample COGITO_mtgs_1105_3_FD_87281 | JGI IMG/M metagenome (GOLD analysis project Ga0115559, IMG submission 87281) | Pelagic marine microbial communities from North Sea - COGITO_mtgs_110506 | ecosystem: Environmental > Aquatic > Marine > Epipelagic | place: Germany:Helgoland, sampling site Kabeltonne... | reverse complement strand
GTCAAACAAATAAAGTCAAAAGAAAAAAACAATATATTATTTATCAACACAGTTTTAAAAAACTATAATTACTATACTCAAAATATGTAGTACATAAAAAGAGAGGCTATATAGCCTCTCTTTTTTATATGTATAAAAATGTACTTACTATTTCTTAGGTTGTTCAGGAATTTTAATTCCTAGTTTGTTCATTACTTTTAAAGTAAGGTCAAATTTTTCATCAATATAAGCAAATTCATTACCAGAACTTGTTAAAATTTGAGTATACCCTTCAGCTTTTGCCATTTCAGCAATAATATCGCTTAGTTTTTTATATAAGGGACGCATTAACTCACCTCTTTTAAGCTGAATTAATTTGTTTCCATTGTCCTTATTACTTTGTAAGCTTCTTTCTAATTCGCCAATTTCATCAACCTTAATTTTTCTAAATTGATCAGAAACATCTTTGCTTAATTTTTGATAAGCCGCAATTTTTCCTTGGTACTCTTTTAATTTTATCTGATAGGAAGAATCTAATTGCTTAGCATATACATTCAGAGAAGAGATTACTTCTTTTGTTTCAGGCATTAAGCCAATTATTAATTCTGAATCGATAGATCCTACTTTGGTTTGCCCAGTTGCGAATAAACTTGTTAGGCAAAATGCGATAAATAGCATTCTTAACTTCATAATCTTAAAATATTTTGCGCAAAGATAAAAAAGTGATTGACTTATAGAAATTTAATTGTCTTTAAAAAGAGTTAAAGTTTTTGCTCTATTTGTGTAATAATAGTTTGGATATCTTCTTGAAAATCAAACCAATTAATGTCAGCATCTTTCCGAAACCAAGTCAATTGCCTTTTCGCGAAACGTCTAGTATTCTTCTTGATTTCTTGAATAGCAAACTCTTTTGTACTATCTCTATTAAAGTAAGAAAACAGTTCTTTATATCCTACGGCTTGAAGGGCATTTAAGTTTTTATATTTAAATAAACCTTTTGCTTCATTAATTAATCCATTTTCAATCATTAAATTAACTCTTAGATTAATTCTTTCATAGATCTTATCTCGATCACCATTCAATCCAATTTTGATAGATTTAAATTTTCTTTTTTCTTTTGATTTTCCTTTGAAACTAGAATAGGGAAGACCTGTTTCTATACAAATTTCTAAAGCTCTAGAAACCCTTTGTGGATTGTCTAAAGCAATAGTATTGTAGGTTTCAGGATCTAACTCTCTTAACTTTTCTTGTAAAGTAATCAAGCCCTCTTCTTCAAGTTGTTTCGTTAGGTCTTTACGTATTTGTGGATTAACTTCAGGGAACTCATCAAAACCTTTTAAAACAGCGTCTACATAAAGCCCACTTCCACCGACCATAATTATAATGTCGTGTTTTTTAAAAAGTTCTTCAAGCTTAAATAGAGCATCTTTTTCAAATGCACCTACATTGTAATCTTTAAAAATACTTCTATTTTGAATAAAATGATGTTGTACAGCTTCTAATTCAAATAACTCAGGAACTGCAGTTCCTATGTTCATTTCTTTATAAAACTGTCTTGAATCACAGGAAATGATTTCGGTTTGAAAATGCTGCGCCAATGCAATGCTCAATGAAGTCTTGCCAATAGCTGTAGGGCCTACAATGGTAATTAATATTTTCTCTTTAAGCTTCATTATTCGTTGAGTTCGTTACCGCAATGATAACAAAAATCAGCACCATCTTGGTGATCTTCTTTCAAGCAATTAGGACATGCTTGTGTATTGGTATGAACCGCAGTCTTAACCATTTCAGAGCCAACAATTCCAGTTGGAATTGCAATGATGGCATAACCCAATATCATAATGGCACTAGCAATCAATTGACCTAATGGAGTGCCCGGAGCTATATCTCCATAACCAACAGTGGTTAGTGTAACAATTGCCCAGTATACACTTCTAGGGATACTGGTAAACCCATTTTCAGCCCCTTCAATCATATACATTATTGTACCTAAAATAATACAGAGTATAATTACAAAGAATAAAAAAACAGCAATCTTAGTTCTACTTGCTCTTAAGGCGACAAGGAGTCGATTTGATGCACCTATAAATCGAGCTAGTTTTAAAATTCTGAAAACTCGTAAGAGCCTCAGAGCTCTTAAAGCTGCTAAATTATGTGTACCTACAAGTATTAATGATAAGTATTTTGGAATTGTAGATAAAAAATCGATAATACCATAAAAGCTAAATATATATTTCCAAGGCTTTTTAATAGCTACAATTCTTAAAATATATTCAATAGAAAATAGAATTGTAATAACCCATTCTGCAATATTTAAGAATTCTCCGTATTCATCATTAATGCTCTGAACGCTTTCTAGCATTACAAAGAGTATACTTGCTAAAATGGCTATTAAGAGAACTACATCAAAGAGTTTTCCAGATGGAGTATCGGCTTCATAAATAATTTCATGAAGCCGATGTTTGAATGATGTATTCTTTTGTTTGTTTTTATTCAAAAAGGATAATTTTGAGCCAATATACTACAAATTAATTTTTCTTAACAAAGATAAAGTCACCGCCCTCATCTCCAACTTCTTGAATAGTCCCGTACTGAGGAACATTTTTACTATTATTCATTACAGGCTCTTCAATTTTGTCAAAGATTCTACGAGCTGTTAGATAGAGTTCTGTATTATTGTTCAATCTGTCTATTAAATATTTCAAGAAAACACTCTTGTTTGGAACTGTTTTCAATGTACCGCTAGTAATTGCTTTTCTACTTGGTAATTCAAATTTTCTTGTAATTGATTTTGGCGCCGTTTTATAAGAACGAGTTTTGAAGATGCTACCACTAAAACATGCATCAGAAATTAATAAGGTGTGTTTCGAATTGATTCCTTTGATATAATCTTTAATCGTAGAATTGCTAATCATGTTTAATCCATATTCTGGATCTGCATCTGAAGGCAACCAACTACCCGTTTCTGTACTTTCATCATATATTCCATGACCTGCATAGAAGATAAGTACATTATCTTTTTTCGTAACCTTTTGCCTTAGCTTGACAAATTCTCGTAAGATTTGATTTTCAGTTGGACTGCTGTTTAATAAAACTACATTTTCATTTTCAAAACTGTATTTATTCACCAAAACATCTCTTAAATCTTTTGCATCCTTGGTTGGTAATCCTTCTAAATCAGGAACATTACTCGCATCATTATAATCACTAACCCCTATAATAAGGGCATAATATTTTCCAAATCCAAGATCTAATTTTTCTTCCTTTTTAACAACATCAACATTAGGTTTAATGACATCTACTTCAGGAGATTTTCTTTTGATGGTAAAGGTTTTGGTTGACGAAGCTTGTTTAATATCTGTTGCTTTTACTACCAATTCATTCGAACCAATTTTAAGAGGTACGTTTGCTATAAAAGTACCGTCTTCATTCACCGTTGCATCAACACCATTGACTAATACTTCATAAATACCATCTTTGTCAGTAGCTCTACCTCTTACCTGAATTCTTTTTGTTTTTACAATTTTAAAACCTCTTTTTAAATCAACATCAGGTTCCGTAATTACAATTACAGGAGGATTATTGTAACTATTAGATTGATATTTAACATCCAAATAGTCTACTGCTATTTTTTGTTCGTGATAAGCTGTATATCCAAACTTATTTCCGAAGAAAGGTTCGAAAGGAGCTTCGTTCATATACTTATCATTGATATAGAAGCGCAATAAAGATCCAGACTTAACGATTTTAATTTTATTCACCTCACCAATACCAGTCTTAATAGAACTACTGGAAGTAAAAGGAATGATTTTACCATACTTGTCGTTATCGAACTTACGAAACATATAACTACCGTTTGTACTGATTAAGAAAGTAAATTCATTACTAGAGTTTTTACGACCAAAGGTAATTCCATACATTCCAGTTGCTCCAGATTTCTGTCTGCTTATGGAAGTTTCTATAATGAAATCTTTACTGGTATTAATGTCTACATCTTTACTAATAAAGATTCCACCTTCTTTCTTTCTATGGAGATTTAATTTCCCGCTAGTCATACTAACTGAGTAATTGTCTACATCTACTGTAGACCATCCATTTGTATTTGTAGAGAAACTATCATATAAAGGCACTTGTAATATTTTGTTTGTTACAATTGGAGAACTTACATTCAAATATTTTACACGTAAATAATCTACTGCCACTTCTACGTTGTTATAGACAACAAAACCTAACTCATTTCCATAGAAATTTTCAAACTCCATTTGGTAGACAAAATTGTCGTTTACGTAGAACTTATAATATCCGTTATCCTTTTTAACCTTTAACGTATTGGATTTCAAGTTTCCAGAATTTACATAAGAACTTGTTGTCCATTTTTTAAGTACTTGTTCTGTGTTATTAACCATTCTAGCTACTTTATAGTATCCACTAGAAGAAATATAAAAACGGAAATCATTGTCCCCTTTCTTACCAAAGATTAAACCATATCCATAATTAGTAACACCGCTTATTTTATCAAGTTTTGTTTCAATTTCAAAATCTTTTGAAGTGTCTATATAATGATCATCATAGGTGGCCCACCCTTTTTCTGTTCTCTTATGGTTTAAATAATACTTGCCGTTTTTAATTTTAAATACTTTCTTTTCATCATCACCTGTAAACCATTGATTATCATTATTGGTAAATTGATCGCTAAAATGAAAGCCTGAATTGCTATAATTGTATGCTGCTATATTATCAGTGACATTAGTATTGTTGGTGTTGATAACAGTCTTCTTTTTATCTAGATATCCAACACTTAAGTAGGCAACTGATATTTTTTGTTTATCATATATGATATAACCCAATCTATCTCCGTAAAATTCTGTACTATAACTGGTGTATACTTTTGTATTGTTAATATAATACTCAAGCTTACTACCAGCTTTCACTACTTTTAATACGTTATAAGCACCGTTACCTTTTTTTATAGCAGTAGATGAAGCCCATTCTTTTAAAAAATTATCTTTTCCATCTTTCATATTGTTAATAGAGTAAGAGCCATTTCCGTTGACATAAAATAATCTCTGATTTTGAGAATCTTTGCGTCCAAATACAATTCCATATCCATTATTTAGAATTCCGCTTTCTTTTTTAATATCAGCTAAAATTTTAAAATCTCTCGAAGTATCAATATATTTCACAATAGTTGATGACCAACCACCTGAAACTCTTTTATGATCTATATAGTAGTTTCCATCCTTAACTTCAAAATTAACATCAGAAGATTGTGTCGTTGACCAACTATTTTTGTTAGAAGTATATCCATCAAATAAAATGCTTTCTTTAATTACATGCGAATTTGAAGTAGTTGTATTGGTAGTAGTGGTTGTAGTTTTACTGTCTTCATAAGCCATACTTAAATATCCAACTGAGAACTTTATTTTATCATAAACGATGAATCCAACTCTATTTCCGTAAAACGTTGTTGAATAGCTAGTATGTACTAATTGACTATTGATGTAAAACTTAACTTTATTGCCTTCTTTTTGGACTTTTAAATAATTATAGGAACCATTACCTGTTTTAATATGACTAGATTTAGTCCAATTTTTAACGTATGTTCTTTTCCCGTTTACCGATTTATTAATGATGTAAGAACCATCAGATGAAATAAAGAATTGGTTTTGATTGTCTGTATCTTTCCTTCCGAATACTAGTCCAAAACCATTATTATCTACTCCGCTAACCTTCTTAATTTGTGCGGTAATTCTAAAATTTCTTTTTGTATCAATATATTTACTAATCGTAGGTGCATAACCACCGCTAGAGATTTTGCGTTCAATAATATAATCACCGCCAGTTATAGAAGCATAATTATCAGAACTATTAACTTCAGACCAATTATTGTTTTTGTTGTTAAACCCTTCAAATAAAATTGTCTTTGAAGTAGTGTCTGTATTAGTTGTATTTGTAGTATTTGTGGTGTTTTTAGTGGTTGTTTTATTGTCTTCATAAGCCATGCTTAGATATCCCACAGACATTTTTATCTTATCATAAACAATGAATCCAACTCTATTTCCGTAAAACTTTGTAGCGTACGTTGAGTATACCAATTTGCTATTAATATAGAATTCATATTTACTCCCTGTTTTTTGGACTTTTAAATAATTATAGGAACCATTGCCCGTTTTAATATGACTAGATTTTGTCCAGTTTTTAATGTATGTTCTTTTCCCGTTTACCGATTTATTAATAATATAAGATCCATCAGAAGAGATGAAAAATTGATTTTGATTGTCTGTATCTTTTCTTCCAAATACAATTCCAAAACCGTTGTTGTTTACTCCACTAACTTTCTTAATCTGGGCAGTAATTCTAAAATTTCTCTTAGTATCAATATATTTACTAATGGTAGGGGCATAACCTCCACTAGAGATTTTTCGTTCTATAATATAATCTCCGTTCTCTACGGATGCATAGTTCTCTGAAGAATTTATTTCAGACCAACTATTATTATTGTTGTTAAACCCTTCAAATAAAATTGTTTTTGAAGTTGTATCTGTAGTTGTTGTGGTTGTACCTCCAAGGTATTTTACTCTAAAATAATCAACGGCAATTTTTTGTTGTCTATACAGTTTCATTGCCATTTTTGTTCCTACAAAACGGGAATAATCTATGCCATGCACATAAGTACCATTAATATAGAAAGTTACTCGACTTCCAGCCTTTTTAATACGTAATGTATTGGTTGAATTATTTCCTCCTTTTAATGAAGAAGATTTTGTCCAAGATTTTAAGTTGTTGTAAGTCCCACTGTTAGATTCAGCAACTCGATAATAACCAGTAGCTGTATAGCCAAACTCACGATAAGTATCTTCGTCTTTATAATCGTACAAGAACGATATTCCATAATCTTGTTCTCCAGAAATTTTTAGGATAGAGGTTTCAATTTCAAAATCTCTGGTAAAATCTATAGTAAAACTTCTGGTTGTTACTTCTCTAGTACCTTCATTTTTCTTATAGTCGAAATAATATTTTCCATTAGCAACATAGAGTTCTCTAATATCATTGTCGCCTTTGGTCCAGTTTCCTTGACTTGCAAACTCTTCTTGATAGACATAGCTTTGCGCTGATGAACTAAATGAAGCTAGAATTAAAAAAGGGATAAATAAGATGGCTGATGTAAACTTCATAATTTTTTATTGATGATTCATTTCTATAAAAATAGGGACAACTTTAGAACTAGATGAACTAGTTGATGCTTTAAAAGCAATCTTATTACTTTCAAAAGTAATATCTTTTCCTTTATACATTTTGTATTGTAAAGCACTTTTTATTCTCGATACAAAATCTCCAGTACCATATTTTGCTTTACTCACAATAGAATTGATGTTTAACTTCTCTTTACTATATAGCACGCATAAAACATCTCTTCCAGGTTTGTTATCAAACTCTATATAATAATCTTCATTTGGAATGGCAATTTCACTATTAGAATAGTTAAAGAAATCACTGAAATTTTCGAAAGGATATAATTTACTAACTGATTTGTCTGCAGATCCGTAGCCTATTAAATATACATAACCTCTTTGTTGACTTTTTAAATAAATTCTGAATTGAGTTCCTGAAGAATAAGATTTATCGATAGCGTAGGTAGTTTCAACAGCTTTAACAATGTTAAAATTTCTTTTCGCTTCGTTTGCTAATGTTGGAACCATATTTCTACCGTTGCTTAATTTGAGTGTAATCTCTCCAGCAATCTTATTAGAGTTGCTATTGACAACAATCTTTGTATCTACTTTATCTGGAGTTGATTTAGCATTATCTACCAAAACATATGCCGTTTTAATATAATTTTTGAAATCGTTATAACGAACCCAGAAAAAACCACCGTTTCTAAATTGTGTTCCCCAAGAGTTCATAATTTCAAAAGCACCCCCATGTTTATTATCGTCATAACCAACAACTACCATTGCATGACCTCCTTTTGAAGGAATTGATGGAGCAGTCCATAATTCACCAGGGCCACTCAATCTTCCGTATTTAAACATTCCAACTACTACTGGATTTTTATTTGCCAGCGCCTTTTTCACTTTACCAACTAAATTGTATGGATTGTCCCACCTAGCCAAACGTTCAAAGGTTAAAATCTTATTATCCTTGGCTTTCTGGATTCCGTAATTAGTAGGTATCGTTGTACAGTTTGTTGAGTTATAAGCAAATTCACTTTTCTTTAAAATGCCTGTGCCATTCATCAATTTCATAGCATCCGCTATGTATGAACCTCTTGTACAGTTATTATCACCGGCTGCTTTTATCTGATTGTACACAAAAGAAGGCGAAAAGGCATTCTGATTGATTTGTGTTGTATTGTATTTCCAATTATTTTTTACCGCAAACGCTATTGTTCTTGCGCCATAACCGCTTGCCCAACCTACACATGACGGTTGTGCTCCTTGATTTCCTGGTGTAGGAGCATAAGGTTTTAAAGAGAAACTTTTCGGTAGACTTGTGTAGTTTCTAGTTAGAATGGGTGCTGAAATAGGTATAGATTCATATTTCTCTTGACTAAAATCTAACCCTGTAACACCTTCTTGTGACATTGATACTGTAACAAATAGGAGCGAAACAATTAGGAAGCTAATTCTTTTCATGATTGACTATTTAATATATTGATTTTCAAAAATCTGACTAAATATAATAAAAAATATATGTCATTTGATGTATTATGGACTCAGTTTTTTTAAATCAATAATATCAAAATCGAATGATCTTCGAAACACTATTGCTTTTCAAGTAATTCTTTACAATACCTTTTGCCAACTCTTTATCTTCAATAGGAGTAAGTATAGATCTTAAAATGTCTAAATTCGATTCTTGAAAAGAGAGATTAGTAAAACCATATCCCACTACTTCAGAATTTTCTACTAAAATGATAGCATTTTCATTTAGCTCTCTTCCTTTTTGCAGTAGAATGAAATCTGAATGAGCAAAATCTTCAAGGGCTTTTTTCTTTTTTCGATTAAAATTGAATTTTGGCTGTAAGGCATCTAATTCTAAATGATATTTCAGACGAGTAAAAAGAAGATTTCCAGTGAATTCAATTGTTACATTTTGTACCTTTTCGTTAATTTTTTGAGCACGTTTACTTTCTTTTAAAAATAACTTGTTTACTTCCGATTTTAAATTACTTCCTCTACCGATATAGATAACTTTACCTTCAGCATCATGAGCATAAAAAACACCCATTTTTTCAGGAATATTTTCTAGAATTGAATTCAATTTATCTTTAAGATTTCTGTTGTCAAAATGTTTAATAGATTGTTGAATTATTTCTTTTCCTTGATCTTTCTCTAAGAGTAATTTAAATAACTGTACCGTTGCAAGAGCATCACCAGAGGCTCTATGTCGATCACTCATTGGGATTCCGAGAGATTTACATAGTTTTCCCAGACTATAAGAATTTTCATCGGGAATTAGTTTCCTGCTTAACTCAACGGTACACAAAGTATTTATCTCATAATCGAAACCTAATCGATTAAATTCTGTTTTTAAAATTCTAGAATCAAATTCTGCATTATGTGCAACAATCGTAGCATTTTTTGTAATCTCAACAATCCTTTTGGCTACTTCATAAAACTTAGGAGCGTTACGAAGCATTTTATTGCTAATACCAGTAAGTTTTACAACAAATTCTTGAATGGGTTTTTCAGGATTAACAAGGCTAATAAATTGATCGGTAACGGAATGACCATCAAACTTATAGATGGCAATCTCAGTAACTCCTTCTTCATTAAACTTACCTCCAGTAGTTTCTATATCTAAAATAGCGTACAAACTTTTTCTTTTCTAAGTTAAGTAATTTCTATTGCCAAATATAGAACTTCCAACACGAATCATAGTACTTCCATTTTTAATAGCAATTTGATAATCTCCACTCATTCCCATAGAAAGAGTTTTGAGTTCAGGGTTTTGAGTTTTGAGTTTATCAAAAAGTGTTTTTAATGAAGAGAATTCTTCTGTCAACACTTCTGCATCATCAGTAAAAGTAGCCATTCCCATAAACCCAACAACATTAACGTTAGACAAACTTTGAAACTCTTCTGAACTAAGAATATTTGTAACTTCATTAAAAGGAAGTCCAAATTTTGTTTCTTCTTTTGCAATTCTTACTTGGAGTAAACAATTAATAGTTCTATTATGTTTTAATGCTTGTTTGTTAATTTCTTTCAATGTTTTTAAACTATCGATACCATGAATTAAATCTACAAAGTGAGCCATATACTTCACTTTGTTACTTTGTAGGTGACCAATCATATGCCATTCGATATCTTTAGGCAAAACATCATATTTAGCAACCATTTCCTGAATCTTATTTTCACCAAAAATTCGCTGACCTGCATCATAGGCTTCTTGAATATCAATAATAGGTTTGGTTTTAGAAACAGCAACAAGCGTAACATCTTCAGGAATTGAAGCGTTTATTTGCTTTAAATTATTTTTAATGATTTCCATACTAAAATTCATACATGGTTAAGCCACTTCTTAATTTTGGCTCAATATAACTTGTTTTTGGCGGCATTCTTAAATCTGCATTAGCAATTTCCTTCATTTCATTAATGGAAATCGGTAACAAACCAAAACTAACTTTGTAATTCCCGTTGTCAACATTCGTTTTTAAAGAGAGTGTATCTAACTTATTATTCATATACCCAATACGACTGTTATTGTTTAAGTTTTCTATTCCTAAAATAGATTTTAATACAGTTCTATAAAGAATTTCAGCGTCTAGTTTGCTAAGAGCATCGTCAAATGTGTAAGTGTCTTTTTTTAAGTAAAGAGAATAAAATTCTCCATTTAGATACATGCAAAAATGATGCCTCTTTGAAGGCTTATATAAAATTTGCCCTTTGTTTTCAATTCTAAAGTGGTCTTCTAACTTGACAAGGAATTCATCAATAGTTAATCCATTTAGATCTTTTACAAATCGATTGAATTCTGAAATTTCTAAATGAGACTCAGGAATTAAATAACTCATAAAAAAATTATAATCCTCTGTTCCGTTGTGGTGTTGGTTTTCTGATTGCAAATCATCAGCAAGCAGGGCAGAAGAAGCCGTTCTATGATGACCATCTGCAATGTATAATTGATCTACTGACTTGAAAAAAGAGGTGATTTTTTCAAGATCATTCGTTTCTTGAACCAACCATAACTTATGAAGTTTCTTATCTGTCGTAGAGAATTCATACTCAGGCCTTCTCTGTTTTATTAGATGAATAGTCTGATCAAAACCTTCATTGTCTTCATGCATTAATAGAACAGGTTCAGCATTAAAACCTGTAGACTTTAAATAGGTTTCAAATAAAACTTCTCTTTTATGAATAGTGCCTTCATGTTTCTTTATCAATCCATTTTTATAGTCTTCAACAGAAGTTGCTGCTATGATCCCACAAAAAGTATTGTGAGAATCTGAAATTTCATAAACATACAGCGTAGATTGCTCATCTTGAATAAAGATTCCGTTTTCTTTAAATTCCTTATATCGATCATGCACCATATGAAATCGCTGTTCTTCAGAGATTTTCTGATGGTATTTGTAGCCAGGATTAATAATGTGTAAGAATGTAAACGGATTAAAATCAAGCTTGGCACCTAATTCTGCATGAGTATAAGCTTCGTATGATTTAGAAGAAACTAAAGCTACTTTATCTCTACTCGGTCTAACAGCTTTAAAAGGTTTTATAATAGCCAAAAGCAATGTATTTTTTTGCTTTACAAAACTACTCACTTTTTTTTATTAGTTATTCGAAATAAGAAGTTTTTTAGTTACTCTTCTAAACCTAATTAAAAGTTTTTAGATACGTGCCTGGAACACCGAATGTAGAAAGAGCTTCTATAGCTATTTGAACTTTTTTAGCATTTGTCATGTTATGAAAATTAACGGTAGCATTTCCATTTTTGTCAGTGGTTATTAAAGGATTCCAATACAAAGTAGCATTGTCATTTTTATTGACGTCTACTTCATATTTTGGGGTATAGAATTGCTTCTCTTCAGCAAACCCTGAAATTTTAAATTTGGGAGTAATTGCTGGTTTAGGTTTAAATCCTCGCTTTGTGTAAACTAAAATAACTCCATTTGCTCCTCTAAATCCAAACACAGCGTCTACCCGTTTTACAACTTCAACTCGTTCAATATCTAAAACGTTTAAATTAAAAAGCGAAATATTACTTTGTATTCCATCTACATATATTGCTGGTGAGGTATTTCCATTAAGAGATCCAACCCCTCTAATTAAAATACGATCTCCTAGCACCGTAACACCGGGGATTTTAAGAAGGGCAAATTTAAGATTACTATAAGTAAAGTTTTCATCAATGAATATTGTTGCATCAGGTGTTACTCCATATGTAGAAGGCGTTGCCTTTTTTCTTTCAGACTTTGCTACATTAACTTTCCCTTTAATTACAACCTCATTAAGTAGTGTTGTTTTTCCTTTTGAATTTCTGTTAGATATAATGCTAGGTTTTGTCGTTGTTGAAGTGGTGTTGCTACTTATCGGATTTATTTTATATAAACTTGGGAATAATGGAGCCAAATCTATAGGATTTGTGTTGTCTAGAGTAACCTTAACATCAATTTGATTAGAGTTGTAGGCTTTAAACTGAATTTCAGTTGCACCAGTATGATTTACATTGTTAAAAATGAAACTCCCATCAGGCCTAGTCTTTGTAGCATAAACCCTCTCTTTGTCTTTAGATTTCACTATAAGATGTAAAGAGGAATTCTTTAAAATTTTTCTATTTTTTCTTTTGGCTATCCCGGCAATATCAAATCCTTCAGGGAAAGAGAATTTTTTAATGGTATCAAAATTATAATTTTTCATTTTCATCCAATTAAATCTTCTCCAACCATTGGTAAGCATTATAAGATCTAAATTATATTTTGCAATACGAGATTTGTCATGAAAGTATTTAGCGGGTTTTTCAATATGACCCTTTACATCTGATTCTAATAAAAGATGAGTTAAAATATTAGAATCATTTACATCCTTTTTGATCCTATTACTTTGGTTTGTCACGGCTATTGATAGGTTGGTACTTACAGGATTTCCTTCAGTATTGGTTACGTTTATTTTCAAAGTAACCTCTCCTTTTTTTATTAGGTTATCTTTGTTGAGTTGAGTATTAATGATCAATTCTTGTTGATTGTCAATAAAAGTAACTCTTTCACTCCATGGCCTCATATTTTTATCAAGAATAGTGAGAGTCAGTATTCCACTTGGAACCACATTTTTTGGAATCTCTATGTTTGCAAAAGATTTGTCTTTTAAATTATACTTGCCTTGAAAGTACTTTTGATTTCCAACTGTACCAATAAGGTAGAAGGATTCATTTTTTAAATTATTACTGGCCTGTATTCTTACTTGAATACTTTTTTGATTCATGTTGTTAACAGACATAGTATATCCTTGGTTGTATATTTTTGGAAGTAGGTGTTTAGAACCATCTTCTAATACAGCAGTATATTGTTCTCCTAGCACTGGCTTAAGGTTAAAGTATCCTATGCCTTGGTCATTTGATTTTAATTGTTTGATTTCATTTCCTTTAGAATCAATAACCATTCCTTCAATAATTCTAGCCAAACCATCAATTCCAATGGCTTTAAAAGCAATTCGTCCATTCAACCCATCAATAGCATTCCCCCCTTCTGGAAAGAATTGTAAATCAATTTTACCGTAGTTAACATGAATAGGATTAATTGTTCCATTGGATATAGATATTGTTTTTTTGAAAACAAAATTAAGATCATAATTTCTCATCCAATCAGTATAGGCTCTAAGTTGATACTTACCTGAGAGGGTATTTTCAGGAATTTTTATATGACCTTTACTTTTTCCGTTAACAATTTTAACTCGCTGAGAAAAAACGATATCATTTTCTAGATCAACAATATTCACATGTAGAAATTTACTTGCAGATGAATAGTGATGATTTGGCCCAATTACAGTGTATGCGCTATACCATAATTCATCTCCGACATCTACATGATTTTTATCTGTATGTAAATATACTTTTTCAACTGGGTTAAAGTAGTTATGAAAGCTTAATAATGTATCTAACTTATTAAAAAATAAACTTTTTGAGAATTTTGATAGTGTTTTACTAGGAAAAGAATCCGTCTCAATATTAATTGTTTTTCCTTCATTTGCTAAATTTGGATGTTCTACCGTAAAGGATAGCATTGCGGTGCAAATAAAAAAAATGAGACACAGGTTGAAAAATTGATTGTTGAATTTGTTATTTAGCATAGCTTTAGTTTAATTTAAGAATATGAATTCTTAGTGTTATGAACACAAAAACTATGCCTAATTATTTTTTTGATAAAACCAAAAACAATAAATCAATATTTGACAATCAACAAGAATTAATTATTGTAACAAGCTAATAATCTGTTTAGCTAATTCTGTTCCTATTCTATCCTGTGCTTCAAGAGTAGCAGCACCAATATGAGGAGTTAAAGACAATTCAGGATTCATTAACAATTGAATCTCAGGTGTAGGTTCGTTTTCAAAAACATCTAGTGCAGCAAACTTTACTTTTTCATCTTCAATAGCATTTACCAATGCAACTTCATCTAAAACACCGCCTCTAGCAGCATTCACAATTCCTACACCAGTTTTCATTTTCTTTATTTCACTTTCTCCTATAATGTATCCATCTTGAGACGGAACATGTAATGATATAAAATCGCTTTCTTTTAAAAGGGAGTTTAAGTCAGTGGTTTCAATATTGATCGTAATATTTTGTCCATTGAAGAAATCAACTGTAATTGGAGCTCCTTCACTAAACGCATCATTAGCTAAGACTTTCATCCCCAATCCTAATGCAATTTTAGCAACCTCCTGACCAATTCGCCCAAAACCTATGATCCCAATGGTTTTACCACGGAGTTCAGTACCAGCTGCGTAAGCCTTTTTCAATTCTTTAAAGCGAGAATCTCCCTCTAAAGGCATCTCTCTATTTGATTGATGTAAAAAACGTACCATTCCAAACAAATGAGCAAACACTAATTCTGCAACAGAGCTTGATGAAGCTGCAGGTGTATTAATTACATGTAATCCTTGATCTCTAGCATACTCAACATCAATATTGTCCATTCCAACACCACCACGTCCAATTAATTTAATACTAGGACAGGCATCTATTAGTTCTTGTCTTACTTGGGTAGCACTTCTAACGAGTACTGCATCAATTTGATTGTCATTGATGTAGTTTTCTAATTGTTCTTGCGCTACTTTGGTTGTGATTACTTCAAAACCTTCTTTTTCTAAAGCGTCAATTCCACTTTGTGAAATTCCGTCGTTTGCTAATACTTTCATCTATTTTTTATTTTGTCATTGCGAGGAATAAAATGACGTGGCAATCTCATGAAGAGATTCCTTCACTTTGTTCGGAATGACAGTTATACTTTTCTTTCTAATTCTTGCATAACGTCAACTAATACTTGAACACTATACAAAGGCAAAGCATTATACATACTGGCTCTATATCCACCAACACTTCTATGACCATTTAGTCCATTGATTCCAGCTTCTTTCCACAAGGCGTCAAAAGTGTCTTTTAGTCCGTCATTCGTTAAGGTAAATGTAGCGTTCATATTACTTCGGTCTTCAGTAGCTACTACTCCTTTAAATAATGGATTTCTATCAATTTCATTATATAATAAATTGGCTTTTTTTTCATTTACTCTTTCAATGAAAGGAATGCCACCTAAATCTTTTAACCATTCTAAAGTCAACATAGAAACATATACTGGAAATACCGCAGGAGTATTAAACATACTATCCTTACTTAAATGCGTTTTGTAATTCAGCATAGAAGGAATAACTCTATCTACTTTCCCTAAAATTTCCTCTTTGATAATTATTACTGTTGTTCCAGCGGGACCCATATTCTTTTGAGCACCAGCATAGATTAAATCAAATTTTGAAAAATCTAATTGGCGAGAGAAAATATCTGAACTCATATCACACACCAACGGAATATTTGTTTCAGGAAAATCTTTCATTTGAGTACCAAAAATAGTATTGTTACTCGTACAATGGAAATAATCTGCATCAGTAGGTATTTCGTATCCTTTAGGTATATATGTGAAGTTTTTGTCTTTAGATGAAGCCACTTCCACCAATTCACCAAAAAGCTTTGCTTCTTTAATGGCTTTATCTGCCCATGTTCCTGTGTTTAAGTATGCCGCTTTTTTGTTTAGCAAGTTGTATGCAGCCATTAAAAATTGAGTGCTTGCTCCACCTTGTAAGAATAAAACGTTGTATCCTTTATTTTCTAATCCTAATAACTCTAAAGTTAGTGCTCTAGCATTTTCCATTACATCTACAAAAGGCTTGCTTCTGTGAGAAATCTCTATCAGGGATAAATTGTCGTTATTAAAATTGATAACAGCTTCTGAAGCTTTTTGTAATACTTCTTGTGGTAAAATACAAGGACCGGCGCTAAAGTTGTGTTTCTTCATTTGTAATGTGATATTTTTTCAAGTGGCAAATTTCCTACTTTTTAGTGGATAACAAAACCTGAAAACTTAAATTGTGGATAAAAAGGTTAAAGTGTTAATACCATCTGCATAATCCCATAATTCTGGTTGTTGTGTTTTGCCAAACTTAATTTCATCCTCTAAGAAATTATTAGCAACGATACACTGGATATTCTCAGCTTCTTGATGAAGTTTTATTTTTAAATCGATAGGATTGTCATAGTACTCATAAAAGATGCTTGCAATAGGAGAGGAGTAGCTTTCGTCTTCTTTAATCATGAGGAATCCGTTTTCTAAAATATCAAATTCACTCATTAAATACACAGTTTTATTATAATCGTAGTTATTAGCGTATTTAGCATTGTTAATGATTTCATGCTGCTTGTACATTCCTTGGAAAAATGGATCGAAATTGAAACCTTTTGGGACAAATAGTTTCGAAACACTTCTACACCCTAAACCAAAGTATCGAAAAATATCATCGCTCAAATTTTCAAAATCTTTTGCTGTTTCATTTCCTTGAATCACAGCGATAGAATTCCGATTCTTACGAATGATACTAGGCTTGTCTTTAAAATAATATTCGAAATAGCGAGCTGTATTGTTGCTTCCAGTAGCAATTACGGCATCAAAACCTTCTAATTTTTCTTCGGTAAATGAAATTCTTCCTTTAAAAGATGCATCTGAATATTCTAAGTACTTTGCTAAAAAAGGAAGTAAATGGTTATCGTTAGAAGATTGTTTTACTAAAACGGCATGCCCAGAAATTAAAACAGATAAAAAATCATGAAATCCAACTAGTGGAATATTTCCAGCCATAATAATGGCTACTTTTTTTGAAGATTTTCCTTGAATTGACTCATCAGCAATCCACTTCTCTAAGTTTTCTTTTGTTAGCGCCTTTGCCCAACTTTCTAAAGAGAAAAGAATATTATCCTTCGTAAACCAAGCGTTATTTTCTTGTGCTATTTTCATTTGATGAAGAAAACCATCAAAAAAAATTTCATTATTCAGAATTTCATCCTGCTTTTCTATTCCTTTTCTTGAAAATTGGTTTAAAAATTTGCCTAATTCAGCAAAAGTGTTAATTCTACTTTGAATACTACTCATTTCTTTTGGTTGCTACCTTTTTAGGGTTTATTTTTGCACGGCAAAGTTACACAAACTAAAGAGAATAACGATGGCAATAATTATAACAGATGAGTGTATAAACTGCGGGGCTTGCGAACCTGAATGTCCTAACACGGCAATTTATGAAGGAGCTGACGACTGGAAATATGCAGATGGAACAGATCTTACAGGGAATGTAGTGTTGCCTAATGGGAAAGCTGTTGATTCAGATGAAGATCAAGAGCCTATTTCTGATGAGATATATTATATTGTAGCAGATAAATGTACAGAGTGTAAAGGTTTTCATGAAGAGCCTCAATGTGCTGCTGTTTGTCCAGTTGACTGTTGCGTACCTGATGAAGACAATGTAGAGACTGAAGAAGAGTTGCTAGGGAAACAGAAGTTTATGCATAACGATTAACACTAGAGCTTAGACTTTTAAAAACAAGAAATAAGACAAAAATTCCGAAGTAAATTCGGAATTTTTTATTTATAAAACATATATATTTGCACCGCAAAAATCAAGTCTTGATTCTTGCATCTTTTGTCTAAATATCTAAAGAAATATGAAAGCTGGAATTGTAGGATTACCAAACGTAGGAAAGTCAACTTTATTTAACTGTTTGTCAAATGCAAAGGCACAAAGCGCAAACTTTCCGTTTTGTACCATAGAACCTAATTTAGGGGTGGTAAATGTTCCTGATGCTCGTTTGGAGAAGTTAGAAGAGTTGGTAAATCCAGAAAGAGTATTGCCAGCAACTGTAGAGATTGTTGATATTGCTGGATTGGTGAAAGGAGCAAGTAAAGGTGAAGGTTTAGGAAATCAGTTCTTAGCAAACATTCGTGAAACGGATGCTCTTTTACATGTAGTACGTTGTTTTGATAATGACAATATTATTCACGTAGATAGTTCAATTGATCCTGTAAGAGACAAAGAAACAATCGACATTGAATTGCAATTAAAAGATTTAGAGACAGTTCAGAAGCGTTTAGAGCGTGTGAAAAGAACTGCTAAGACAGGAAATAAGGAAGCACAAGCTGAATTGGTTGTGTTGTTAAAAATAGAAGAGACTTTATTAAAAGGGATTTCTGTAAGAGCTATTGATTTTAATGAAAAAGAACAAGAGTTTGTAATTCCTTTACAGTTTATCACTGCGAAACCTGTACTGTATGTATGTAATGTTGATGAGAATTCTGCGGTTTCAGGAAATGCATATGTAGATGCTATAAAAGAAGCTGTAAAAGATGAAAATGCAGAAGTGATTGTCTTGGCTGTTGGAACAGAAGCAGATATTACAGAATTAGAAGATTATGAAGAGCGTCAATTGTTCTTAGAAGATATGGGATTAGAAGAAGCTGGTGTTTCTCGTTTGATTCGTTCTGCCTACAAATTATTAAACTTACAAACCTATTTTACTGCTGGAGTTAAAGAAGTGAGAGCTTGGACCATTCCAGTCGGAGCAACAGGGCCACAAGCAGCGGGAGTAATTCATACCGACTTTGAAAAAGGATTTATCCGTGCAGAAACCATTAGCTACGAAGACTATGTTACTTATGGTACTGAAGCCAAAGTAAAAGAAGCTGGAAAAATGAGAGTAGAAGGAAAGGATTACGTTGTACAAGATGGAGATGTCATGCACTTTAGATTTAATGTTTAGCAATGTAGTAACAGGCATCTGTAAAAAAACTTAAAAGTGGTTGATGCGGATTTCAAATCCGCATATTCAAAATGTATAAAAACAAAATAGTAATAAAAACGCCTGTTGCATAGCATCAGGCTTTTTTGTTTCTTGTCGCTATGATTTATAAACAAACATTGCCCAAAGGAGAACTTTCTAAAATTATCAAAAGCTTCTGGCTCATTGATAGTGAAGGTGATGTTACTATTCATAAAGAGAAAATTATTCCTGATGGTTATCCAGAACTCATATTTCATTATGGCGATCCATATAAAATAAACATCTCTGGAAAATGGGAATTGCAAGCAAAGGAAATTATCGCTGGTCAGATTAGAAATTATTTTTTTCTAGAGAACACGGGTGAATCTAAGATGTTTGCTATTAAATTCCAGCCATGGGCTTTGCAAGAGTTGTTTCAATTAGACATATTTTCTATCACAAATCAAGTGATTGAGTGCCCTAATGAAATAAAAGGACTTTTATCTTCTGTTCAAGAAGTAGTTACTAGTGAATTAGAATTTGAAAAAAAAGTAACACAGGTTGAAAAGTGGTTTCTTGAATTTTTAAAGGACAACGAAATCCAAATAGATGAAAAGTATAAAGTAGTTGAATCGATTCTTGAAAACAAAGGAAACATTCAACTTACAGAACTTCAAACTGAATTTAATATCAGTGAACGAAGCTTAGAACGTTATTTTAAAACCTATGTAGGACTATCTCCAAAATTCTATAGTAGAATTATTCGTTTTTCTCATATCTTTCAATTGGTTCAAGAGGATGCAATTGATTGGGCAGATATTGTTTTCAAGGCTGGCTATTACGATCAATCTCACTTCATCAAGAATTTTAAAGAGTTTACTGGAGAAGATCCTAGTAAGTATGGATTTTCCTCACAGACAATGGCTAATTTCCTTTTAAAGAAGTAATGTCGGTTTTGTACTATTCAAGTTTTTTATGGTGAATTATATTTACAGGATTCAATTCTAAAAACATAAAAATGAGATTTATAAAAAAATGTTTAGTCCTTCTTGTATTTGTTTCACTTCTAGCTTGTGGACAAGATGAAATAAAGAAAGTTGATTTTTTAATTGGTGTATGGAAGGTCGAAGGAAGAGAAACTTATGAATCGTGGAAGAAAACAGGCGATAGACTGGTCGGTGAATCTTATAAAATGAAAGAGGACGTAAAGCGCGTTTCTGAGAATCTAGAAATTAAAACTGATCAAAACCAAATTATCTATACAGCGACTGTCTTCAATCAAAATCAAGGAAAAGGAATCCCTTTTACATTAAACACTACAAACAAAGAAATTTTCTCTTTTGAAAACCATGAACATGATTTTCCAAATAAGATTCAATATAAGATATTTTCCAAAATCGAACTTCATGTAAGTGTTTTAGGGAAAGACGGAAAAGGGTTTTCGTATAAAATGACGAAGCAATAAAAAAGCCGCTCAATGAACGGCTTATATATATGTCATCTCGAGACTTTCGGCTGGCTCCGTCGAGAGATCTTTTACCCTTTATAAAAAGGTAATCGTACAATCGTAGCAGGAATTGCTTTTTTACGAACCTGAATAAAAATCTCGTTTCCAGATTTTGAAATTGCTTTTGGTACATAGCCTAAACCAATTCCTTTTCCTAAGGATGGACTCATAGTTCCAGAAGTTACAATCCCGATTTCATTTCCTTCAGCATCTACAATTGGATAATCGTGACGAGGAATTCCTCTTTCTGTCAATTCGAAAGCAACCAATCTACGGGTCACTCCATTTTCTTTTTGTGCTTTTAAGTTTTCTGAATTTATAAAGTCTTTAGTAAACTTCGTAATCCAACCCAATCCAGCTTCAATAGGAGAGGTTGTGTCATTAATATCATTACCATACAAGCAATACCCCATTTCTAAACGCAATGTATCACGAGCAGCTAAACCTATTGGTTTGATACCATAATCAGCACCTGCTTCAAATACTTTATTCCACACTTGTTCAGCTTGATCGTTCTTTACATAGATTTCGAATCCACCTGAACCTGTATATCCGGTAGCAGAAATAATAGCATGTTCAACACCTGCAAAATCCCCCACTTTAAATTTATAAAAAGGAATTTCAGCTAAATCAATAGAAGTCAATGATTGCATTGCTTCGATAGCTTTTGGCCCTTGAATTGCTAACAAAGAGTAATCATCAGAAATATCTTTTAAATCAGCTCCAATACCTTCGTTATGTTGATTAATCCAATTCCAATCTTTTTCAATATTAGAAGCATTAACAACTAATAAATATGTGTGGTCTTTTACTCGATAACAAATCAAATCATCTACAATTCCACCTTTGTCATTTGGAAAACAGCTGTATTGAGCATCTCCAATTTCCAATTTAGAAGCATCGTTAGAAGTTACCTTTTGAATTAATGTTAAGGCATTTTCATCTTCTACTAAAAATTCTCCCATATGGCTCACATCAAAAACACCAACGCCGTTTCTAACGGTTAAATGTTCTGTCGTTACACC
>Ga0115559_1000722_pt1 | contig 22120 bp, 18 predicted proteins | sample COGITO_mtgs_1105_3_FD_87281 | JGI IMG/M metagenome (GOLD analysis project Ga0115559, IMG submission 87281) | Pelagic marine microbial communities from North Sea - COGITO_mtgs_110506 | ecosystem: Environmental > Aquatic > Marine > Epipelagic | place: Germany:Helgoland, sampling site Kabeltonne... | reverse complement strand
TGGGAAAGAGGAGTTGGTCTCTGAGAATGAGTCGGTGTATATCCAGATTGGTCAGCGTCATCGTTTAACGAATCCGGGGAGTTTGCCATTGCAGTTGATTGAGGTGCAGAGTGGCTGCTATTTAGGTGAGGACGATATTGTGCGGTTTAGTGATAATTATAATCGTGTGCAGGAGGCTGGGTAGTCTGTTAGCGTGCGAGTGTATAGCCCCTGCCTAGACCCTTGAGATCGGTCCCATGGGTACAGCTATTTGCAGCGTTCACACAACTCGCTGCGCTCAAACAAGTGCTCTCTCTATCTGCAAATACCTGTACCCATAAGCCGGGCCCTGATTGATCTCAAGGGTCTAGGCAGGGGCTATCTGAACTATCGGAGTACAGTCAGGTATAAAAGGGAGCGGCTTCGAGGCTGTTTGGGCAATCTACGTTTTTTCTTAAACATTAGGGTCAGACTGAACCTGCCATAGTTTAACGGACACTTTTAATAGGCACTTTAATCGTTCCCCGGCGACGATATGTCAGAGGATATTGAGTGGTGCATAAAATCTATGTATTATCGAATAATAAATATAGTGCCATATAAGTATAGGATTAACAGAGACCGCAAAAAGAGCGGCGCGTCATGTTGTCTCGGGGCGCTCGTGCTAATGTTCGTAGAGTCTTGTTTACTCTAGGAGCTAAACTTAAATAAGGAATAGTAATATGCGCAATTTTTTTCTGATGGTAATCATAACTTTCGTTGCAGCATGCACCACTATCGGGAATAAATTCGATCCTCAGGACATAAACCTGCTTACACCTCAGGTTTCCACTATTTCCGACGCCACTAATCTGCTTGGCCCACCCATGGCACAAAGTGCGCTGCCCAATGGCGCTATGCTTTATCAGTGGCAGTATGCGCAAGGTACTTTGGTTGGTGGATCTGGCGCTCACGTGGCAATAATATTTGACGGCGAAGGGATTATGGTTAAAGTTCAGCATATCTCGAGTACCGGCACGTGAATAAGCATTGGGAAATTCGAGTCTTACCTTAATTTTTCGATTTTCTAACCTCTTATTTCAAACTCTTAGCCTGTCATCTCGAACCCATGTGAGAGATCTCATGCTTCGAGACGAGAGTAAAACCCAAATCAAACCCCATTTTTATACCTGACTGTACTCCGATAGTTCAAATAGTCCCTGCCTAGCCCCTTGAGATCAATCAGGGCCCGGCTTATGAGTACAGGTATTTCCAGATAGAGAGAGCACTTGTTTGAGCGTAGCGAGTTGTGTGAACGCTGGAAATAGCTGTACTCATGGGACCGATCTCAAGGGGCTAGGCAGGGGCTAGACACTCACACCAAACAGCCAGGTAGCAAACAGATCCCTCGTCGCTACGCTCTGTCGGGATGACAGGGTATCCTTAAAAAGCCGCGTTAACAGTCAGCCATAATTTCTCAGTATCAGCTTTATTGAAAGAGCTATCACCGTCAGAATAATTGGCATATTTAAGGCTAAGTCCATAATCGCCAAACTTCTTGCTGGCGACAAAACCAAATTCACTGCCCAGATCATTATCGCCACTCAGGTTATCGGTATCTGAGGCAAAGTCGTGGTAGACCGCTAAGAGTTTTACACCACCCAACTTGCCACCCGCAGAAAAATAAATATCCTTAATACCTTCATTGGGGGTGCCGAGAAACTGGTCAGCCCAACCCTGGAACTTATGGGCAGTTGCCAGTGGGGTAGCAAAGCCAAAGTTACCATTGTCGCTCTGTAAATTTTCAAAGCCCAGAGCGAACTTCACAGCATCCACCTTCAGACTGGCTTCTGCAAGCAGGTAATCGGCATCAAACTCAGTGCCGTTGGACAGCTCTTTTTCTTGAGCTGCGTACTCCAGCTGGTAACCCAAGCCCTCGTTATTACCGCTAAAGCGCAGACCGTATGTGTCGTATTGCGTGTCACTATTTTTCTCGTCGAGCAGGTAGCTATAGAACACCAGACTACCGGCATCCCAGCCGCTGTAGTTAATGTTTAAAAGATCGCTGCTGCTATCAGTATCGCTGACAAAGGGATCGTCCTCGCCAAAGATACGATTGACGTTATTGATATGAGCGTAGAAAACCTTGGTGTCAGATTCGCATTTATGAGTGATCGAAAATGCATCGTAGGTCTGTTCATTCTGACGGAACCCAACGCCACCGACAAAGCGCTGGTTGTCTAGAAGTATTCGCTGACGACCATATTTGCTAGTGGTGGTGCTCTGATTCGTCCATTGGGCGGATGGGTATCCGATAAGGTTGGCGGCGCACTAGTAACCCAGATCTGTTCTATTGTGATGATTGCCTGTGCCCTGGGTGTCGCCTATTACATGAAGGCCGCCTATAGCTCAGCAACACCAGAAGAGTTCTTTGTACCATTCTTTATACTCTTCCTATTGTTGTTTGCCGCCACCGGAATTGGCAATGGTTCAACATTCCGCACTATCGCCATGGTCTTCCCAAAAGAGCAGGCAGGTCCAGTATTGGGTTGGACTTCGGCGATTGCCGCTTACGGTGCTTTTTACATCCCCAAAGTACTAGGTGAACAGATTAAGGCCGCAACTCCAGAAGTAGCCCTAATAGGCTTTGCAGCCTTCTACGCTGTCTGCGTATTTATAAACTGGTGGTTCTACCTGCGTAAAGATGGAGAATTCTACAACCCCTAAGAGGAGATAATTTTATCTATCCCACTGATAACAAGCTTTTACAACCCTTAAGCCTGGGTTTAACAAAAAAGCCAGATAATCTCTTATCTGGCTTTTTACGTTTTACGTTTTGCTCAGGCAAGCTAGAGCATATAAACCACACCCGCCAAACCAACCACTGTTAGAACCACAGTGTAGGGCAGAGCCATAAACACCATGCGCATATATGAAAGTCTAATCAATGGCGCCAATGCCGAGGTCAGCAAGAACAGAAATGCTGCCTGCCCGTTAGGCGTAGCGACACTCGGCAAGTTAGTACCTGTATTGATAGCAATAACCAGTTTATCGAACTGTGCACGAGTAATTTCACCGTCTTTTAATGCCTCGGAGATTTCATTGATATACACCGTAGCCACAAACACATTGTCACTGATGGCCGAGAGCAGGCCGTTTGCCAAGAAGAACATACCCGGCTGAACCGCATCATCCAGAGTTAATACCCAGGCAATAACCGGTGAGAACAGATGCTGGTCGTGAATCACCGCAACGATGGCAAAGAACACCACTAAAAGCGCTGTAAAGGGCAGGGCCTCTTCAAAGGCGTGACCAATACGGTGCTCTTCAGTAATACCGTTTAAAGCCGTTAACAGCACTATCACCATCAGACCGATCAAACCCACTGGCGCCCAGTGGAAAGCCAGACCAAAAACCAGAACCAGAGCGACCAATGACTGCACTATCAATGTAGCTTTGTCCGACTGAGTGCGGCGAGCGTCATCGTGATCGCTGGACTGCTGCAAGATATGACGCACTTCATTTGGAAGCTCTGTGCCGTAGCCAAAAACTTTAAATTTCTCTAGCAACACACAGGTAATTAATCCGCAGAAAAACACGGGTATGGTTATCGGTGCCATGCGCAGGAAGAACTCAATAAAGTTCCAGCCGGCTTTTTCAGCAATCAGCAGATTCTGTGGCTCGCCGACCAATGTGGTCACGCCACCCAGCGCTGTACCCACAGCGCCATGCATAATCAGACTGCGTAAAAAGCTCCGGAATTGTTCGAGCTCAGCCCGCTTTGTTGCCTTAAGGCTGTTGTCATCACTGTGATCGTGATCCTCGTCGACAATTTGCTTGCCCGAGGCGACTTTGTGATAGACCGAATAAAAACCCACTGAGATAGTGATCAGCACTGCTGTAACAGTTAGTGCATCGAGAAATGCCGACAACACTGCTCCAGCAAAGCAGAAAAGAAATGAGAGAACAATTTTTGACTTTACGCCAAGCAGTATTTTGGTAAAGGTAAACAGCAGCATATCGCGCATAAAGTAGATGCCGGCGACCATAAACATTAACAGCAGGATTACCTGGAAATTACTCACGGTTTCTTGGTAGACCGCTTCCGGGGATGTTAGCCCGAGCAGAACTGCTTCAATCGCAAGAAGACCACCAGGCTGCAATGGGTAGCATTTTAGGGCCATCGCCAGAGTAAAGATAAATTCACCGATCAATACCCAGCCGGTGATAAAGGGGCCAAAGGCCATTAGTATCAGTGGATTTAATATAAGAAATGCAATGATCGACTTTTCATACCAGTCTGGTGAATTGCCTAAAAAATTCTTTTTTAACGCCTGGGCCAGTGTCGGTTGCATATAGGTTTCCTTATTTGTAAAAAAGGGTTTTTAAAGCGGATTAAAAGCTGAAAAATCTTTCGTGTTAGACTGCTGGAATTGATGGGCGAAACAGTATCTGTAGACCAGTCAATATGCAAGCCTTAGCGGCTTTTAAATCCTAGTTCATGGTGTGTTGCAGTATGCTTCCAGAGAGTCTTCAGCGTTTTTTCGCGACTAATAGATATACATCAACTGGCGACAGCCTGTTTATTATTCCTGTGGTCGGGCGAGATATTCTGGTGGCCCATGGCAGCAATGCCTTGGTGTTGGATAAAAGCGCTGCCGATATCATGAAATTCTACTGCCAGCGGCGTCTTATATTGGGTCAGTGGCAGGGGGTCGACTGTGAAGTCTGGGAGCTTTCGCCGGAATCTAGCGCGATGCCGGGTTATGGCCTAATGGATCTGCGCTCAATGTTGAGATCAGTCTCCGACGATGAGTTCTCTCTGGCCAGCAGGGCAGTGCAAATGCTCGAATGGAAAAACAATCATCAATACTGCGGGTCCTGTGGTCAACCGACAACAGAGTCTACCCATGACCATGCGCAGCAATGTCAGGCCTGTAGTATTAATATTTACCCACGTATCTCACCCTGTGTGATTGTCGTGGTCACTGATGGCGAGCGCTGCCTTTTAGGTCGACAAGCCAGCTGGCCAGAGGGTCGATTTAGTGCTTTGGCGGGATTTCTTGAGGCCGGGGAAAGCGCCGAACAGGCCTTGCATCGTGAGGTCTTCGAGGAAGTCGGTGTACATATTGAGAATATTCGCTATATGGGCAGCCAGACCTGGCCCTTTCCGGGGCAGTTGATGCTGGGTTTTTTGGCCGATGCTAAAACTACAGATATCCAGGTCGATGGGGTTGAGATTGCCGAAGCCGATTGGTTTCACTACAGCCAGTTGCCGGAAAAATTGCCCTCTCTACAGAGTATGTCCGGGCGCTTGATTGATGATTTTGTAAAACAGGTCGCGGCCAACTAGAACTACTGCTGAGTTAGTTTAATCAGTCTATAATTAAGCTTTTTACACAATACTAAACTGGAGTTTGTCTTGGATTTCCTTTTTGAATACGGCCTGTTTTTCGCCAAAATCGTAACCTTTGTTATCGCTGTGATTATTCTGCTTAGCGTTATTGTTGGCCTGAGCCAAAAGAATAAGCAGTCTGGCCACAAGGGGCATTTGGAAATTACCCCGCTCAATGAACTTTACGACGAGATGAGTGAGGCAATTAAGCTGGCGGTGATGGATGAGTCGCTGCATAAAGCAGAAGCGAAAAAACAACAAAAAGAAAAACAGAAGAAAGCCAAAGAGCAGCAAAAAGCCCTGAAGAAAGCGGCCAAGAGCGGTTCCGAGGAAGATGCTGTCGAGCAAAAGCCGCGGGTTTTTGTGGTTAATTTTCATGGCAATATCAGCGCCTCGGCGGTGACAAATCTGCGCGAGGAGGTGACGGCAATTCTCTCCCAGGCCAATGAAAAAGATGAGGTGGTTGTTCGTCTCGAGAGTGGCGGCGGCATGGTGCACAGCTATGGCCTGGCCTCTAGCCAGCTGGATCGCATTCGCAAGCGCAATATTCCTTTAACTGTCTGTGTCGACAAAGTCGCCGCCAGTGGTGGCTATATGATGGCCTGTGTTGCCGACAAAATTCTTGCCGCTCCCTTTGCTATCCTCGGTTCTATCGGGGTTGTCGCCCAGCTGCCCAACTTTAACAAGGTGCTTAAAAAGCACGATGTGGAATTTGAATTGCTCACCGCTGGTGAGCACAAGCGAACCCTGACCATGTTTGGTGAAAATACTGACTCCGGTCGCGAGAAGTTTCTTGAAGACCTGCAGGATACCCACGACTTGTTTAAAGAGTTTGTTACCGAACATCGCCCCGCGGTGGATATAGACAGGGTTGCCACTGGTGAGGTCTGGTTTGGCCTGCGCGCAATGGACGTTGCTCTGGCCGATGATCTGCAGACCAGTGATGAGTATCTGGTCAGCCGTGCTGAGCAGGCCGATCTGTTTGAAGTTGTCTATGTACTAAAGAAAAAACTCCATCAGCGACTCGGCTTTGCCGCAGAGGAGAGCGCCGATCGTCTGATGCTGCGCTGGTGGGAGCGTCTAACCGATAATACCAAGCGTATGATGTAATCTGCTTTTGGATTCCGAGGCGCTTTAAAAAAGCGCTTCCGGATCCAAGTTATAGGCATCTGGCGGCAGGTTCCTGGCGATATCAATGGTGCCTTCCTTACCACTTAAAGAGAGCACCTTCTTTTTACTCAGTCGACGCTTATTAACATCGAGAATAATCGTCAACTTGGGCTTTCTCCCCATTCCCGCTTTGTAGTCACTGACAACCGCAACTTCTCCATTGGTCAGTTCTACTAGCGATCCCGGTGGGTATAAGCCGATAGCCTGTATAAATGTGTCCACCAGTTCTTTCTGGAATAGCCTTGAACGCCAGCCGGCCAGCTTGAGGATCGCCTCGGAGTGGGGGATTGGCGTTGCATAATAGCGTGGGCTGGTCATGGCATCGTAGCAGTCAACAATACCGGCTATACGGGCGTAGAGAGGAATATCAGTTCCCGCTAGCTGGTTGGGATAGCCGCAGCCATTAAAGCGTTCATGGTGGTGGCGAACTGCGGAGAGCACTTCTACCGGCAGCGGCAGGTCTTCCAATATGGCTGAGCCCTGCTCTATATGGCTGCGGGTTTCCGCACGCTCAGCACTGGTCAGCTCGGTGGTTTTGCGCAGCAGTGAATCGGGCAGGTTTAATTTACCTATATCAATCAGTAGACCGGAGAGTGCCAACTGAAAAAGCTCATCTTTATTTAAACCCAGCTGACGACCCATAACGCAAGACAAAATGGCGCAGGAGATACAGTGGCGGTGAGCATAGCTGCTTTTGCTCTTTAACCTAGCCAGCCATACGGCGGCGGCAGGGTTGCGGATAATACTGTCGACCATTGCATCGACAAAGGCATCCAGACGTTTGATATCGGGTTTTTTACCGGCCTTAATCGCTTTGCTGATACGGTTAAATTCTTGCTGAATACTTAGGTAGGCTAGGGTGGCAATCCGCAGCTCTGAGGCGATATCAGTGCTTATTTTATAGTCTGTGCCATCTCGCTGGGCCAGTTCCTGATGAAGGGGGAAACTGGTTATCTTTTGTTTATCTGCTAGCGTTGGCTGTTGGGTCTGTTCAATCATTTCACTAAAACATCCTGTGTTAACTGTATATCCGCTATTTTTCCTGCTAAGCAATTTGTTTGCTAAAGAAAAGAATAGCAGAAAATTAATCGGGCACGATTTTACCTACCCCTGTTTAAATAAATCTGTTGGCTGTTAGCCAATAATGGTTTTTGTTTTATCCACCGAGTATTGATTCAGCCAGTGCTGGAATTTCTCCGCTGGCAATGCCTCACTTATATGATAGCCCTGAGCATAGGTGCAGCCCAGTTCTGTCAAGGTTGTAAGGCATTCCAGATTCTCTACTCCTTCGGCAACAATCTGCATATTAAAGCGCAGCCCCCAGTCGAGAATTAATTTCACTATATCCATATCGATCTGGCTGTTGAGCATATTGAAGATAAATGACTTATCTATTTTTAATTCATCGGCGGGGATAAATTTAAAATATTCCAGAGAAGAGTAGCCGGTTCCAAAGTCATCTATGGATATCTTTACCCCCAGCTCTTTGATTCTGCTGAGGGTTTTAAAGCCCAGATTGAGGTCCTGCTGGATGGTGGACTCGGTAACCTCGATACACAGATTTGCGGGGTTACCACCCCAGAGGTTGAGGCTTGATTCAATGCTGTGGAATAGCTCCGGCCAGCGCAGGCAGGAAGCGGAGAGGTTAACAGCAATGGTGATCGGTTTGCCGTCACTGCACCAGTTGGCCGATTCTCTCAAGGCAGTATTGATAGTCCATGTGAACAGTTCCTGCATTTGCCCCGTCTGTTCAATAATTCCAATAAGTTGCTCTGGTTCAACGCTGTACGTATTGTTTTCAATCCAGCGGATAAGGCTCTCAGCGCCGCGCGGCCGATTGTCGGCAAGGCTTATTTGTGGCTGGTAGTGAAGTTGGAATCTGTTTTCAGCGAGCCCCTGAATCACCTGCTCCTTGAGTGTCACCTGATGCTGTGCGCTGGCCACTGCCGAACTCTCGCTAATATGATATTGCTGCTGATTTGACTGCGCCTGTTTGGCGGCTGCTTCAGCTTCCTGCAGTAGCTCTTCGGCTCTGATGCCTGAGCTGGATGCGGCGAAGCCTATATGTCCCGCCAGAAAGACCGTTTGTTGGTCGAGCATAAACAGTTTGCTCAATTGGTCGATTATCTTTTTTGCCACCAGAGGTATCAGCTGGATATTTAGCAGTGGTGAAAAAATCAGGGCAAATTTATCACCGTCGACCCTGCTGCAGAACATTGGGTTTTGTGGGATTGCGGCGAGCCGTTTCTGGAGTTCACTGAGAACTTTATCGCCGTTACTGTAGCCATAGCGCTGATTGATTTGGGCGAAATTCTTTAGATCTATCAGTGCCAGTACAGTTAGTTTTTGGCCGCTACGCTGCTGGTTTAAACAGTGGTTAAGCGCACCGAGCAGTCCCTGTCGATCAATATTAAAGTCCATTTTATCTAGGTTATTTTCCATTTATAACTGCGTTAGTTAGCTATCTTTTTTCTAAATATCTGCTTCCTAAATATAGAGCACCTCTGGATCCAAGCCATAGGCTCCCGGTTCCAGAGTTTTTAGTATTTCAACGACTTTGCGGTCTTCGCCAATAAAGTTGGCAAGATCAATCTCGCGGAAATCCTCTAACTGTTTTTTATTGCGGTCGAGTATTACCAGTACCTGAGGGCGAAGTCGCTTACCGGGATTCTCCTTGACCACAATGCCCACCTCCGCAGAGCTGAGTTCAACCAATGTGCCGGTAGGGTAGATACCTACTGACTGAATAAAGGCTTCGATAAGTTCCGGCTGAAAGTCATAACCGCGCCACTCATACATTTTTTTAACTGCCAAGGCATGGGGTATCGGTTTTGCGTAAACTCGTTGACTGGTAATTGCATCGTAGCAATCGGCAATCGCGGCAATTCTGGCATAGAGTGGTATCTGAGTGCCCTGTAGCGCCTGCGGATAGCCACTGCCATTAAAGCGCTCGTGGTGGCTGGCAATCATATCCATCACCGCCTGAGGTATTCTGCGCGAGGAGTCGGCGGCCATTTTTAAGCTTAGGTCGACATGTTTTTTTACCAGAGAAAACTCCCGTTCGCTGAGCTGCTGTTTCTTGTTGAGCACCGCGCCCGGTATCTTAAGTTTGCCTATATCGAGCAACATGCCACCCATGGATAACAGCGCCAGCTCTTTCTTGGGCAGGCCTATTTGGCGGCCGATAACCGAACACCAGATGGCCACCGCAATACAATGTCTATAGGTGTAGGAATCCTGTGATTTTAAACGTGCCAGCCAGATGCTCGCGCCGGGGTTGCGGATAACGCTGTCTACCAGAGGATTAACCACCTCATTGAGATTGGCGATATTTAGCGCCTTGCCGCTGCCGATACGGCTGGCCATGCTGTCAAATTCATCCTTAATTTGCTGATAGGCGTTGTTGGCGTTTTTGATTTCGTTAGTGACCGCGGCTTGTTCGGGGTATTTGACGATACGCCTTGTCGACAGTTCCTTGGTAAATGGCGTGGCAGCTACGCCAAGTTTCCGGCTGTGGGAGATTTTGTGTGAAACCTCGATATCCAGATTGGCGATGCTTTTCTCATAGTCGACATACACATAGTCACAGTAGAGGGAGAGTTTTTGAACATCACCGGCGTTGCGGATCATAAAGCCTTGGAGATAGAAGGGGGTTTCCAGCCACGGGCGATCGAGACCGGACACATACATACCAGTCTCAAGTTGGTGAACATAGATTTTTTTAGTTTGTAGCTGCCCCAAACCCGTCACTCCTTAACGTTTTAGACTCCCCTGTGTCTTTACTGCGCTCGCGCAATAAGCAACCGCGCTAGTTATTATTATGGTCGCTGGTTACTTTAAGTCTAGTCTCTGCGCAGCTTATCGTTAACTGCGATAGGATTTGAAAAATTAAAGACTACTATATAGCTCGAGATCAGAAAAGTGATAATGGCTGCGGCTTGTATTAAATGTGATGCGTTATTACCAATTAAACTGCCGTTAAACGCCACATAGGCAATTAACAGTGAGAACTCGCTGTTTTGACCGAGCCTAAAGCCAATATCCCAAGCCAGAGCCTGACTCTCGCTCTGTTTGCGCAGCAGGCTGTGGTAGATCAGCGGTTTTAGGCACAGCATCAGAGCGCCAAGCACTATTGCTGGAACCGCGATATGCGGAATCAACGAAAGATCAAAGCCGCCGCCCAATGAGAAGAAAAACAGGATTAAAAAGAAATCCCGCAGGGGCTTTAGGTTGAGAGCAATATAGGCGGCGATAGGGCTAGTAGCTATAGAGATACCGGCGATAAAGGCACCGATCTCTCGCGACAGGCCAGCGTATTCAAATAGCTCCGCTATACCCAGACACCAGCCTATAGCCAGTAAAAAGACATATTCGCCAATGCGATCAAAGCGCGCAAATAGCGGCTGTAAAATATAGCGCACCATCAGCACAGCACCACCAATCAGCAGGGGCAGTGAAATAAGGCTGAGTCCAAAGCTGCTAATGCTGGCATCGCCAGAGGTTGCTGAGATCAACATCAGCAGTACAAAGATGGCGAGAAAATCCTGCATTAACAGCATGCCGACCATCAACTCGCCAGAATGTTTGTGGTGCAGCACAGTGGTGGGTAATAGTTTGATACCAATAATGGTGCTCGAAAACATCATCGATGCGCCGATAATCAGATTTTCCGTAGAGCTGAAGCCAAACAGGTAGCCGATACCATAACCGACGACAGCAAACAGCAGGGAGCTAATCAGGGTGATATGAGTGACCTGACGCAGTACCCGAACCAGAGCCTGGGGCTGCATATCCAGACCGAGTAAAAAGAGCAGAAATATGATGCCAATGCTGGCAATCTCAGCGATAAGATCAACATCGGTTACCCAGCCAAGTCCGTGAGGCCCCATAACTGCGCCGAGCAAGATATAAGCAACGAGAAGTGGTTGGCGACCAAATAGAGCGATAGAGGCAACTACTGCCGCGCCGCTAAAAATTAAAAAGAACAGTTGTATTAGGTGATGGTCCATCCTGCCATTTCAATACAGACGGCCCAAAGGTGCAATGGGCCAGTCTGATTTATTTGAAAATAAATCCTTTTTTGTTTTGTCCGCTGTTTAGCGGTGGCGCTTGAAGAGGGGCTCTGGCTGATCAGCTGCCACCTGGTAAGCATCGCTAAAATCATTTAGTGATTTGCATGCTGCTGCCAGGTCGATCTCTGAATCAAATTGAAAAGCATTAAACCCACAGCGTTGCATCATAAACAGCTGGTCGCGTATAAACTGACCAACGGCACGTATCTCACCGATATAGCCATAGCGCTCACGAAGTAGACGGGCGAGTGAGAAGCCGCGGCCATCGACAAACTTGGGAAAGTTAATCGCGATAACCGGCACTGTCGTAATGGAGTTGGCAAACTCTTCGACTTCACCGTGGCCATCGACCCAGACACCGACATTGCCGCTGTGGTCTGCCAGCTGCTGTTGATTTTCCTGCCAGAAAGCGATCGGAACAAGAATATCGCCACTGGGTAAGCTATCGGCATCAGCCGCAACCACCTGCCAGCTATTATCGACAACAACGCCATCTTTCAAAATCTGTTTAGGATGCTGGTGCATAAACTCTCTCCTTGAATTTTTCTATTCCAATACGCTGATAAGTATTCAAAAAGCTCTCTTGATCGAGACGGTTTTCAACATACACATCCAAGAGTTTTTCAATACTGTCGACTACCGCATCGCGGGACAGTGAACGGCCGAGAACTTTGGCCAGAGCTGCATCTTTATTGGCGCTGCCGCCGAGTTGGATCTGATACCACTCTTCGCCTTTTTTATCGACACCGAGAATACCAATATGGCCAATATGGTGATGGCCGCAGGCGTTCATGCAGCCAGAGATATTCAACTCTAGATCACCGAGATCATAAACATAGTCCAAATCGTCAAACTTGCGCTGAATAGCTTCAGCGACCGGGATTGATTTAGCGTTGGCCAGGGAGCAGTAATCACCGCCAGGGCAGCAGATCATATCGTTGATCGTGCCAATATTTGGGGTTGCCAAGCCAGCACTTTTAGCCTGCTGCCAGAGTTCAAATAGCTCTGACTTAAGCACATCGGCGAGAACAATATTCTGGTTGTGGGTAGTGCGAATCTCACCAAACGAAAAGCGGTCGGCGAGGTCGGCAATAATATCTAGCTGACGATCAGTAACATCCCCAGGGGCAACGCCGGCAGGCTTTAAAGACAGAGTTACCGAAGAATAACCCGCTTGTTTTTGCGCTCTGATATTGCGATCCAACCAGCGTGAGAAGGCTTTGTTCTCTGAGGCCAGTGTCTGCAACTGCGCTTCAGCTGAAGCGTCGTCTAATGTCTGATAGTCTGGCGCGGTGAAGAAACCTTTAACCCGCTCGATTTCATTGCCATTTAAAGTGGCTGGGCCATTCTTGAGATGTTCCCATTCCGCTTCAACGCGCTCGGCAAATACTTCGGGAGTCCAGGCTCTAACCAAAATCTTGATACGCGCTTTGTACTTATTGTCGCGATTGCCGTAGCGGTTGTAGACACGCAGTATGGCATCCAAGTAGGTCAGCAGGTGTTCCTTGGGCAGGAACTCGCGAACCGACGATGCGATAACCGGTGTTCTTCCCAAACCGCCGCCAACAAAGACATGAAAGCCAGTTTCGCCACTGTCATTTTTAACCAGTTGCAGGCCGATATCATGGAGCAGGAATGCCGCGCGATCTTCTTCAGAACCGCAGACGGCGATTTTAAATTTACGTGGCAGAAAGGCAAATTCTGGATGCAGCGTCGACCACTGGCGAATAATTTCACACCAGGGGCGGGGGTCTTCAATTTCATCACTGGCAACACCGGCAAACTGGTCGGTGGTGGTGTTGCGAATACAGTTACCGCTGGTCTGGATTGCATGCATCTCAACCGAGGCGAGCTCAGCGAGAATATCCGGAACCTCTTCCAATACAGGCCAGTTGAGCTGAATATTTTGACGAGTCGTAAAGTGTACATAGCCCTTATCGTAGGTTCTGCTGATATCCGCGATCTTGCGAACCTGACGGCTAGACATCAGTCCGTAGGGTACTGCGATGCGTAGCATAGGCGCTAAGCGCTGAACATAGAGGCCATTTTGCAGGCGCAGGGGAAGGAATTCTTCGTCGCTGATCTGTCCATCGAGATAGCGTTTGGTCTGGTCTCGATACTGCTCAACTCGCTCGTCGACGAGTTTTTGATCATATTGATCGTAGATATACATGGATATTTTTTAACCTTTTTCCTGGCCTTTATAGGGGTAATTCAAGTAAATATTTAATAGCGAGAATTACACCAGTACTTTAAGGGGCGCCATGATAGCGGTTGAACCAGTGCTTTTAAATTACTATTTGAATATATATGGGTTGTTTTATGGAATATCTATACTTTTTCGACTCTGATAAAGGCTGTTTTTATGCCGTAGCTTTAAAGATTTCCGGTTAATCAATACCTTTTTAGCTGCAGCTTGTTTGTTTGTCTGCAAAAGGCGCGACAGTTGTGAATGCAGTTGCTAGAATGCGCGCTCTTTTTAGACCATCAACGAAATTCCATCCATTTTTACAGTTTATTAGGATATCTCTATGTCTAGCGACAACAATCAAACATCCCCGGATTATAGCGCTGCAGATAGCAAAGCCGATGCCATTGCCGCAGTTGCAATCCTGTCTATAATTATTGTCACAGTGGTTTACTGGCTCTCTACCCTGGGGTAGTTGCCAGATCCGTTTATTTTTTGAGAATAGCTAAATTATGACTGATCGATTGCAGCTGGCTGAAAACGTGAATCAACGATCTATGGTTGAGGATTATCTCAATCGGGTTCAGGTTGAGCCTGCGCTCGGTGCGCAGAAAATTGCCGAGCTGCAAGAGCAGATTAAACAGCAACTAATTGAAAAAGATGCTGTTCTTATCGCCCATTATTACACAGACCCGCTGATTCAGGCGCTGGCCGAAGAGACTGGCGGGGTAGTGTCTGACTCTCTCGAAATGGCGCGCTTTGGCAAAACTCACAATGCTCAGACACTGGTGATTGCCGGGGTAAAATTTATGGGTGAGACGGCTAAAATTCTCACCCCTGAAAAGCGCGTGTTAATGCCTACTCTTGAGGCGACCTGTTCCCTTGATGTTGGCTGTCCCGCAGATAAGTTTGCCGAGTTCTGTGATCAGCACCCGGATCGCACTGTGGTGGTCTATGCCAATACCTCGGCGGCGGTTAAGGCGCGAGCCGACTGGGTGGTGACTTCGAGTATTGCTCTGGATGTGGTCGATCATCTCGATAGCCTGGGTGAAAAGATTCTCTGGGCACCGGATAAGTATCTCGGCAGCTATGTGCAGGGTAAAACCGGCGCCGATATGTTGCTCTGGGATGGCAGCTGTATTGTTCACGAGGAGTTTAAAGCCAAGCGCCTTCTCGAGCTTAAAGCCGTTCACCCCGATGCTGCAGTCTTGGTGCACCCGGAATCACCCCAGTCAGTTATCGATATTGCCGATGCTGTAGGTTCCACCTCCCAGCTTATTGCCGCGGCCGCAGAACTTCCACATCCCAAGATGATCGTGGCGACGGATCAGGGTATCTTTTACAAAATGCAGCAGGCGGTGCCGGATAAACAGCTTATCGTTGCCCCGACCGGTGGCAGCAGTGCAACCTGTCGCAGCTGTGCCAGCTGTCCATGGATGGGGATGAACAGCCTGGAAAATTTGCTCGCCTCTCTGCAAGAGGGAAGTAATGAAGTATTTGTTGATGCTGAAATTGGCGAGCAGGCGATGAAATCCCTGGGCCGCATGATTGATTTTCGCGAGCAGCAAAGCGCCTTGTAAGGGCCCTTGATAAATAGAAGCTCTCCACAAATAGAAGCTCTGAATAAAAAGCCCCGTTTAATCCCTAGAGCTTCTCTGCTCGATCCTCCATCTGCGCAAGATCCCTCAATCTTTGGCGAATAATCGCCGACTGTTTAAAGTCACCATTCACCAGCTTGGCTGCCAGGCTCAATTGCTCACGTGCCATATCAAATACGCCAATAAGAATAAAGTACTCGGCACGGGCCTGATGCAGGCCGGAGATATTACCTGCCAAACCGCGAACCTCAGCCAAGCGGTACCAGATCATCGGATCCTGGGCGCGCATTCTCGACAGGGCGGTTAACACAGCATCAGCATTGTCGTATTGGTGATCCTGCCACAATGTCTCAGATTTAAGCACCATCAACGGATAGTTGTTGGGGTTTAGTGTCAGCAGTTTATTCAGCTTGGCGAGTGCCTCTGGATACTTTTTCCGGGCAATATCGATTTCAATAGCGGTGTAATGAAAGGTTAGATTGTTGGGGTTTTTCGCCAGCAGTGTGCTGATAATCTGATTGGCTTCGGGCAGTTTGCCGTCTTTTAAATAGGCCAGCGCCAGGCCGTAATGGGCGGCATCCGCTTTTAAGGTGTTGGCGCTAAGTTCGGCATTAAACCGGTTTATACTGTTCTTTGTATTGTGCTCCATGGCCACCAGTGCCCGGGCGCGCATTAGATAGAATTGCGGATTTTGCGGGTACTGGCGCATCGAGGTGCCCATGGAGCGGTTGCGGGCATCGCCAATACGCTTCTCGGTAACCGGGTGGGTCAATAAAAACTCCGGTGGGCGGCTGCCGGTATAGCGGCTTGCCTTAAGCAATGTAGCAAACATATCGGCGACGGCACCGGGATCGCGATTGGCGCGCTGCATAGTTGTCAGCCCAACCCGATCTGCCTCCTGCTCATTGGATCGGCTGTAGCGCAGCTGGCTGTCCATGGCCAGTGCCTGGGAAGTAACCATGGCGGCAGTGGCTGCATCACCGCCGGCAGTTGCGGCCAGAACCACACTGGCCAATAGGCCGGCCATGGTTAGCACCGAAGTTTTTTTCTGTGCCTCTGCACCCCGAGAGAAATGCCTCTGGCTAAGGTGTGCCAACTCGTGGGCGAGCACTGAGGCCATTTGATCTTCGTTTTCCGCGTAGGCAAATACACCGGTGTGGAAGCCCACCACGCCGCCGGGAACCGCAAAGGCATTCATCGAGGGGTTTTTAACGATTACTAGCTCGAGTCGCGGATCTTCAAGATCGCTGTAGGTGGCGAGGTTGTAGAGCAGCTGTTCAAGATAGATCTGCATCAGCGGATCGTCATGGGCTTTAACGCGGCTGCGAAACACCTTTAACCAGATCCGTCCCAGTTCATACTCCTGCTGCTTGGAAATAATTCCCGAGGCGGCATCACCGAGCACCGGCAGTTTGATTTCTTTGGCATTGAGGCTGCCGCTTGCGGGCATAAGCAAATAGAGTAGCAATAACAGAGGTTTTAGAATGCGCGCAGAAAAAAGTGTTTTCAAAATAGGCCTTGTCAGGTTACAAAAGATTGCCGGCGCTAGGAAGCATCGCCGTGATAACATCACTTTAGCTGAAAACTATGCACAGTTCGACAGTTGAAATATGGACAAGTTTCAGGTCAGATGGGGCACTTATACCGCTTGCTCCCACAGCGAAGACATTACCGATAAAAAAACAGCAGTTACTGCGATAAACTGTAATAAAAGGATAGATGGATGAAGAAGATTTTACACAAGTGGATTGAACGCTATTTCGGCACTGAAGAGGCTCTGCTGTTAACGATCATCCTTATTGTTTCGCTGGTGATATTTGCCACTCTGGGCGCTGTTCTCGGGCCGGTTTTTGCCGCAGTGATTATCTCCTTCTTGCTTCAGGGAGTCGTCAATACCCTACGTCGTTATGGGGTTCCCAATTCAGTGGCTATCAGCACCACCTATCTGCTATTTATGGTCGCCTTCCTATCGGTGCTGATCGGCTTGATACCTATGATTGGCCGTCAGACATCACTGCTGGTCGGCGAGCTACCAAATATGATTGGCCGCCTTCGCGACTTGGCCGTGGCACTGCCAGAGCGCTATGCCGAGTATGTCAGTCCGGAGCAGTTTCAGACGATTATGTCGCGCCTCACCGAGGAGGTTGGCCGTCTCGCCGAGCAGGCGCTATCCTTTTCGATCAGCAGCTTTCCAAGCATTATTGGCTTGATGATCTATGTGGTATTGGTGCCACTGCTGGTGCTGTTTATGCTTAAAGATAAAGATCAGTTGTTGCTGTTTATGGGCAGCCTGTTGCCAGAGGAGCGCTCGGTGATGCGTACCATCTGGAATGAGATGGATATGCAATTTACCAACTATGTGCGTGGTAAAGCTATCGAGATATTAATTGTCGGCACGGTTTCCTATATTGCCTTTCTACTGCTCGGGGTTAATTACGCGGCGCTGCTCGCGCTTCTCGTCGGCCTCTCAGTGTTGATCCCCTATATTGGTGCCACGGTTGTCACTGTGCCGGTTTTGTTGGTCGGCTATATGCAGTGGGGGTTTAGCAACGAGTTCTTCTGGCTGTTTGGTGTCTACGGAGTTATTCAATTCCTCGATGGCAATGTGTTAATTCCGGTGCTGTTTTCCGAGGTGGTCAACCTGCACCCGGTGTTTATTATTATTTCCGTTCTACTGTTTGGTGGCATATGGGGATTCTGGGGTGTGTTTTTCGCTATACCTCTGGCCACTCTGGTCAAGGCGGTGTTTAACTCCTGGCCGCGCAAGGCCCAACGGGAGATGGAGTTTCAGCCGCCCCTGGATTTGTCTGCCGATTCCGACTCTCATTCAGGCGAGAATGTCAGCTAGCAGGCATAGGTTTCAGTAAAAATTATCATTTATAGGCAAAGGGATTTTATATGCGTCGTTTGATTGGTTTGTCGATTTTAGTGCTTGCGGCTTTTGCGGTTGCCGTTCAGCAGGGCTGTTCAAACCTGTCGTTACTGGGCGAGGCTACCCAGAAACAAATTATCACCAGCCCCAATGACAGCCGCCAATACCGACATATTCGCCTGGATAATCAACTCGATGTATTACTGATTTCCGATCCTTCCACAGATAAGGCTGCGGCCTCTCTCGACGTGTATATAGGTAGCTACCAGAACCCTGCGGATCGGGCAGGGCTGGTGCACTTTCTTGAACATATGCTATTTCTCGGTACCAGTAAGTATCCTGACCCTGGTGAGTATCAACGTTTTATTGGTGAACATGGCGGTAGTCACAATGCTGGCACCGGCCTGGAAAATACCAATTACTTTTTTGATGTGGATGCGTCTTATCTCGAACCAGCACTGGATCGTTTTGCGCAGTTTTTCTCATCCCCCAAGTTTGATGCCAAGTATGTGGATCGCGAGCGCAATGCGGTGGAGTCAGAGTACCGATTGAAGATTAAGGATGACGGTCGGCGCTTACAGGATGTGTTGCAGGAGCAGGTTAATCCTCAGCATCCGCTATCAAAATTTACCGTTGGCAATCTTGATACGCTCGCCGATTGGGAAAATCGACCGGTGCGCGATGAGCTGCTGGCGATCTATAAAAAATATTACTCTGCCAATATTATGAAGCTGGTAGTGCTTGGCAGTGAAAGTCTCGATGAATTACAGGCGATGGTCGAGCCGCGCTTTGCAGTGGTTGAAAATGCCGATGTGGCAGTCGATATTCACAGCGCGCCGCTGTTTGAGCCGGAGCGTCTGCCACTGCTGATCTCTGCGACCCCACTGCAAAATTCTCGCAAACTGAGTTTGTCGTTTCCGCTGCCAAAAATGCTTCCTCACTGGCAGAAAAAACCCGCCAATTATCTCGCTACATTGATCGGTCATGAAGGTGCTGGCAGTTTTCTGGATGTACTTAAAAAGCGCGGTTGGGCAGAGGCCTTGGGTGCAGGGGTGCCTCTTGAAGATCGCGGTTCAGCTCTGTTTTCGGTAAATATTGCCCTTACCCCTGAGGGTTTTGAGCATCAGCAGGAAATTATCGAGATGTTTTTTGCCTGGGTTGCGTTGATTCAAGAGCAGGGCATTGATTCCTGGCGCTACACTGAGCTGGCACAGTTAAGTAATATCGCCTTTCGATTTCAGGAAAAACAAAATCCTGTTAGCTATGTTTCCTCGCTGTCTTCAATGATGCAGCGCTATCCGGTAAGCAATGTGCTGCAGGCAAATTATGTGATGAGTGATTTTGATGCTGAGCTGGTGGCCGAGATCAGTGGTCTGCTTACAGTAGACAACCTGATGTTGCAGCTGACGGCACCGGAAGTGCAAACCGACCAGATCAGCAAGATGTATCAGACGCCTTATGCTGTCTCTGAAATAGCGGCTTCTGTGCAGCAGCAGTGGCGTGCACCTCAAGTCTTTGCCGAACTTAGTTTGCCGCCGGTTAATCCCTACATACCCAATAATCTCGAACTGTTGCCTGCGGCAAGTGATGTTCCGCAGCTCTTGGCTGAGTCCGACAGTCTCACCGCATGGCATTTTCCCGATACCCGCTTTGGGGTTCCCAAGGCGCATATTATTGCCGCGCTGGAAACCAGTGCTATGGATTCGCCTGAAATGGCTGCCGCCGTCCAGCTCTATCTTGCCTATATTGATGATCAACTTGGTGCCAGTATTTATCCGGCGAAAGAGGCGGGCTTGGACTTTTCTCTGCAACCATCGAACAAGGGGTTTACCCTTGTTGTAGGTGGTTATTCCGATCGTCAGTCGGCGTTGTTGAAGGATATTCTTACGGCGTTAAAAACCACGCAATGGGATCAGGCGCGCTTTGATCGTATTCAGCAGACAATGGTTCGCGAGCTAAACAACTTCCAGCGTGAGTATCCATTTCGTCAGGTTGTCGCCAGTCTCTATTCAATGATCAAAGGGCAGTGGACCCCGCTGCAGAAGGCTACAGCAGTTAATCAGTTGACGATGTCTGAGCTTGCTGAGCTGGTTGAAAATCTCAGCGCTAATCTGCAGTTAAAAGTATTGATCAGTGGCAACCACAGCGCAGAGTCTGCCGAGGAGATTGTTGACAGCCTATCCAGTTGGACGGAGCTTAAAGCATCGCAGCCCAGTCAGTCGGTAGCCAAATTACAGCGCGCCAGTCTGAAACAGTATCGCGCACAGATACCGGTCGATCACAGCGATGCCGCTTATATGCTATATATACAGGGCCGCAACGATAGTCTCACTGAGCGTGCGCATATGTTAATGATCGGCGAGATGCTCTCAGCGCCTTTTTATACCAGCCTGCGCACAGAGAAGCAGTTGGGCTATGTGGTTGCGGCGTTTGCCAATAATCACCATCGGGTTCCCGGTTTAGCGCTACTGGCGCAATCATCTTCAGTTGATGAGCAGGCGCTGCGTTCAGAGTTTGATCGGTTCTTGAGCGGTTATAGCGATCAGGTTGCGCTGCTTAATGATGCAGACCTCAGTCGCTATAAAACCTCGGTGTTAAGTAGTTTGCAGGAGACCCCGAAAAATTTGGCTGAGCTGAATAGTCGCTTTATGGAATCTGTAGGCTTGGGTTATACGGATTTTGATTTTCGCGATCAGCTGGCAGACGAGATCAGACTTGTGACCCTGGGTAGTTTAAACATTGCTTACAGTACGGTTGTTTTGAATGATATTCGTGCCTTATCTGTTGAGACTGTGTCACCTGATCAGAAAAATACAGCGATTGATTTGCGTAAACAGGGCAGTGTTTACCAATATGACTTCTAGGTTGTTGGTGGTCAGTGCTTTTTGTAATTCTACTAACTTCGATAGAATTAAAAAATATTATATAAAACAGTAATTTAGAGGGTTGATTTTTTAGTTAAATAATACCCTTAGGCATTTTAAATCCGCGCCTCCCGTTGATTTTGTAGCTGAGCTACATTAAAATTAGCGCCTGATTTTTATGGCATGTTATACATTAACACTTGTATGCAAGACCTATAAATAATAAGACTAATTAAAAATGGTTGGTGATGAATGACTCAGGATTTAGATCCGTTTGAAACTCAAGAATGGCTAGAAGCCTTCGATTCTGTTTGTAAGGCACATGGTGACGATAGAGCCACCTTCCTTCTCAATCAGTTGCAAGATCACGCGAGCAAGCAAGGCCTAAAGCTGCCTTCCTCGGTTACCACTCCCTACCATAATACTATCCCTGCCAATCGCGAAAAGCGCATGCCGGGCGATCTATTTATGGAGCGTCGCATCCGTTCAATTATTCGCTGGAATGCTCTGGCAATGGTTATGCGTGCCAATAAGAAGAGCGAAGGTATCGGTGGTCATATCGCCAGCTTCGCGTCTGCAGCCACACTCTATGATGTTGGCTTTAACTATTTCTTCCGTGGACCTGAGGGCGATCATCTCGGTGATTTGATTTTCTTCCAGGGCCACAGTGCTCCAGGAATGTATGCGCGTTCTTTCCTTGAAGGTCGTCTTAATGAAGAGCAGATGGATAATTTCCGTCGCGAAGTTGATGGCGGTGGTCTGTCGTCTTACCCACACCCCTGGTTGATGCCGGACTACTGGCAGTTCCCAACTGTATCTATGGGTCTTGGCCCAATTCAGGCGATCTATCAGGCGCACGTTATGCGTTACCTGTCAGCTAGTGGCCTGGTGCCTCGCGGTGATCGTAAGGTTTGGGCATTCCTCGGTGACGGTGAGTGTGATGAGCCGGAAAGCTTGGGTGCTATCTCGCTGGCGGGTCGCGAACAGCTGGAAAACCTGACCT
>Ga0115559_1000700_pt1 | contig 22404 bp, 24 predicted proteins | sample COGITO_mtgs_1105_3_FD_87281 | JGI IMG/M metagenome (GOLD analysis project Ga0115559, IMG submission 87281) | Pelagic marine microbial communities from North Sea - COGITO_mtgs_110506 | ecosystem: Environmental > Aquatic > Marine > Epipelagic | place: Germany:Helgoland, sampling site Kabeltonne... | reverse complement strand
TTTTAAAATCGCTTGTTCAATATCCGAGATCAGATCTTCAGGCTCTTCAATACCTATAGAAAATCGAATTAAACCATCTTTAATCCCTTGTTTAGCTCTTTCCTCTTCGCCTAACAAAGCATGAGAAGTATTCGCTGGATTTAACATGGTGCTTTCTACTCCAGCTAAACTCATTGAAGGTTTAATTAATTCTAAAGCATTTTGAAACTCTACCGCATCAATTCCCTCTTTTAATTCAAAAGACATCATTGCTCCAAATCCTTTCATTTGTGACGCTGCCAATTCATAATCTGGATGAGATTTTAATCCTGGATAATAAACACAATCAATATTTGAATTCTCGTGTAAGTACTCAGCCATTACTTGAGCGTTCTTTGTTTGCTCTTTTACTCTAAGGTTTAATGTTTTTAAGCTTCGCTCTAACATCCACACAGTAAAGTCGCTTAAACTTCCTCCAAAATTCCTTGCGGTTTCCCATATTTGAGCAATATGTTCCTTAGATCCAGCCACAGCACCTGCTAAAATATCAGAATGTCCTCCCATATATTTAGTCGCGGAATGCATCATAATATCGATACCAAAATCACCTGGATTCTGATTGATTGGTGAAGCAAAAGTGTTATCTATCATGGTTATGATTCCTTTCTCTTTTGCCAAATCAGCTATTGCCTTCATATCTGTAATGGTTAACAAAGGATTTGAAGGTGTCTCGATATATAAAATTTTAGTATTCGGTTGAATCAATTTTTCAAAATCCTCAATCGAATCACTTGTTGTAAATGAATACTCTATTCCATATTTTTCAAATTCTCTAACGACTAAATTGTATGTGCCTCCGTAGATATTCTGCTGAATGATTACATGATCTCCTTTGCCTAAAAAAGCAAATAGAGTAGAACTAATGGCAGCCATTCCTGATCCAAAAATTAAAGCATCTTCTGTGCTTTCCAAAGCTGCTATTTTTTTGCACAACATCTCTTGATTTGGCGTATTAAAATAGCGTGGGTAACGCTTAACCTCTACATCATCAAAAGCGTATGATGTTGACATATAAATCGGAGAAATGGCTCCTTTAAACTGTTCATCCTTTACTTCACCAACATGTGTGCATATTGTGTTGATTCCTAGTTTTTTTGAGTTTTTCATTAAAAATAAATTATCAAACGAATTTACAAAAGAAAGACTAAACCTCAACAGTTTTCCATTTTCCTTTTCTAAAGTACCAAATCCCGATAATAGCAATTGATACTTCTGCTAAGGTGATTGCCCAAAAGACCCCTACTGGACCATAACCTAAAACAATTGCCATTAGATACGCAAATGGTAATTGGAATAACCAGAAACATACAAAATTAATATAGGTAGGTGTCTTTGTATCACCAGCGCCATTAAACGAATTGATAACAACCATTCCGTATGCATAGGCGATATAGCCTAGAGCCATAATCTGTAAACATAGTGCTCCATATTTTACAACATCAGGTTCATTACTAAACCAGCTTAAAAATGTAGTGGCAAAAAAGATGTAAATTAAAGAAACAATTCCCATAAAAATAGCACAATATTTCCCCGTTTTCCACACAGAAGTTTCTGCTCTTTCTGGTTGTTTTGCTCCTAAATTTTGACCTACTAATGTAGCGGCAGCATTACTCATCCCCCATGCTGGCATTAATGTAAACATCATAATACGAATAGCAATTGTGTATCCTGCTAAAACTTCGCTTCCGAATGTTGCCATAATTAACATAAGGACAACCCAGCTAGATGTTCCTATTAAAAACTGACCAATACCCCCTAAAGAAATCTTAATTAAGTTTAGCATGACTTTGGTTCTTATCACCAAATCTTTGAACGCTATTTTTATGTAAGAATTCCCTCTAAATAGTATGATTAATTGTGCTACAACAGCTATTCCTCTTCCTGTAGTCGTGGCAATTGCTGCTCCCTCTACGCCATAGGCTGGTATTGGACCCAAACCAAAAATAAAAATTGGATCTAATATGATATTCAATCCATTGGAAAGAATTAGCGTCCACATAGCAATAGATGCATTTCCAGCTCCTCTAAAAATTGCATTGATTAAGAACAGTAACATTACTGTCATGTTCCCTCCTAACAAGACTTGTGTATACCCATATCCTTCTTCAATTAGATCTTCACTTCCACCCATAAGGCTAAGAATCTCTTTCGGAAAAAGAATTCCAACAATACTAATAAGCATTGCAATAAATACTCCTAAAAAAATAACTTGAACAGCAGCTTGATTCGCTCCTTCTCTGTCTTTTTCTCCTGTTCTTCTTGCTACAATAGCCGTTGCTCCCATACTTAAACCAATAGCTACTGCGTAGACTAATGTTAAAACTGACTCTGTTAGCCCCACAGTAGCCACTGCATTAACACTTACTCTAGAAACAAAAATGATATCTACTAAAGCAAAAATAGATTCCATGAGCATTTCTAGAATCATAGGAATAGATAGCATAAAAACTGCTTTTCGAATGCTTCCAGTAGTATAATCTTGTTGTTTACCGGTTATAGCGTCTTTAAAAAGTAAGAAGAACTTTATAATGATGTTTTGATTGTTTGTTGACATTTTAATAATTATTGAATAGTAGAAAACTCATTGAAAAGAATTTCAATGATTCATTGGGGTGTCGAGTAAATCGACAGTTCTAATGTGTGGGCTTAAACAATCATCAGCTACAAATATGCGAAAAATATTTTAACCTATGTTACTGCACAGATAATTTCAATATCTTCGTTTTATGATTTCAGTAGCAATCGTTGGTATTGGTAATGTTGGTAGTCACCTATGGAAAGTTTTCCAAGGAGTAGATGATATAGAAGTTACTCAAATCAATTCTAGAGAGTTAAACAGTCATAAAGTGTTTGATGTAATGATCATCGCTGTAACGGATGGTGCTATTCCTGAAGTTTCTGCTCAAATTAAAGATTCTTTTGTTGTGCATACCTCTGGGAGTGTCGATTTACATGCTCTTCAAAACTCGGGAAGTAAAGGTGTTTTTTATCCATTGCAATCATTCACTAAAGAAAAAAAGGTTGATTTTACCAAGATTCCTTTTTGTTTAGAAACTGAGAATAATGATGATCTAAAGATTCTAGAAGCATTGGTCAACGCGATTCAAGGAAAAGTATACCATATCAATTCTCAACAACGTAAGAGCATACATGTAGCCGCAGTATTTGTAAATAATTTTGTAAATCATATGTATACTATAGCTCACGATATTTGTGAACAATACAAAATACCTTTTGATATTTTAGAACCTCTAATTCTAGAAACTTCAGAAAAGATACTGAACTTATCGCCTCTTGAAGCTCAAACAGGTCCTGCTAAAAGAAATGATTCAAAAACTATTCAAAATCATTTAGATTTGCTAAACAAAGCACAACAAGAAATTTATTTAAAATTGACAGAATCTATACAAGAACATGGAAAAAAGTTATAAGCAATATTTATCACAAATAGATACTCTCATTTTCGATGTAGATGGGGTTTTAACCAATGGAATAGTTACTGTAATGCCAGATGGACAGTTAGTTCGTCAGATGAATATTAAAGATGGTTACGCTCTTCAGGCAGCTGTGAATGCTAGTCTAAGAATTTGTGTGATTACTGGAGGAAAGAATGAAGGCGTAAAAACACGTTTGCAAAATTTGGGGATTAAAGATGTGTATCTAGGAGCTCACGATAAAATTGAGCAATACAATGAATTGATAGACATGTATGATCTAAAAGCTGAAAATATATTGTATATGGGAGATGATGTTCCTGATTACCCTGTGATGAAGTTGGTTGGACTACCATGTTGTCCTAATGATGCAGCTCCAGAAATCCAGCAAATTTCTAAATACATCTCTGATAAAAAAGGCGGAGAAGGTTGTGTTAGAGATATTATTGAACAAATATTACGAGTACAAGGAAAATGGGAATCAAATTTTAATGCTAAATATGATTAAGTCTAATGTCACTTCGAATGAAATTCCGAAAAAATTTAGTATCGAGAAATAACTTTGTTCTCGACACAGTTCTACCTTGTAAAATTACTCGAACTGACGTCAAAACAAAGGTTATAAAAAAACAATTGTTATTAGTATTCATTTTATTCTTTAGTATATCAAGCTTTTCACAATCCATTTTTGGACGATGGAATTCTTTTGATGAAGAAACAAACCAAATTGAATCTATCATTGAAGTTTATCTAAAAGATGGTAAGGCATATGCTAAAATCATTTCAATCCTAGATAAAGAAAAACAGATTGCTACTTGCTTTAAATGCAAAGGAAAACGGAAAGATCAACCTATTCTAGGGATGAATATCTTAACAGGCTTAAAGGAGAAAGGTGATGAATGGTCTGGAGGAAAAATTCTAGACCCTAAAAATGGAAAAGAATACAAATGTTACATCAAATTGTTAGATGACAATACCTTAAAACTTCGTGGCTATATTGGATTTTCATTATTTGGTAGAACTGCTATTTGGAAACGATCAGAACAGTGAACAATAATCACTCATAATTGATAATTGATAATTGATAATTGATAAAAGCTACGTTTTTTTCTGAAGCATCGGCACAAAGGCGAAATTGCCCAACTCATGCTTTTCAAATTCTTTTGTTGACTTTCGAATGAATAGTGTCATTATTTGCGATTTGTCTCCTACAGGAATCAATAACATCCCTCCTACTTTTAATTGTGACAATAAAGATTTTGGCACAAATGGAGCTCCAGCAGTCACAATAATTTTATCAAAAGGAGCCTTCTCTTTTAATCCTTTATAACCATCACCGAAAATAAATTTCTTTGGTTTATAGCCTAACTTCGGCAGGAATAACGATGTTCTTTTAAATAACTCATGTTGACGTTCAATTGAATACACTTCTGCACCTAACTCCAATAAAACAGCTGTTTGGTATCCAGAACCCGTTCCAATTTCTAATACTTTATCATCTGACTTAATTTGTAGCGTTTGCGATTGAAAAGCTACGGTGTAAGGCTGAGAAATTGTTTGTTCGGCAGCAATGGGAAATGCCTTGTCTTGATAAGCGTGATCTTCAAAAGAAGAATCAATAAATAAATGACGTGGAATTTTCCGAACAGCATTCAATACATTTTCATCTGTAATTCCTTTTTGCTTTAGTACGTTTGCTAACTGATTTCTAAGGCCTTGATGTTTGGATGTATCTTTCAATTCTCTATTGATTAATGTGTCCTAAAAGTAGAATAATTCCCATAAAATTCCTATAAAATTGTATCTTTGTTCTCGTTGATTTTTTTTCAACGAAATTAGTTAAAATTGTCTGTTCGAGCGCAGTCGAGAACTATATGAAGACAATTTTAACTATAAACCTCTCGACTGCGCTCGAGGTGACATAAAATTAAATAATTATGCTAAAAGCTGGAGTATTAGGAGCTGGTCATTTAGGGAAAATTCATCTAAAATTACTACAACAATCTGAACGTTACGAATTGGTAGGTTTTTATGACCCTTCTGAAGAAAACGCAAAAAAAGTATCTGAAGAATTTGGGTATCATGCATTTAGTTCTGTTGAAGATTTAATTGATGCTGTAGATGTTGTAGATATTGTTACTCCTACATTATCTCACTTTGACTGCGCTAAGATAGCTATCGAAAAAGGGTGTCATATTTTTGTTGAAAAACCCATTGCTAATACCGTTTTAGAGGCTGAAGCTATACGCACTCTTGCCAGTCAAAAACATGTTCTAGGTCAGGTTGGGCATGTAGAACGTTTTAATCCAGCTTTTACTGCAATTAAAGATATGATTAGAGAACCTATGTTTATAGAATGTCATCGCTTGGCTGAATTCAATCCAAGAGGAACTGATGTTCCAGTGGTTTTGGATTTAATGATTCATGATATCGATATCATTTTAAGTGTTATCAATTCTCCTGTAAAGAATGTACATGCAAGTGGTGTATCAGTTATCTCTGAAACTCCAGATATTGCAAACGCTAGGATTGAATTTGAAAATGGCTGTGTAGCTAATTTAACTGCCAGTAGAATTTCAATGAAGAACATGCGTAAATCGCGATTTTTCCAAAGAGATGCATACATTTCAGTAGATTTCTTAGAAAAAAAATCGGAAGTAGTACGAATGAAAAATGCCCCTGAAAATCCAGATGAATTTGCAATGATCTTACAAAATGCTGAAGGAGTAAAAAAGCAAATCTATTTCGATAACCCAGAAGTTACAGCCAATAATGCAATATTAGACGAATTAGAATCTTTTGCAGATGCTATTGAGAATAATACGAAACCTATTGTTACTCTTAGGCATGGAACTAATGCACTACGCGTAGCACAACAAATCATTGATTGTTTCGACAATTAAAAAACTAAAACAAATCAAAATTTATGAAGAATATAGCTGTTATTGGCGCTGGAACCATGGGAAATGGTATTGCCCATACTTTTGCACAGTTTAATTACAATGTACAACTCATCGATATTTCTCAAGCTTCTTTAGACAAAGGAATCGCTACCATTTCTAAAAACTTAAATAGAATGGTGGCTAAGGAAAAGATTACCGAGGCTGATAAAGAGAAAACATTATCAAACATCACTACTTATACTTCTATTAAAGAAGGAACTCAGTATGCTAGTTTAGTAGTTGAAGCAGCAACTGAGAATTTAGATTTGAAATTAAAAATTTTTAAAGAACTAGATGAAGTTTGTCCTGATGATACTATACTAGCTAGCAATACTTCTTCTATTTCGATTACTCAAATTGCAGCTGTAACTAACAGACCTGACATGGTTATCGGAATACATTTTATGAATCCGGTTCCTATTATGAAATTGGTAGAAATTATTAGAGGTTATAATACATCCGACGAGGTAATGAATTTTACTGTTGACTTAACCAAAGCCATCAATAAAATTCCTGTAGAAGTTAACGATTATCCTGGATTTGTAGCCAATAGAATTTTAATGCCTATGATTAATGAATCTGTTGAAACATTATACAATGGTGTTGCAGGTGTACAAGAAATTGATACAGTTATGAAATTAGGAATGGCACATCCAATGGGTCCTTTACAGTTAGCTGACTTTATAGGTTTAGATGTTTGTTTATCTATTTTAGAAGTGATGCATGATGGTTTTAAAAACCCTAAGTATGCTCCTTGTCCTCTACTTGTTAATATGGTAAGAGCAGGAAAGTTAGGAGTGAAATCTGGTGAAGGCTTCTACGATTACTCAGAAAGCAGAAAAGCAGAACATGTTTCTAAACAGTTTGCATAAGTCTGTTTTCATCTTCTTTATATTTTTCATTTCTTTTGTCTCTGGCCAAAGTGATGAAAAAGTATCACGCAAACTAAAAAAGATTGGGTTTCTATATAATTCTGCAAAACAGAATAACATTTTATTTTTTGATGATGATTATGATTATAAAACTTCTGTTTTTAAGTTTCAACTATTTTATCATTTAAAAAAAGGTGAAAAATGGAATATAAACCTAATTATTCAACCACAAATTCAGATAGCTAAACATCAGCTGCTAAATGAGCAATTCATAACTCCTGATGATCCTAATTATCTCTTTTTAAGAGAGAAATTTACTCAAAAGAAAACACTTTCTTTATATGCCTTTGAATTAGGGTTCCAGCTTAGAAGAGAACTTTTTAATCGAATTTTCTTTGAAGTAACATTAGGCATGGGTGCTGGATATATAGATGTTGAAAGTGAAAGGCTTGCACAAGGTTTTACTTTTATTGAAAACCTTTCTTTTGGTTTCTCATATTCTTTAAAGAGTTCTGAAATATACTTGGGAAGTAATTTAGGTCACGTTTCAAATTTCAATATAAAATTACCTAATAGTGGTTATAATATTTTAGGTTTTGAAATTGGATATCGAATTTTAATCAAATAAAAAAGGAGCTCATTTTGAGTTCCTTTTTTATTTGATAATTAACTATGTTTATTAATTATTGTTGTTGTTTTCTTTCTTAGCCTTATTCCAGATTTTTAATTCATCTGTAGCTGTAATTCCTGATATTACTTCAATGTTTACTCCATCAGAGACACCCAATACTAACTCTTTTTTCTCAAACGTATTGTCTCCAGTTTTTACTTCAACATAAGGTTTTTCAGTTTTCTTATCAAAACGAAGTAATGCTTCTTTAATAGACAATACACTGTCTTTTTGCTCTAAAATTATATTTGCATTCGCACTATAATTAGCTCTTACAAAGTAATCACTATCTAGAGTAATGTTCGCTTTAATTGTAAACTGAACTGCTCCTCCTTCTTCTGTACCTTTTGGTGCAATAAAGTTTAGTTTTGCTGGGAATTTCTTTTCTTCAATTGCTCCTAATGAAACTTCAATATCAGTTCCTTTGATCAATTTACTAACTTCAGATTCATCTACTTTTCCTTCAAAAATCATTTTGCTCATGTCAGCAATTGAAGCTATTGTAGTTCCTGCATTAAAGTTATTACTTTGAATTACCTGATCTCCTTCTTTTACAGGAATCTCTAAGATAGTTCCAGAAATTTGTGCTCTAATATCAGTATTAGCAACCCCTACACCTGATGATCCACTTTTAATAATTTTATAATCATTCTCTGCATTTATCAAATCTTGTTTTGCTTGATCGTAGGTTAATTCTACTGCTTCAAAAGCTGATGCTGCCAACACTCCTCTATCAAATAATTTCTTATTACGGTCGTATGCTATTTTGGAATTTTTTACTCTCAGTTTTATATTATCTACTCTTCCTTTAGCACTGAGTAATGATTGTTCATTTGGTACTACTCTTACTGTAGCTATCAAATCTCCTTTTTTTACTTTAGCTCCTTCTAGAAGATATATTTTATTAATAATCCCTGTGATTTGAGGTTTAATTTCAATTTCTTCTAATGGTATTACTTTTCCTGTAGCTACGGTTTTCTTTATGATAGTAGCCTTAAAAGCTGTTTCAGTTTTGAAAGTTTCCGGGTTAGATTCATTTTTTTTCTTCAACCAGATAAGAATTGCTATAAATAGCACTACTACGATACCTAATATGATTTTTGCTCTTTTACTCATTTTGATTGTTTATATAAAACGTTTGGTTAATTATTCTATTTTAAAATATTTACTCGTCTCTTAAGGCTTCAATAGGTTTCACTAATGTTGCCATATAAGCAGGGATTAACCCTATCAATGTTCCTAATACAACTAATATTATAAATGCGACCATTACAATTGAAATGCTCACTGTTGGATTTAATAATGTTGGATCAGGCCCTGAACCAATGGTAGAATCCATGAGGTATAATATAGCGCCTCCAAATACAATTCCTAGCATTCCGGCTATGGTTGTTAAGAAAACAGATTCTAATATTACTTGTTGTCTTATTTCTTTTGGTGTTGCACCTATAGCTCTACGGATACCTATTTCTTTGGTTCTCTCTTTTACTGTAATTAAAAGTATATTTCCAATGGCAAAAACTCCAGCAATTAATGTTGCAATTCCAACAAACCATGTCAAGAATTGCATTCCCTTTAGGAATCCTGTAATTTTCCCAATCTCAATAGCCATATTAAAACTTCCAAAAGCTCTTTCATCTTCAGGGTCTACCTTATGTAGGTTCTTCAATGTTAGCTTAATATCTGTTTCTAATTGTTTGATATCGTAACCATCTTCCGCAGTAATCATCATCCAATTAATTCGGTTGGCTCTGTTATATACTTGTTGAAATGTGGTAAAAGGTATATAAGCAGCTTGACCATCAAAGTCAATGTTTCCACCTTTATACATACCAACTACTTTATAATTGACATTATTAATAATAACATATTGACCAATTGGATTTTCATTCTTTTCAAACAATTGTTTGTATATATCTTCCTCAATAACACAAACTTTCGATTTTAACTTGATATCATTCTCATTGATAAATCGACCGTAGATCAAATCCTTTTTCTGTACTTTATCCAGCACAGGGTAATCACCGTTTATATTGAAGTCTCCAGATTTAAAACCATTTGTTATAGTACTATTTGTTTGACTTCTTGGCGCTAAAAATTTAATTTGTTTAAATTCACTTTGTAAAACTTCTACATCTTTTGTTGTTAAGCGAACTCTTCTTCCTTTTTGAAAACCTTTAAAAGGTTTTTCTGTTCTTTGAGCCCAAACAAATAAGCTGTTAGTAGCGAAATCTCCAAACAAATTTTTAAAGTTATTTTCTACTCCTCTTGCTGCTCCTAAAAGAACTACTAATAGAAAAATTCCCCAAAGCACACCTATAATAGTAATAATAGTACGTGTTTTGTTTTTACGAATTCCTCCGTAAATTTCTTGCCATGTGTCTGAATCAAATAAAAATTTCATAATTAATCGGCTCTTAGTGCTACAATAGGTTTAATTCTTGAGGCTTTTTTAGCAGGAACATATCCCGCTATTAAACCAGATAATATCAATACAATTGTAGCTCCTATAACAATTCCTGGGCTTACACTTGGATCTTTAATAAAGTAATCTTCTAAACCATTTCCAATTTGATCTAAAATAAAAGTTCCTAGTGTTAAACCTAAATATCCAGCTATGGTGGTTATCAATACTGATTCTTGTACAACCATTCCAACTATAGAAGAAGGCTGTGCTCCTAAAGCTTTTCGGATTCCAAATTCTTTGGTTCGTTCTTTGATAGCAAAAATCATAATATTACTAATACCAATAATTCCAGCAACTAAGGTTCCAGACCCAACAATAACAACAATAAAAAACAGTACTAACATAAACATGTTTACGTTCTGATTAGCCTCTGCCATATTTCTAACTGATAACGCGCTCTGATCGTCTGGATGTATATCCATCTTATTTCTTAAGTCTCTTTCTAATCGGTTTCCAAATGCTATTGCCTGACTTAGACTTAAATTAGGATCATAACCAATATTAATTTGACTTATATAATCGTTATTACCATACAACCTTTGGGCTGTTGTTACAGGTATATAACATTGTCTTTCTTCATTATCTCCTCCATCATCGGAGAATATCCCAATTACTTTGTATGATATTCCCCCCACGTTTACTCTTTTTCCTAAAGCGGGTTTCTCTCCAAACAAATCAGACTTCACCAATCTACCAATTACAATTACTTTAGAAGATTCCTTTAAATCTTTTTGATTAATGTATCTTCCTTCATCCATAACAGTTTTCTCTAGAAACTGATGATCAGGATGCACTGCTCTAAATCGATAATTGTCTTGGTTGCTTTTATAGGCAACACTAAAATTCTTATAAATACGAGCTGTCATGAACTGAATTTTGTCCTCGTATTTATTATCTACATAATTGTAATCTTTATTTTTTAACTGTACTCTTCTTCCTGATTGCAATCCTCGGAAAGGTTTACTTGTCTTCCATACACGAACAAACATTGAGTTTGCTGCATCGTCTACAAAAGCCTCTGAAAATGTATTTCTCAATCCACTAACAACACCAAAGAGTAGTGTAAACAATAGAATAGCAAAAGCTACAGTAAAGCCTGAAAGTACAGAACGAAGCTTATTCTTGTTCATACTCTGAAAAATTTCTCTCCAACGATCTATATCAAACATAATTAGATAGCTTTAGTTTTTACTGTTAAGGTGTCACTAATAATAACTCCATCCTTTAAACGAACAATTCTATCCGTTTGTGCTGCAATTTCTTCCTCATGTGTAATCACAAATACTGTCATCCCTTCATCATTAATATCTTTTAATAAATCCATTACAGAATCAGAAGTAGTCGAATCTAAAGCTCCTGTAGGCTCATCGGCTAAAACCACTTTAGGATTTGTTACCAATGCTCTTGCAATAGCAACACGCTGTTTTTGTCCTCCAGATAATTCGCTTGGTAAATGTGTCGCCCAATCTTTCAAACCAACTTTATCTAAATAATCTAAAGCTGTTTTTTGACGTTCCTTTCTACCTATTCCTTTATAGTATAATGGCAATGAAACATTTTCTAAAGCTGTTTTGTAAGAAATTAAATTAAATGATTGAAAAACAAACCCTAAAAACTTATTTCTTAAAACTGCCGCTTTTTTCTCATTTAAATTCTTAATCAATTGTCCATTCAAATAATAGTCTCCCTCATCATGTTCATCAAGTAATCCAACTATATTAAGTAAGGTAGATTTTCCAGAACCAGAGGATCCCATAATAGAAACAAATTCACCTTCTTTAATATGTAAGTCAATTCCCTTAAGTACGTGAAGAGAATCCTTTCCTATTGGGTAAGATTTATGTAGTTTTTTTATTCGAATCATTTGCGTTGGTTAATTTTGTACAAAAGTAGATATTCACTAGGCTAACGGCTACTAATTTTTTGTTAAATCAAAACTGTAAAAGTCCTATTATATCGCTACTTCACATAAGACGGCTGTAAAATCAAATTGTTACAGTAATATTTAAATTTTTAAGTTTTATTTTTGCATAAGAATATGAATGACTTCAACTTTAGTTTTCCTGAGAATAAAAAAATCATCCTGTTTGATGGTGTTTGCAATCTTTGCAATGATTCTGTTATCAAAGTGATAAAGAATGATAAAAAGAATGTTTTTTTATTTGCGGCTATTCAATCTGAAACAGGACAGGAGATTATTAATCACCTTGGAATAAATACCAATATGGTTGATTCGATAATTCTTTTCGAACCAGGAAAAGCATACTATGTTAAGTCTGCTGCTGCTTTACGAATTATGAAAGAGTTTTCTGGTTTTTGGAGACTCTTACAGGTCTTTACAATTCTTCCTGATGCATTCAATAATATCTTCTATGACTATATCGCTAGAAACAGATACAAGTGGTATGGTAAAAAAGATAGTTGTATGATTCCAACTCCAGAGCTTAAAGCAAAATTTTTAGACTAAATGGAAATCCCTAAAAAAGTGCATTGTGTGATTTTTGATATGGATGGTGTTATCATAGATTCTGAAGAATTACACAAAAAGGCCTATTATGAAACTTTTAACTCTGTTGGAGTTGATGTTTCTGATGAATTATACAAAACACTCACAGGCTCTTCTACTATTAACACTTTTCAAAAATTGGTTGCTCATTTTAATTTGGATGAAAAACCTGAAGAATTGGTCTTGAATAAAAGAGATCGTTATGTAAACTTCTTTGAGAATGATCCAACGTTACATCTAGTAAATGGGGCTGAAGAGATTATAAAACACTTTTATAATAAGGGATTAACGTTAATATTAGCCTCTTCCTCTGCAATGGTGAATATAGATAGAGTTTTTAATCGGTTTGATTTAAATGACTACTTCACTGCAAAAATTAGTGGTGCCGATTTGACTCAATCCAAACCTCATCCTGAAATTTTTGAAAAAGCAGCTATCCTAGGAAATACGCCAAGAGAAAACTGTATTGTTATTGAAGATTCAGACAACGGAGTGAAAGCAGCTAATGATGCTGGGATTTTTGTTGTGGGTTACAGAAACCCATTGGCAGCTGACCAAACGTTAGAAAATGCTGATCTAGTGATTGAAGATTTTAAGGAATTAAAGGAGTTATTTCAAATTCTCTAAAATAAAATCTACGGTTTTGTTGGTGTTGTTATTTACAGCATAAGAGTCTGTAATATGCTTAGAATTAATTGCATACTTCTTGTCAATCATATATTGAATATCATCCACAAATTCTAAAGAAACCTTCCCTGTTAGTAGCAAACTTAGATCTTTCCCTTGTTGATGATAATCATATATCTTTTTCAAGCCAGATAAATACAAGTAGTCTTTGGTAAAACCTCCACCTCTATGTGCTCGAACTGCGATATAAAATGCCTGTTCTCTTTCTAGGTCATAGGAGTTATGTAGTAGTCTAAATGTTTTTGAAAAAGAATATCCTTTTGCCAAACTATCAACTGCCAACACTCTATATGCCAATTCTTTCAATCGTTTTACAGTCAAATTTCCTGACATATATTCGCTATACACAGCCAAACCTTCTTGGGTTTCTTCGTTGTTTGAAAAACCGTGAGAAAAGATTTTTAACGGATGTAAAACTCCGTTCATGGTAGTGACCATATGAACTCCAATTTCATGATTGGTTAAGACATTTATTTCATTGTCAGAGAATATATGATTCTCATTTAAAATCAATGATTTTATACTGTTAGAAACCATGGCGATGGCACCCATTGTTGATGAGCTTTTTATCTCATAAGTGAAATCGTATTTTTTAGAATATTCTTTAAAAAAAGAAGCAGCTTCTATAGCTGTATATTTTTGCTGAAACATTTCAGATTTTTCATCTTCACTTTCAAAATGAAGAATAAATTTGGCATTTTCTACATCTTGTTCCGTTGGAGTTCCAAAAGAACGTAAACTATTGTAATAGAACCTTTTTCCTTTGCCTATTGTCTCTATACATTGAATTAAACCTGAATAAAAATAAATAGTATCTTCATAAAAATCTCGCAAGGTTTCGTCTTCAATTTTACTCACAGAAAGTTTAAAAAACTCTTTGTGCAAACTGAATTTATCAAAATCTCTTTCTGGGTACTGAAAGGTAGGGTCTGTTAAATATTTAGAATTGAAGAATTTTTCTTTTTCAGATTCTATATTCATTGGATTGACATAGTTTAAAAGCTCGATTTTTTTTACAAGCTCATCTATTTGATTGTCAATTTCAAAAAGTGTTTTATTTTTTATAGAAGCGTCATTCATCATAATTCAAGATCTAAAAAAGGAACACAAATTTACAATTTATGCGCTTTATAAAAAGCTTCTGCGTGTTTTTTTAATTCAGTTTTTAGGTAAGATTCTACAGCATCAACTACTTCTGGAAACATAATGTATTCTAATTCATCACAGTATACTTTTGATATTTCCGTAGCCAAAACCAATGTATCGTTGAAATTTTGTGTAATGTATTTTAAGAAATATCCATTCCCTAAAAATGCATCGTTAATTTTTGAAGTAGATTTAATTCCGTTTGGTAACGGCATTTTTTCTAAAGTAGTTCTCCAAGATTCAATTTCATTTTCAAATCTTTGTTCATCTACATTTGTAGTTCCTAAATTCCACGTAGGTACTTCTCTATCCCATCGCCTCCAATTGTAACTATGCATGTCATAGACGATACATACTCCAAATTTTTCTTCTAACTTATTAATTAATGCATGTGCAACTTTGTAAAAACGATGATGCTTTAATAAACTTTTTCCTTTGGCTTCATCAGATAAAGAAGAATGCCATAATTGTTTTCCCCATGCATCTTCATAAATAGCTGATTCTGGCGCTCTATTTAAATCGTATTCAAATCTAGAATCCATTCCAGCTATCACAATTGGATGCGACTTTACCATTTCTTTAGTGGCAGGATCTTCTTCAAACCAACGTTCATATTCTGTATGAATACAATTCTTCCATAATTCTTTTCTAAATTGATGACCATCATGTACTGCTCCACAAGCATAATGAACATATTCATCTATTTTAATTGTAAAAGAATAATCGTCAGAAACAGCACAGAATACTTCTTCTCTTGATATTTTTTCAATAATTTGATTGACAGATAGTTTTAACATATCCTAGAGTTCTATTGGTAAATTTATATCACTTCCCCATTCGGTCCAAGAACCATCATACACCGAATAGTTTTTAATTCCTACATATTCAGTTGCTAACGCAAGTATACAGGCTGTAATTCCAGATCCACATGAAAAAATAGCTTTTTTTTGAGGCATCTCTTTATTCTTAAATACTTTTTCAAGTGCTTCTTTCGATGCTAACTTTCTGTCTTTTAAAACCTTAGTATAAGGAATGTTTGATGAGTTAGGAATATGTCCAGAACGCAATCCTTTTCTAGGTTCATCATCCAATCCTAAAAATCGAGCTTCTCCTCTGGCATCTATAATAGATATGTCATTTTTAGACAATGCATTTCTCACATCTGACAGGGAAGAAAAAAACTCTGGAGTATAGTCTGCTTTAAAGTCTCCCTTCTTTTCTACGGTTCCTTTTTCTAATGCGAAAGGAAATTCATTTTCAATCCAAGCTGTTAATCCGCCATTTAATACAGCTATATTATGAAATCCCATCAATCGAAACAACCAAAATACTCTTGGACTAGAATAGATTCCTAATTCATCATAAACAACAATGCAACTATCATTGTTAATTCCCAATTCCTGAGCTTCTTCTTCAAATTTTGAAAAAGGTAAAATGGTATTAGGCAGGATGCTTTCTTGGTCGCTAAATGTATTTTTTAAATCAAAAAATATTGATCTCGGAATGTATTCTTTACTGCTAGTAGATTCATTACTTGTTACTTTTTTAATAGTAGCATCAAGTATTATTAAATCAGGATGGTTTATATGTTCATACAACCAATTTGCTTCTACTATGACATCAGGTACTTTTAACATTAAGCTTCGTCAACCATTCGTTTCAAATCTGTTCTTCTTTGAAAAGCTGCATTTCTTTCTAATACTTTACTTTCCATAAAATCTACAACTTTCTCTTGAATTCTAGTTTTATACACTTTATTCATGTAAGTAATACCACCTGGACTCATTACATTCACCTCAACTAATTTTCCGCCAATTACATCAATTCCAACAAAGTACAATCCATCTTTCACCAATCTTGGTCCTATTTTTTTACATAATAGTTTTTCTTGTGGAGTCAATCTGTGTTTCTCTACAGTTCCTCCAGCGGAAACATTTGAACGATGATCTTTATCTCCTGGTACTCTTTTCATAGCTCCAATAGGAAAGCCATTTAAAATCAAAATTCGAACATCACCTTTTTCTGCACCTTCTATATATTCTTGAAGAATTACATAATCAGATGTTCCATCTTTTTTATGAATATAAAAATCTAGTAATGAGTTGATATTTCCCATTGCAGATTTCTCAATTAAAATAACACCTGAACCTCCAAAACCATCCAATGGTTTTAAAATCATTTTATCAGATGGAGATTCTTCAATCATTTGAACCAAATAATTTTTGTTTTTAGAGACATGAGTCACAGGAATAATCTCATTATTAGGGTCTTCAAAAGCAGCTGTATATAATTTATTATTTGCTTCCCTTAATCCTCTAACAGAGTTAATGATAAATACATCATCCTTCACAGAATCTAAAAAGTTCAACATTAACGGATCTAAAGGCGGTTCTGCTCTCATAAAAATGACATCAAAACCAGCTATAGGAAGCATCTCTTCTCTAGTAATTGTCTTGTTGTAAAAAGATTTAATACTTGCAGGAACCTTCTCATGTCTTTCTAAAATTGTACAAAAAGCACTTGTTACACTATTACGAATTGTAAGATTTGAAGGTGTGCAAATTACCACGCCATGTCCTCTCTTAGCACATTCATGAATCAGTGTTAATGAGGTATCATTTTCAGGAGATTTAATATCTTCCCACGGGTACATTAAGAAACAAACATTCATTTTTTATATTTTTAAGATCCTTTTTTTTCACCATAATGATCATCCCATTCTTTTGGTTTGGGATCTCCTAATTTACCAACCGACTTGGCTACCAACATAGAAACAGCTGCATCTCCAGTTACATTCACCATCGTTCTACACATGTCTAAAGGTCTGTCAATAGCAAAAATAAGTGCCAATCCAGCTTCTGGAATCCCAGCCTGAGCAAGTACAATAACTAACATAACCATCCCTGCACCAGGTACTGCAGCACTTCCAATAGATGCTAAAGTAGCTGTAGCTATAATTCCTAACTGAACACCAAAACTTAAATCCATCCCAAATGCTTGAGCTATAAAAACAGCAGCAACAGCTTGGTATAAACTAGTTCCATCCATATTAATGGTAGCTCCAATCGGTAAAACAAAGCTTGTTACTTCTTCTTCAACACCTAAATGTTCTTCAACACGTTCCATAGTAACAGGTAAAGTTGCAGCACTTGAACTTGTAGAAAAAGCTAACAATTGAGCTGGGGCGATTCCTTTTAAGAAAAATGAAGGCGATCTTTTTGTAAAAACCCAAACAATTAAGATATATACAGCAATCATTAATGCTAATCCAAGAACTACACAGAATGCATACCAGGCCAAAGCTTTAAACAAATCAGCACTTGGAGACTCTATAACTAGCGCGGCTAATAAAGCAAATACTCCATAAGGTGCAGCTAGCATAATTAAATCTATTAACTTTAATATAACTTCATTAAATGCATCAAAAAATTTCTTTACTGGTTTTGATTTTTCTTCGGGAATTAAAATCATACCAATTCCAAAGAAAATAGCAAAGAAAATTACTTGCAACATATTTCCATTATCACTAGCAGCGTTAAAGATATTACTAGGTACTAAATCTTCTAATGCTTGTAATGGTCCAGAATTCTTTTGTTTTTCAGCATCAGCAATCTTAGACTCTGCGTCTACTTTATAACTATCAACTAGTTCTGTTCTTGTCTTTTCGCTAATGGATTTCCCTGGTTGTATTACGTTAACTATAACTAAACCTATAGATACTGCTATTAGCGTAGTCAAAATATAAGTAACTATGGTTCTTCCTCCCATTTTGGAAAGTTTAGAAATATCTTTCAAATCCGAAACTCCTTTTATTAAAGAAGCTAAAATCAAAGGAACAGCAATCAGCTTTAAAGAATTGATAAATATAGTACCAAATGGCTTTATCCAATCTGTAACAAATTTACTTCCCCATTCAAAATTAGAAAGTAAGAGAGCAAACAGAACTCCTAAAACCATTCCTAAAATTATCTTCCAATGCAGTGCTAGTTTTTTCATGTAGTTGTTTTAAATTTTAATTCTTGAAAGGTATAAAAAATCTTCATAAAAAATTAACTGAAATCTTGGCTTAATTCATTTCTTTATCAATCAGCAATATTTTACTTTTGCATAAGACTTTTTTTCATGGAAAAACTTAAAGAGCGTTGGGGAATTACCTCTAATATTCAAATCATTTTAATTTTTATTGTTTTTGCTATCAATGGTTCATTTGCTGCTTGGGTTGCTGATCCTGTTACAAATTTTATAGGAATTACTAAGGGTTCAATAAGTGGTTGGGTATACTGGCCTTTGCGAATTTTATTAATTTTTCCTATTTATCAGCTTACACTTCCTATCGTTGGGTTTGTATTTGGTCAATTCTCATTTTTTTGGAATTTTGAAAAAAAGTTTTTAAGCCGAATAGGCTTAGGTTTTCTATTTAAAAAGGAAAATTAGGAATGAAATTTGAAGATTTTTTAAGCAAAATCGATCAGTTAAAATCGATTCCTTTAGGTGGTTTGGATGCTCAATTTAAATTGGCTCCAAAATTACGATTAGGCTATGATGCGGAAAAAATCAGATCAAACAATCCTAAAAAAGCAGCTGTACTCGCCTTATTTTATCCTAATAAACAAGACCAAGCTACATTTCTTTTAACGCAAAGAGCTAGTTATAAAGGAACTCATTCTGCTCAAATAAGTTTTCCTGGAGGAAAGATTGAAAAGAATGATTTGGATCTTTCAGATACTGCCTTGAGAGAAACTTATGAAGAAGTTGGAGTAAATCACCAAGACATTAACATTGTTCGAGAAATTACAGATGTTTATATACCGCCAAGTAATTTTCTAGCAACTCCTTTTATTGGTTATACTCGTTACAGACCTTCTTTTTCTATAAATGAAGAAGTACAGAACACAATTGAAGTTTTGGTGTCAGATTTATTAGATGATAAAAATTTAGATAGTATTGTAATGAACACTTCATACATGAATAATATCTCTGTACCTTGCTTTAAACTAAACGATTATATTGTTTGGGGTGCTACAGGAATGATGTTAAGTGAAATCAAAGAAATGCTAAAATTATAGTTGCTTCGTAATACTTTTGTATTTTAGCAAACGACTATTAAAAACCTAGTGAATGCCTTTATTTAAAAGGAATCCATTCGGCCACATTTTATTTATAAAAAAATGGCTGATTAGGATTCTTGGAATTATATCGCATGGGAGATATCGAAGTTTCAATAGCCTACAAATTGAAGGCTCTGAAATTTTACGGCAGCTACCCGAAAATAATGTTTTATTTGTTTCCAATCATCAAACATACTTTGCTGATGTAGCTGCTATGCTACATGTTTTTAATGCTGCTTTAAAAGGCAGGGATGATACTATTAAAAACGTTGGGTATATATGGAATCCAAAGTTGAACATATATTATGTTGCTGCTGGTGAAACGATGCGCTCTGGATTTTTACCCAAAGTATTTGCTTATACCGGTTCAATATCTATAGACAGAACTTGGAGAAGTGCTGGTCAAAATGTAAACAGACAAGTAAAAATGTCTGATATTTCTAATATTGGGAAGGCACTAGATGATGGGTGGGTAATTACCTTTCCTCAGGGTACCACTACTCCATTCAAACCAATTAGAAGAGGAACGGCGCATATTATTAAAACCTATAAACCAACAGTTATTCCAATAGTTATTGATGGATTTAGACGTTCTTTTGATAAAAAAGGACTTATGATTAAAAAAAGAAATGTACTACAGTCTATGGTCATTAAAGAACCTTTAGAAATTGATTACGATAATGACGAAATTCAAGACATCATCACTAAAATCGAATACGCTATAGAACAACATCCTTCTTTCTTAAAAGTAATTTCTCCTGAAGAATATGCAAAACAAGAAGAAGAGCTAAATAAAAAAAGAGAGTTTTGGAATTTATAAAATTCCTAACTCTCTTCTTCAAATTTCTTAAAAGATTCAAATACTAATTACACTTAACTCAACCAAGCATTCATCATCCAAAGTGTTTTTTCTTGCTCAGAGATAAAATCACTCATCATTGAGTTTGTTCCTTCATCGTTAGCTTCATCCGATACATTCAAAATCACTCGCTCTATTTTTAATAGCTCTGAAAGTGAAGTCACAATTAAATTTACAGCTTCTTCATCTATAGAAATATCATTTGCTACTGGAACTTTAGCTAGTTTCGTATAATCTGAAAATGTATGTAGTGGAGTTCCTTGTAATGTTAAAATACGTTCAGCGATCACATCAACTTTTTCTTGTGCATCTGTATATAACTCCTCGAATTTTAAATGAAGTTCAAAGAAGTTTTTCCCTTTAATATTCCAATGTAATCCCCTTAAACTTTGATAGTATGTTTGAAAATTAGCCAGTAGTAGATTTAACTCTTCTACTAAATTCTCAGTCTCGTTTTTATCTAATCCTAAAATTGTTGTATTCATTTTTTTGTTTTTTTTGATACGTCAAAATTAGGCTCAAAAAAAATAAATATACTATAGTTTTTATCGATAGTTTTAATATCTTTATCAAAATTTCTTATATATGACAATTACTCAATTAAAATATGTCCTTTCCGTAGCTGAATATCAAAACTTCACAGTTGCTGCTGAACATAGTTTTGTTACACAACCTACGTTGAGTATGCAAATTCAAAAGCTTGAAGATCAATTAGGTGTTCTAATTTTTAATCGCTCTAAAAAACCTATTGAATTAACTGATGTGGGGAAAAAAGTTGTTGAGCAAGCAAAAATCATTGTAAATGAAAGCAATAGAATTACTGATATCGTTCATCAACATAAAGGATATATTGGTGGCGAATTTAAATTAGGGATTATTCCTACAGTAATGCCTACACTTTTACCCATGTTCTTAAATAATTTCACAAATAGGTATCCAAAAGTAAAATTGATTATAGAAGAATTAACTACTGAAGAGATTATACGTAAGCTCATGGACGGTCATATTGATGCTGGTTTGGCTGCCACTCCTTTAGAAAATGAAGCCATTAAAGAGCGACCTTTATACTATGAACCGTTTGTAGGATTGATCCCTGAAGGTCATCGATTGTTTAATAATGAGCTAATTAATTCTGATGAATTAGAAATGGATGATATCCTTTTATTGGAAGATGGTCATTGCTTTAAAGACAGTGTTATCAATTTATGCAGGACCTATAAAACAGACAATAATAAAGGGTTTCAATTAGAAAGTGGAAGTTTTGATACCTTAATAAAACTTTCAAAAGAAGGTTTAGGAATGACACTACTTCCATATCTACATACTTTAGATTTAAATGAAAATGATAAAAAACACCTACGTGAATTCACAACTCCTCCTCCAGCTAGGGAAGTCAGCTTAATTTATCATAAATCTCAATTGAAAATGCAACTGATAGATGCTCTTAAAAATACAATTGATGGTGTTATACGAGGCGCTATCTCTTTTAGCGATGTAAAAATTATAAGTCCCTTGCAAAAGAATTAGAAATAAAAAAGCCACTCAATGAGTGGCTTTTTTATTGTTTCTAATATTCTTGATTCTTCTAAAACTGATACTTCAAGATAAATTCTAATGATCCGTTGTCGTTCACTAAGTTCACATCCGAACTTGTGATGTCATAGGCTGCTCCTA
>Ga0115559_1000699_pt1 | contig 22430 bp, 20 predicted proteins | sample COGITO_mtgs_1105_3_FD_87281 | JGI IMG/M metagenome (GOLD analysis project Ga0115559, IMG submission 87281) | Pelagic marine microbial communities from North Sea - COGITO_mtgs_110506 | ecosystem: Environmental > Aquatic > Marine > Epipelagic | place: Germany:Helgoland, sampling site Kabeltonne... | reverse complement strand
TTTTGAAAATTCTTTCCCCATTTGTGAGGGGGATCGTGTGCGAATCTCTGGTTCTTTACAAGATCAATATCGGGTTTCAGACAGTGGAGAATGGATCACCATTGCTGGGGATCAAAACAGTCCAAGCTTGGGAAAAGAAGCGTTGCCATGCAATACGGAAGGGTGTTTTGACGGTATGTTGATCCTTCAGTTCACAGATTTGGACAATCGGATTACAATTTATCCAGTGGGTACAGGTCTCGAATTTAAAGCACCACGTGATGGATACATTTCCTATGGTGTAAATGACGATACATTTTATGACAATCAGTGGTACCAACGTGGTGGTTTGATAGATCACTCTTCTATTACCGTAGCGCCGTTGGACTAATCCACAGAATTCAGTAGGATATTGTATGTTCAAACGTTTGGCTTTTGCTTTACTTCCAGCACTGTTGTTGTTTGGAGTTGCAGAGATCGTGTTGCGGGTACTGGGCTGGCCAGAGGTGACTACAGCATTTGAGCACAATGAACCTTTTTGGGTTGTAGATCCAGATCTTCATTCCTATGAAATGCCACACAACGAGGAAAATACGTCTTTTCAAGTATCGACCAATTCTGATGGATTGCGGACGTCGATAGAGGTAACAGATCCAAAGAAATCCTTGCGTATCATGACACTGGGATGCTCCACCACTTTTGGTTGGGGAGTTTCGGATGTGGAGACTTATCCTTCAAGGTTACAAACCCTGTTAACAGAAGCAGGGTATTCTACAGTAGAAGTGGTGAATGGTGGTCAACCTGGCTACACTTCGTTTCAGGGATCGTGGCTGTGGGATTCTGTTTTAGAGGACTATAAGCCCGATATCGTTTTAATCGGATACATCGTTCAAGATGCTCGGAAAGCAGCGTATTCTGATAAGAGTCAAGCGATTCTACAAGGGGACAATCGTTTCCTAAAAGACAACTTGCTGTATCGTTCCAAAGGATATTTGGCATTGCGATATGGTATGGGAAAGGTACAAGTCCAGGCCAAAGAACGAAGCAGTCAGGATGATGGTGGAGTCTATCGTGTACCACCTGAAGACTATGTTGTAAATCTGAGATCACTCACGCAGAAGATCAAAAAAACCGGTGCCAAACCAGTGTTGTTTGGATATCCTTTAGAGCGTACAGGATACACTGAACAGCATCGTTTGATATTGAAGGTTGCAGCACAAGAATTGCAAGTCGGGCATTTTGATCCACAGGCAAAGATGGAGCAGGCAGCAACGGACGCACGATTGTATTTTCCAAGAGATAAAGGTCATGCAAATGCGGCCGGAAATGATCAAATTGCCCAATGGGTATTTGAGCACCTACAATCTCATCAATATCTTTCTACCCCAAAATCCCAACCGTGAGACAGTGATGAAACGTGATGCAACATTGGTATTGTTGGTGTTGAATGAGATAGATGGTCTACGCCAAGTCTGGTCAGAGTTACCATTGGAAGAATTTGATAGAGTGGTTGCTGTTGATGGTGGTTCGACCGACGGATCTAGAGAGTTTTTAACAGAGAAGAATATTCCAATATTGGAACAATCTATTGCTGGTCGTGGTGTCGCATTTCGCGTTGCTGCAGAAGCGGTGGATACAGAACGGTTAATTTTTTATTCTCCTGACGGAAACGAAGATCCTGCAGATATCGTTCGCTTGGATGATGCTCTGTTGGCGGGTGCAGATTTGGCAATTGCCAGTCGATTTGCAAGTGGCTCTGTCAATGAAGAAACCGACTTGGTACGTGCCCGTGCCCGTGTCAATAAAGCACTCACATGGATCGCCAATAAAACATTTGGTCAAGGTGACTACATTACAGATACAATCAATGGATTTAGAGCGTTGCGCAGACAAGATTTGTTGGACTTGAACACGACAGTAAAGCGTTTTCCCATTGAGTATCAAATATCCATTCGAGCGATGCAAAGAGGCTGGAATATTTCAGAGATTGCTACGATAGAAGGACAGAGAGCAGGTGGAGAATCGAAAGCCATTTCATGGCCTGTTGGTAAAGATCACCTCAAAGTGTTGTTGACAGAATTGCCCTATGCAAAATGGTTTTCTCATAGATAGAACAATAGAAGGTGACGTATGAAGATGGATAGAAACCGTGCCATTTTGGAGATTGTTGAGCAATATGGTCCCAAAGATCCAACGTTGATTGATGCACCAACAACACTTCCGTTGGCCCTTCCTTCTTTTGGACAGGCGGAGATTGCAGAAGCGATGGATGCGTTGTTGTCAGGTTGGTTGACCATGGGCAATCGGGTTTTTGAATTTGAACGCCGATGGGCAGAATACATTGGCGTTAAAGAATCGATAGCCGTCAATTCTGGTTCGTCAGCATTGTTGGTCATGTTGTCCGCAATGATTGAGTGTGATTATTTGAAGCGTGGTCAAGAAGTCATTGTTCCTGCCGTTGGTTGGTCCACTTCACTATTTTCGGTGGCTCAAGCAGGATTGACACCAGTGTTGGTTGATGTTGATCCCAACACATTGTCTCTTTCAGGATCCTTTGAAGAACCGGTATTGGCCATTCATATGCTTGGAAACCCTGCACAAGTTGAGACACCATGGCTGTTGGAAGATTCTTGTGGAGCGCATGGTGCGGAGATCAATGGACAAAAAACAGGTTCGATTGGTACATGTGGAGCTTTCTCCTTTTTCTTTAGTCATCACATCACCACAGGAGAAGGGGGAGCCATAACGACCAATGATCCTCAGTTGGCGGATGCATGTAGAAGTATCAGAGCCCATGGTTGGGTGAGAGAACGCAATGATCGACAGAAATGGGAAGCCGCACATCCCCATATTGATCCACGATTTTTGTTTGCATCGATGGGCTACAATCTTAGAATGACAGAAATATCTGGTGCAATTGGCATGCATCAAGTGGATCGGATTGAAGGGTTTGTCGAACAACGTAGAGCAAATCACCAAGCTTGGTGTCAGATGGTGGAGGCGCTGTCTTTGCCTTTGAGAGTATATCCGGAGGCACCAAATACACGTCATGCTGGATTTGCATTTCCTATGATGCTCAATGTAGACTCACCGATTGGTAGAGCAGACTTGTGTGCAGAGTTGGAAAAACGAAACATTCAGACGAGACCAATTTCTGGGGCTAATTTGGCGATCCAGCCAGCCTTTTCAAAAGTTCCAAACACCAAGATTCGTGGAGAACTAACGGTTGCAACGGCGGTTCAAGAACGTGGATTCTTTGTAGGCCAGTCACATGCATTTACCGTCGGACATGGCGAGTTGCTGTGTAGAGCGCTTACAGAGATCTTTGCTCAGTGATCATAGTGATCATGATCGATCATCGTCGATCATCGTCTTTGCAATATGTTGAAGCTTTTCTCGCGATGGTTTGTAGGTTGAGATTACTTCGGGCCACAAGAACAGGTGGTCGGGATGTTTGAATCTGGGCAAGTTCTGCGTCATAGTAGCCTGTATTTCGTGTACAACTGCTACATCGAGTGTTGATAGATTGAGAAAGGCAACTGGCCGTTCTCCGTATCGAGCATCTGGAATCGGAACAACGATCGCAAAGATCCCCATTTGATGAAAGATCTTTTCGATCTCTTCTGGATGAATATTTTCACCTCCAGAGATAAACATTTGGTCGACTCTTCCGAGTGGATACAGTTTACCATCGATAAAAGATCCTCGATCTCCAGTCTTGAAGTATCCATTTGGATCGCGGGGATCTTCAATGGTTGATCCATTCCAGTATCCTAGACACAAAGGAGATCCTTTAACGAGGATCTCTTGGCGATCACCGATGGTAATGTGCCAGTCCCCAAGTGGAGATCCTGCTGATTGGAGGGTTGTAAGATCGCTATTTGGCGAGGTTGTGGTTAGTTGAGATCCCAGTTCAGTCATTCCATAGGTGGTATGAATGGGAATATGTTGCTTGAAGGCCGATAAAACCAATGCTGAAGGAATGACGCCTCCTCCGATCAAGACTGCTTTGAGAGATGATAGATCGGGATCTTCTGAAAGAAGATCATCCATTTGTGTGGCCACCACTGAAAGATGAGAAATCTGATCCCTCGATACTTGATCTCCAATTGAGAGATGGGGATCTTTTTGGATCACAGTCGCCCCACCAAAAGCGGCTCGAAGTGGGATCATCAAACCACCGATGTGCCACAAAAACAAGGACTGCAACCATCGATCTCCATGAGAGAAAGAAATGTTATCATCAGAAAATTGGGCTGAATGCCACAACGTAGAGAAGGAGTGGACGACAACTTTGGGTGCTCCGGAACTTCCAGACGTAAAAATCATGCACACGGGGCCTTGTGGATCAAATATAGATGGAGGATCTTCGTGGGGACATACATTGGATATCGGTAAAGTCCAAGACAGAGACTGGGTAGAAATGTTCATTGAATCCAACATAGAATCTCGGACATCCGAGGGATCTTTTGTTGATGGGATTGCAATGCAATGTCCGGTTCTGGCTGCCGCCCAAAACCATGAAAGTAGTGCAACAGGATCGTTTGAATCAATCGCTAAGGGGGTTGTAGAGGAAAGTGTCTGTAGATATTCAGTGCAAGCGTTGATTTGATTATTCATCTGTGTAAACGTGACTGTTTGGGAACCAATCCAGTATGGGCTGGCTGGACGACGCTGTGATTGTACATACAACGGACAAATCATACGCCATCTTCCCACTGTATCTGACTGAAGTTCACGTTGGGAGGATCTTTTGGGATCCTCAATCGATCATTGTCTTCTGTTAGGGTCGGCTGAACACACTCTTCAGCAAACCAATCTAACGTACCCAAGCCATGGGTTTCACCATTCAGATGTTGCATTGCCAATTGAGCGAGACCCCATATACCCAATGATCCTTCGAAAGTGGAAGAGATCACTCCCCGAACGGCATAACGTTCCAAGATATTCTGCCAATTCTTGTGTAGAGTTGGTTTTATGATTGCCGCAACGACCGACTTTAAATCAAGCAATTCGGTATAGTCACTCAACGATTCATCAAGGGCAAGTGGAATATCGGAGACATGGATCATTTGATAGGGATCGCGTAAGGGATCTTCAATGTATTCAATACGACTTGGATCACAAATGGTCCAAAATTGATGGAGATCTTCAAGAGTCCATTGTTTATTGCAATCGAGTCTCCAAATAATATTGGGATGAATTTTTTGAAGATGACCAAATCGATTCATATCTTCAGATAGAGTGTGTCTTCCAAGCTTTAATTTGATGATTGGAGTACCTCCTCCAATATCTTCCACAGAATCCAGTAAGGTATTGATTCGAAGAGAGCCAGAATTCTTAGGACAGTTCCAAATATCCAAGACTGTTTGTACCAAGGCTGTTTCAGGAGGTCGACCATCTTTGAATACACGGATAATATCAGCATAAACAGTGTCCATAGACATACCATGAAAAGAGGGTAAAGGTGCTACTTCCCCATAGTTCCATTGATTGGAGAGGGGATCTCGACGTCCCACAATCCATCCTTCTCTATGCGTTGTATGATGACCCAACACAGCAAGTGGTTTGTGCAATCGAAGTCGATAAGACCAAACAGACCAAGCATGGCATCGATGAGGTGTAGACAGTTGCACAAGTATCTCAAACAGAAGAATTAGACGGGAATATTCCAACCAATGGAAAATAAGATGCTAAATAGGACCAATACTTTGGCTGTTTTTCCCAGATTTGGATCCAATGCCCTACCACTTTCCGTCCACATAGACCGCTGAAGTGGAATACTTGGAACCAAAGCCAATAAAGCAATGAAGGTCCATGAACGTTGTAGTCCAAAATAGATGATGATCCCCAACGTTAGAACAAAGCAAAGTGTGTATTCTACGCGTACGAAGGTCTCGCCAAACCGTACAGCCAGAGTATTTTTTCCCACAACGGCATCGGTTTCGCGGTCTCGAAGATTGTTGACGACTAAAATGGCCGTTGAGAGTAAGCCACAAGCTGCTCCCAAGAGGATACCATTGGTAGACCAAGTTAAACTTTGAACATAATCTGTGCCAGCAACTGCAATGGGACCAAAGAATACGAATACAAAAATATCACCCAAACCCATATACCCCAACGGTTTTGGACCACCGGTATACAAGATACCTGATGCAATCGATGTTATTCCAATCCAAACTACGGGCATGCCGCCACGTATGGTTAGATATCCAATAATGGGAAGTGTGAGCATAAAGGTGAAAATAAAAGCCCACTTCATTTGATGTGGCTTGATCAAACCCGCTTGGGTTGCTCTGGTTGGACCAATGCGATCTTCGGTGTCCGCACCATTTATAAAATCAAAGTAATCATTGGCAAAGTTTGTGGCTATTTGAATTAAGATCGCGCCAAATAGTGCTGCCACCGCAGCCAATGCATGTTTGTTTTCACAGATACTCCATCCAAGTAAGACGGGTGCAATTGCTGCAGGTAAGGTTCGTAGTCTTGAGGCCAATACCCAATCTTGTATGTTAAAACGCGTCATGCCAGTTCTCCATCCAAAGAGGAATATCTTCGGAGTAGGGCTCTTACCTCTTGAGTATGGGTATTGTCGACAATCGCTTCAATGATGTGTAGACCATTTTGTACCCAGGCTTGTTCTAGAGAGGTTTGTAATTCAGAGACTGTTTGTGCAACGTGTGAATCAATGCCCATTGCCGTTGTAATCGGGGAGAGTTTATGATGATGTACAGTCGCAAAATGACTGTCGAAGATGTCTTGTTCTTTAGAAATGGGTAACATTCCAAAGATTCCTCCACCAAAATTGTTGATAACGAGAATGACAAAGGGGTGGTGTAAAACTTGTTGTTTTAGGGTAAAGAGGACTCCCCAATCGTGCATCATAGAAAGGTCTCCAAGTACGAGTATGGTTGGTTTGTCATTTCCCAACATCCATCCCAATGCAGTAGAAGGAATTCCATCAATACCACTGGCACCACGGTTACTGGCAATGAGGATATCTGGAGACTCCACTACATAATTGTTGAGATCTCGGATGGGCATAGAATTTCCGATGAACAATTGTCCAGAATCAGGAATGGATTTGACTGCTTGCTGTAGAATCTGAATCTCATGCCAACCGTGCAGATCTTGAAGAGCCTTTTGGATTGTCACATTGTGGTTTTCAACCCATGACAGCAATGTGGAGTGATTCATGAGTGCGAGCATCCAATCCAACGTTTGAAGGTGTAACTGATATCGTTCGATGGAAATGGCTGCGGGATTGCTCAAAATGGGTCGAGAATTAAAAAGCAATATGGGACAGGCTAGGGTTTGCAACCATTGCTCATACCGTTTTGTACACAAGCCATTTCCAAAGTGGATGATCACATCTGGTGTAAATGCGTCAGGTGTATGCCGCAGAACATCTTCAAAAGCCAATACTTTGTTCGAATGTTTAAGAGAAGACAATCCACTGGATGCATCAATAATGATAGGCCATTGAACAGTGTGAAGATTGTTTCTCAACCATTCAATCTCACTTGGATCGGTCAATTCTCCAATAACCAAAAGGCCTTTCTGTGTGCTGGTAATCTGTGAGCGTATGTGTGATCGTTGAGTCGCTGTTGGATGCAAATATCCTTGTGAATGCATGGTGAAAAGACTGATGTCATCAATCGATTCTGATGTTGATACAGAAATATCAAAAGGTTCTCTAAACATCCAGTTTAGATGTACGGGGCCAGCATTTGTTCCTGTACACTTTGCCAAGGCGAAACACAATGTGTTTTGTAATGAGGAACTGGGATAATCTTGAGATGCACAAGGGACATCAAAGAAAAACCGTACTTGATCTGAAAACAGTTTGATTTGATCAACGGTTTGATTTGCATTGGTGGACCGAAGTTCTGGTGGACGATCTGCAGTCATCAAGAGTAGAGGCACATTTGACATGTTGGCTTCAACAACAGCCGGTAAAGCATTGGCTACAGCGGTTCCAGAAGTCGTAATCAATACCGCTACTTTTCCTGCCTTACCAAATCCCAATGCACAAAATGCCGCAGAACGTTCATCATGAAAAATATGAGAACGTGCTCTTGGATGTCTGGCAATCGCCACAGTGAGTGGTGTGGAGCGAGAGCCTGGACAAATACAGAAATCTCGGACACCCATATGAATCAATTGTTCAATCGCGATGTTGGCTAGAACAGACATTAGGAGTGCTTCCGTTGTAAAAATTGTTTCGATTTGTTTTGAACTTCGTTCCATTCAGATTCTGGATCGGATTGTTCAACAATTCCAGCCCCACCCCATGCATATCCATGTTGTCCCTCAGTATCTTTTATCCACAATGCTGATCGAATGAGGACCGTGAAATCACAGTGATCTTGATGTTCAATTCCCATTGTTCCTGCATACCAACCACGATGAAATGGCTCTATTTCTGCAATGATGTCTTTTGCTTGTTGTGTAGGCAATCCACAAACGGCAGGAGTAGGATGTAGGCGATGCAATATATCCTCAATAGATACATGTTTCTTGAGTTCAAAAGTCATTGGGGTTCTGAGGTGTTGAACATCAGGAAGTTGTAAGATTTCTTGTGGATGTAGACGATGGGCAATCGATAGAGTTGTGAGTTGTTCTGTTAAGTAGGTGACGACGCAGTCGTGTTCTTTTTGATCTTTGTCACTGTGACTCAACTCTTGCATTAAACGAGCGTTCTGATCACTGTTTGCAATTGTTTCACGTGTTCCAGCCAATGCTTCTGTTTTGAGGTTCCGATGGTGTTTGCCAAACAGTTTTTCAGGGGAGACTCCTAAAAATAGCGTGTTTTCATTTGGCATAAATAAAAAATGGTAATTCTCTGGCTGGGCCATTCGCAATGATTCAAACCGATTCCATGGGTCTGTAAATTCAAAATAGGACTCTTTGGCCAGTACAATTTTATCCAACACATTCGATTGAAACAATTGTTTCGATTGAAGGATATTATCAAACCAAGTTTCTTTACTCGGCTTAGTAGACCGATGCTCTGGATTTATGCCAGAAGGCGCCGTCCACGTTTCTACCTGTCTAGATTTGTGTAGGGAAGCAGAGTGTTTTGTGGTTGAAAACTGGAGGACGCCAAAGGGGACCCAACGGAGCATTCCAGGAAAACCATCCCATTGAGGTTGGCTAGGATCGAAACTTTCTACTCGAAAAGTGGGCAACGTCTTTGAGGAATCTTCTCCAATTCCAATACAGCAATATGTGTCTTGGTGATCTCGTCCTTTCCAAAGTACCTTTGGATATACATCAACCGTTTTGAACCACTGCATCACGTCAGTCCAAGAGACGGAGATGGTAGTAGAGGAATCAACAGTTAACGTGTTCCACAGTGATGTCAACGTTTCATTGGACACACACAATCCGCTATTCAGGTTGTTTGCAGGCTTCGTAAATGGTTGCAATACCAAATGTTACTGGATGTGCTGTGACAGACTCAAAACCAGAATCTCGCATCAACGTGCAAAAATCTTCCCCATATGGAAATGCCTCAATACTCGTATTCAGGTACTTATATGCGGCATAATCACCAGATATTAATCCACCAACCAATGGCAAGACATATCGCAAGTAGAACAGGTGGCCGAATCGTACGATGGGGTTCTTTGGAAGAGAAAACTCAAGAATCATTGCTTTCCCACCAGTATTGAGAACACGATACATTTCTCTCATTGAGGCAGGAACATCTGGAACATTTCGAATCCCAAAGGACATGGTGATGGCATCGTACTGTGCATCCTCAATGGGAAGTTGAACAGCGTCACCATTGTGTAGTTCAATTTTCCCATTGAACCGTTTTATCTTTTCACGACCAATATTCAGCATCTCATCAGAGAGATCCATACCAGTGGCTTGACCTATATTGGGATTGATATCACAAAGCATGATTACTTGATCAGCAGTTCCTGTTGCGAGATCTAAAAGTTTCAATTCAGGCTTTTGTGGTAAAAGGGTGTTGACCTTTTTTCGCCATCCAACATCCAATCCAAAAGATAGAATGCGATTGACAGAGTCATAACTTTTGGCAATGCGATTGAATATTTCGAAGGAACTTTTTTTCGATGCATCTTGAATGGAAGTACTCATGTCGAACTCTCCGTTTTGTAATGATGTAAAAACTGTTGTGTCATTAAAGATATGGGTGGAGGGCAATCAAACCATCGAGCAAAGCTGTGAGCGGCTTGGTGAATTAGCATTCCGATACCATTAATAGCGGTGCCGCCTGCTGAGAGCACACGTTTCAACAACGGCGTTTGATGGTAGATTAAGTCCAATACAATGTGTTCAGAGGTCCATTGCTGCATAGGCAACGGGTCTTCTTTTTGTTGGCCCAAAGAGGTACATTGAATCACAATGGCATTGGATGGTAAAGCCTCTTTAATATTCCACCATTGAATATTTTGTATCAAGGTAGAGAGAGACTGTAGTCGTTTAGGCGTACGATTCCAAACGTAGATGTTCTGTACTCCAACAGTGTGCAACGCATAGCATATTGCTTTGGCAGCCCCTCCAGCTCCCAATATGTAGATGGGACGTTCTAGCCAAGGGATATTGTATTGTTGTACCGCAGAGAGAAATCCAATGGAGTCGGTATTGTCCCCAATGAGTTGCCCGTTTGTTTTGTGAATCGTATTGATGGCACCAATTGTTTGGGCTCTGTCTGTGAGTTCATCCATTTTAGAAAACAGCACTTCTTTGTGAGGCATTGTGACATTTGCCCCAAGAAAGTTGTCTAGTGTCAATAAAGCATTCCAATTCGATTGTGTAGACTGAAAAGGGACATACACAGCATTTCTATGTTGACTCTGAATGGCTCGATTGTGTAAACCAAAACTGTGTGATGCAGAGAGGTTGCTTCCGATTAACCCCAACAGTTGAGTATTTCCATTTTGAAAGGAACGGGTGTTCATAGCATTGCATCGAGTGCACGTAAAAGTGTAGACAATTCTCGAATGTTACGCTTCTGCATTTTTTGGCCAACCAAAACAAGTTGTTTCACCATCGTTGCCAAATCCACCATTTCTTGAAGAGACTGAACTTGTAGATTGGTTGCATTGGCTTCAGTCGCTTCGACTTGTACGCGTTGGAGTCTATCAATCATTTGATTCAGCATATCGGATTCACGAAGCTCCATTACACGAACAATCATTGCAATGAGATTTTGATTGGCTGTGTACAATCGTTCTCGTCCACTTTGTTCTATGTGCTGTGTGACCACACCCCATTCTTCAAGTTCATTCAGCAACATTGACGTTGCGCCTTTTGAAAGGGTTAATGACGTCCGAATAGCAGATGTCGAAACGGGTTCTGTACTGAGATAGAGCAAAGCCCAAATGCGACCATGGTTTTCTTTGAAACCCCAAAATCCGATGACTTCACCGACAAGTGACACAGACTCGTCAAACCAGTCGCTTTGACTGTCATTTGAAGTTTTCAAGTGATCATTGGAAGTCTTTGAGTGCGTTTTCATGCAGACTCCAAAACTTGGAAACGCTGACACATGGCCAACGCCCACTGCGCAATCTCCTTACAACCGGGGTTCTTTGCATATTCTCCCAATGCTTCTATTGAACTGTCAACTTCTTGTTCAATTCTTTCGATGCATTGTTGAACCATTCCCATTTCGATCAACTGTCGTCCCAATGCTTGGATTTCTTCCTCTGATGGAATGTCTTTTTTCCAAGCCCGTTCAAGATCTGCTTTGAATCTAGAGGACTGTTTACAAGCCAAGACGATAGGGTAGTTGGGATTTTTGTTTCGTAAATCTGCGAAGGGTGTCTTTCCAGATCCATGGTGTTGTATGTCTAAGATATCGTCTGCAATTTGGAAGGCCAGACCAAAGTGGTGACCAAAGCGCCCAAAACGTTCAACTGCATCTGAATCTTCAGCCAAGTGCCCAACAGCTCTGCCACACCATGTAAACATAGAGGACGTTTTACCATCGGCAATATAGTCCCATTGATCTACTGAAACATCTGTTTTATTCCGAACATGTGCTTCCATCATAGTGGCCCGAGTCATAATAGAAACGAGTTCCAATGCTTCTGTAGCAACGACTCTTGGACAATCCTTCAAAATTCTAATGGATTCTGAGAGAAGAATATCCCCTGATAAAACGGCTGTTAGGCTATCCCACACAACATTGACAGTTGGTTGCCCTCTACGAAGTTCTCCACTATCGATGACGTCATCGTGTAGCAAACTGGCATTGTGGATAAATTCGGCTGTCACAGCAATATCTAGGACTTCTGGTTGTACAACCCCGAGGCCTTTGGCAAAGAAGTAAACCAATTTGGGACGGGCTCTCTTACCACCTTTCGCTAAGCACAAATGTCTTGCCGCCGCGAAAAGTGTTGGTTCCGTCGAATGAGAGGTACGCTCATCCCAAGTCAAAATACTGGAAATGTGTTCTTCGAACTGCTCTAGAAAATGACTTTTTGTGGTCTCTGTGATACTCATAATGTACTCTTAACCTATTTCTATATAAGGTTCAAATGGATTTGAACTTTATAGTGTTTTGAGAGAAGGGACGCAATATGAAAGTTACAATTACAGGTGGTGCAGGATACATTGGTTCAACATTGATTCCAATGTTGCTTCGTAAAGGACACCAGGTACACGTCGTAGACAGTTTGGTTTTTGGTGGACATACATTGTTGTCACACTTTATCAATCCAAATTTTTCGTTTGCCAACGTGGATGTTCGAAACAAGAGTGCACTTGCCAAAGAAGTTAAAGATGCCGATGTCATCATTCATCTCGCTGCACTGGTTGGCTATCCTCTTTGTAAAAAGATGCCTCGTGAAGCCCAAGAGGTAAACGTAGACGGTACACGAAATCTATTGGATAGTGTTTCGGAAGGAACACGATTGGTTTATGCGTCTACAGGTTCCAATTATGGAGAGGTTGAGGGTATTTGTACTGAGAACACCCCATTGAACCCGTTGTCTTTATATGGTCGAACCAAAACAGAAGCCGAAGCGATGATGTTGGATGCTGACAATTCTGTGTCTCTCAGATTTGCAACCGCGTTTGGTATTGCACCTCGTTTACGCTTGGATTTGTTGATCAATGATTTTGCATGGCAAGCGATTCATCAAAAGTATCTTGTGGTATACGAAAAGCATTTTCGTAGAACGTTTATTCACGTACACGATATTGCTCGAGCGATTGTTCACGTTGTTGACCCCAGCGTTTGTAATGGCCATAAGGTGTTTAATGTTGGTAGTGAAGCCCTTAATTACACCAAAGAAGATATCGTGATGTTGCTTAAAAAACGACTTGATTTTCTAGTACACTTTGCTGAAATTGGAACGGATGCTGATAAACGTGATTACGAAGTGGATTACTCGAGGATTCGTGAGACTGGATATCATACTGAAATTGATATCCAAAAAGGATTGGATGAATTGGTGGACGCACTGCCATTGCTTCCAATTAAGAATCCGTATTCCAACGTATAAGCATCATGTACGCTGAAGTGGTTGGAAAGCGTATTCTGATAACAGGTGCTACAGGTTTCTTGGGTAGATCATTGGCTGCTTGTTTACAGGCAAATGGTGCCATTGTGACAGGGGTGGGTTCGAAGGATTGTGATTTAAGAGATCGCCTTCAAACACTTGAAATGTTTGAACGACATAAACCCGACATCGTGTTTCATTGTGCTGTACAGGGCGGTGGTATTGGCTGGATGAAAGATCATCCTGTAGAATCAGGGCAGGACAATTATCGGATCAATATTAATGTATTGGAAGCCTCTCGTTTATGTGGTGCAGATTCTTTTGTGGGCGTATCTTCAGCCTGTGTATATCCAAAGTACGGATCTCTTCCTTATCGAGAGTCAGCCGTTTGGGGTGGCTATCCAGAACCATTGAACGGACCGTATGCATTGTCTAAGAGGGCTATGATGGATTTGGGACAGGCATACGCGAAACAATACAAGTTTCATTGTGTGTTTCCCATTTTGGCAAACTTATATGGACCAGGAGATCATTTGTCTTCTGAACGTGCACACGTAATTGCAGATTTAATGCTGAGAGCAAAAGTCAGTCGTGATGTGTTGAGTGTGTGGGGGACAGGAAGTGCTGAACGAGAGTTTTTATACATTGATGATGCGGTTCAAGGTATTGTAGCGACTTTATCTGGAGAATCGGGTGGCTTTTACAATGTGGGTACGGGTATTTCAACACCAATTAGAAATCTGGCTCAATTGATGATTGATATTATCAACCCCAATTTACAACTTGCTTTTGATTCTACCAAACCAGATGGTCAACTTCGTAAAGTCATGGATGTGTCTAAACTGGAACAAGAGTGTGGTTGGAAAGCCAAGATTTTACTCGATGAAGGGTTGAAACGGACGTGGGAATGGTATTCTAGACACAAAGGAGAATGAATGCTTCATTGGTGTTGGATCATATTCAGTTTGGGATGCTTGTTAGAGCGGGTAACCGGTGAAGAGATTCCTCTAGATCCACGTTTTTATGCTGCGGTTGAGGAGTCTCGAGGATCAGCAGATCAAGGTGGTGGCTCAAGTGTTCCATTTTCCAGTGTGAAATCGGAAAAGGTTTGGGTGAATGGAACGGTGACGTCGGAAGATGACATGGCCATCGATATTGATATTCGAGTACCTGATCTGAATGCGCCTGGTGGAATGGCTGGTAAAGGAAAATTGTTGCTTGAAAGACCAGGAGAGTTTACACTGGCTGTACCCAAAAATTTGGGTTCATTGGAACTTCAAGCATTTCAAGATATCGATTCGGACGGACCGAATGCAGAAGATCCTTTTGCGCAACTGACCATTACGATAGGAACAGACAATCTCGAAGGTATAGAACTCGCATTGGTTGTTGGTGCACGTGGTGCTGCTCCTGTTCATCAAGAAGTCAATCCTGAGCAAAGTGGAGAAATGCCAAAAGGGGTTCCAGACAATCCAGATCCATTCGGTGGAGTTGCCGGAAATAGAGTTGAATTGAGTGGTACCTTACTGTGTTCTGAAACGTGCAGTGGCATCGATTTGGATATTTTTGTTCCAGATGAACAAAGTCCAGGCGGTCGCAAAATGATCGGTAAGATGAAACTACAAGAAGGTCCATACGTCATGATGGTTCCAGAAAATTTTGGTTCTTTGATATTAGAGGCTTTTGTTGATTTTGATTCAAATGGTCCTGGTGTTGGAGACTTAATGGGAGTGTATGAAGGCAATCCAATTCCCATTTCTTCCACTGTCGTTTCCAATGTAGATATTGAATTGACAGTCTCTATGGACGGAAAAATGCCGATGCAGGCTCCAGGACAACCTCAGTGATTGATGTATTTCAGTCGGATGACTGTGACACGCCACAGTTGTTCTGTGTGTATGGTTGTTTGTGTGTATTTACATTGCTCTTCAATAATCTAGATGTTCCTACTCAACAGTCTTGTGGTGTACCATGTTGATTTGGGTATGGAGTTTACTCATTCAAGCATGGGCAGTAGAAGGTATCAGTAATATTTATGGTCCCAGTACGATGGTGATATCTTCAGAACATCCATGGAACCTTGAAGTGTCTCATCAATTTTGGATCAAACCAGTGGTATCGATCAGTGGAGATTGGTCCGAGCCTGAAGTTTCCGATGTGTTGTTGCAACGATTTTCGTTGGACTATCAAATACAAGATAAATGGTCTACACACATCGAACTCCCAATGATTTTTGTGGGTTCAAAAGAATTGTATCGCAGAGGTAATATTCGTTTGGGAATGCATTACCATCAGTCTTTTGCGCAATGGAAATCTATGTTGGGGATAGATCTGGTGTCCTCTGGTGTGGGTGCTACATCAATCTCTTGGTCAAATGGTGGATTGTACCCAAACGTACACGCTCAACGGAATGGTGGTCGTTGGGTTCTAGACATTGATGCCGGTGTCTTTTGGACAAAAGGATTGTATCCCATAGGATCTGTATTGGTTCAACGCAATCGAAATCAACGATTCCCAATCGGTCTTGGTATTGAAGGTATGATGTTGGAAAATCAGTATTGGACTGCAAGTTCTATTCAAATAGCAAGACAACTGGAGGCAGTGTCGTTTGTTGGACTGTATAGAATCCCACTGAGGTTTGATGTGCCATTTGAAGGAAGTTTGTTTGAGTTTAGAGTTTCGTATACTCCCAAAACAATTCGTAGAGATACGGACAGAGATCAAGATGGAATCGGAAACTTAGAAGATTTTTGTACAGACGAGCCCGAAGATATAGATGGATTTGAAGATGATGATGGGTGTCCCGACTTAGATAATGACTTAGATGGTGTACTGGATGATGAAGACCAATGTCCTGTATTTGCAGAGGATATAGACGGTTTTGAAGATGAAGATGGATGTCCTGATCTTGACAACGATAAAGACAACATTTTAGACTCCGTAGACAGATGTCCCTCTCAGCCTGAAACAGTCAATCAATATCAAGATACCGATGGGTGTCCCGATGCTCAGTCTCAACCAGACTTTGACAACGATGGATTTTGGGATGATCGAGACAATTGTCCCTTTGATCCTGAAGATAAAGATGGCTTTGAAGACGATGATGGGTGTCCTGATCCAGATGAAATACCGAACTGGCTCGAACGATTGAAAGAGAATGAATCCGATGAGCCATAATGATTCTTGGAAGATGGTTTTTGGTATTGCTGCAGGGATATTGTTGTACGCGACGATTCAAGATTGGGAATTGTTGGGATTTGAACATGCAGAAGTGTTTGGTCATGTATGGAGTCACAGCTGGCGATTTCAAGATTTTCCACACGAACTTTTTGGAACGGATCGCACTGTTGGAACAGAATATTTTCCGTTGATAGATCCCATACCCACAATATGTGTCTCAATACTTCAAATCATCTTGTCTTTGTCCACAGCGTATATGGTGTTTGTTGTTGTCACGATGGCTGTGAATGCACGAACCATATCTATATTGGCCCAGGAAACATCATCGATTGCAGGCTCAAATAATGATCAATCGGAATCTTTAAACAGTGTGACTCCTTTGCTGTTGGCCTTTTCAACACCCATATTGTGGGGGGCTGTTAATTCTGGACTGACAGAAGATTATGGGATTTTTCTGACCGCGACAACCATCATTCTATTGCGTAGAAAAAAGGTTGTTCTGTCTGGGGTAGTGTTGGCCCTTTCTGCGTATTGGGGGTTGGTTCTGGGGTGGATGTCTGGAATTATCATTGGATTGTATGTGTTGTTTCATCGTGTTTCGATAAAAGACTCTCTTGTGATATTTGGAACTGCGATCATTGGCGTCCTTCCGCTATTGGGTTTACATTGGCAACGACTCGGACTGAAGGGACATAGAACAGGGGCGCCACCCAATATGGCAGATATACTAGATCCCATGTGGATGCTCAACCCATGGCATCATACGGACTTGGCTTCTTTATTCTTTGTTGGTTCGGTTGATTATGTTGATCACATCATTCGCCTGCACCCAGCCTCTTTAGGTTGGGCTGCGATACTTGTTTCAACGGGATGTCGAGACTGGCGTTGGTGGGGGATGTTTCTATCTTGTGTTGGCTTCTCTCTTGGAAGTGAAGTGTATTGGATGGGAGCCTCAACAGGTGTTCCAAACCCATTTCACAGTGTGTTGTCTTTGTTTCCAGGTGCAGAGGTTTTAAACCATCATGGCAGGTGGATGTTGATGGGAGGGATGTGTTGGTTGGTAATAATTGTCAAAGGATTGCAGTCTTCAACATGGCGTCGATGGAAATTGGGAATCACGGGAGTGATCATCGGTGAGTGGTTACTGATGACACCGATGGGGTTCCCACTTATTGGAACGACCAATATCGGTGACTCCGTGGTTTTACAGTCTGTTAAAGAAATGGATATGCACAGTACACAACGATTGCTTCGTATCCCTGTGCGTGGTCCAAATGTGGTTTTTCAACAGGCACTGTTTGAACAAACGGTTCATGAACAGCCACTCTGGATGAACCCCAATCGTCCAGACCCATCGACATGGTTTGATATTACCGATCGCACTCGTTGGATAGAAACACTAGCACACAGTAAACGATTGAGTTCAGAATCTTGTGTTCCTAAAACGGTAGGGGTATTGCTTGTCGCGGAACCATATGTATCAATCGTCCAGTCCGCTTTTGGTGCTCCGGTTAAGGTAGACGATCAATATGCTGTATGGACATCATTTCCAATATGTGAAACAAATTGAAACAGATTGAAATGGGTTAAAACAAGGTTGTTAGAATTTTAATGTGATCCCAACAGAGGCAGCATTGGTCTTCGGATCAAAGGACAATGTAATTGGAACATCTTTGTATTGAATACCTGCTTTTGGAAGGTAAGAAACATCTCCTGATTGTCCATCGTATTTGATATCGGCACCCCCAATCAATGACAGATCATTGTTCATGTGGTACGCACCCATCAACTCGGTATTGGATTGGAGGCCCTCTTGGTCACTGTAATTGAACTGCTGGTGTCCTCGAACACTGAAGTCGCCCATGCGTCTTTGTGCCATCGTGTCGAACTGATGTGAGTCTTCTTGGAAGTTGTATCGATAATCGGCAGAGTAGACATCCCCTTCATTTGGCGTATATCGAACACCGGCATGGGTATCCAACAGGTTTCCACTTTCTGTGTTTCCACGAATGGAATACTGATACAATAATTGTTCAGATTGTCCACTGTACTTTGCCAGTAAGTTGTCTGTGTTGGTATCAAAATTTAGTTGACCCTTGTGTGTGAAATCACCTTGTGTACTTTTGATTTGCAGTTCCATATTTGGAATGTCATAGGGATCTTTTCCATGTACTTTCCCACTCATCGTTGTATTTGAAGACAATGCATATAGCCCAGACAGCTCGTATGCTGTGATGCCTTCTTCATCAATGTTCACACGTCCTTTTATGTGTCGCTTTTTATCTCCCAGTTGTCCAGATACCGAGCCACTGAGATCGCCCTCTTTAGACCTTGCGACTTCGACACCCGCCTTGACATTGTCTTTTTGATAATTGAGACCAACTTTCGTAGCACCAATGGCAATATTTCTGAGTGACCCAAGATTGGCTTCTAAGTTTGTAGAAAAGCCCTTACCCAAGTTAAATTTTTGTTTCAGTGTGGGAATATCTGCATCTGCCAAGACGGCTCCTGCTGCAGCTAAGATAGCAACACTCGCAACACCATAAGGATTAGAGCCGACAACATTTTGAAGTCCTTCAATGAGTTTCAAGCCTGTTTCTGATTGCATGAGTTTGGCAACCAATGGTTCAAGTTCTTTCGATATGCCCTCGACCATTTGGTCCTGAAGTTTGTCATTTATGGCAGGACTGACACTCTCAAGTTGACCAACACCCAGTTTTAATAAGGCTTCTACGAGACTATTTCCATAGCCTGTCATTTTGTCTAATGTGATTTGATCAGAGATGGCTTCGTAGAGTTTTGGACCCAAAAACGATCCCAAAGCACTCTCATATTCTGCAACAAAGGCCGCTTCTTTGAGTTTTGTTTGTTGAGCACTGTTGCTTTGGCCTTGTTGTGCTTGGTTTTCCTGAGTATTCTCTTGAGTACTCTCTTGGGTATTGTCCAAATATTGTTTGCTCATACTGCTTCCAGATTGGGATATGATATGTACTGAATGAACAATCATAGCATTTACAGAGGTGGTCTGCGTGGTCAACAAACGCAAAATGGAAGAATATTTAGACTATTTGGTTCAACGTGAAATCATTCATGATGGCCAGAAAAAAGATATTCTGACCCGAGGCATGGAACAGGCCCGTCATGTATTGCTGGATAAAAGAGATGAGATCCGACGGCTCATGGGAAGACAGAGGATTGCGTATGCTCTTTCTGAGATTGAATTGATCGCGTCTTTTCGAGTCCGAAGATTGGACATTCCGGAAGATCTGATGGATGAAGATTGTATCTCAAGAGTGGTGGCAGAAGAAAAAGGTGTGCCCTTTGTCGTATTGGACCCTCTTCAACTCGATTATCGATTGATTACGGATACTTTTGGAGGGCCATTTGCAGAGCGACATTTAATTGTGACGTTGGATGATCAGCCAGATGCGATGACGCTTGCCATGGCAGAGCCGTGGAATCAAGAGTTGGTTCAAAGCATTGAACGCATAAAAGGCAAGAGGATATTGCCTGTCGCTGCTGCCAAACGCAATGTTTTACAAGTGATCGCCGAGTTTCATGGATTTAGATCCTCTATGCGCGCAGCAGAATTGAAGTATGGAAATGACCGTTTCGATATGGGGAATCTTGAGCAACTGCATATTTTGGGTGTATCAGGTGGCTTTGATGGTTCTGAACAGCCCGTAGTACAAGCTGTAGAGTATTTGTTGAATTACGCTTTGGATAACCGTGTAAGCGATATACATATTGAGCCAAAACGGGATGAGAGCATTGTGAGAATGAGGATTGATGGTGTGCTGCATCGGGTTCATAGAATGCCAAAGGTTGTTCATCCTGCCATCATTTCTAGATTGAAAACGATGTCCAGATTGGACATTGCAGAGCGTAGACGTCCACAAGATGGTCGATTTAAAACTCGATACAAAGACGAAGAAGTCGAACTGCGGATATCAACAGCTCCGACTGCTTTTGGTGAAAAATTGGTGGCTAGAATCTTTGATCCAGGTGTATTGATTCAAGATATTGAGCGTTTGGGATTCTTTCCAAGAGAATTGGAACTCATACGCCAAATGATCACTGCAAATACAGGACTTGTATTGGTTGTTGGTCCTACGGGTTCTGGAAAAACGACAACGCTATACACATCACTGCACTACATTGCGTCTCCTAGAATAAATGTAATTACCTTAGAAGACCCCATTGAGATGGTTCATGAAAAGTTTAATCAGATAGCCATGCAGCCCAAGATTGGTTTGACTTTTGGAACGGCTCTCAAAACGGTTCTTCGTCAAGATCCAGATGTCGTTATGGTTGGAGAGATCCGAGATGAAGATACTGCCAGCAATGTTGTTCAAGCAGCCATGACGGGTCATTTGGTGATTTCTACGATTCATACAGGTGAAGCTGCTGGAGCTGTTTCACGTATGTTGGATTTGGGCGTGATGCCATTTTTGCTTTCAGGGGTAGTCTTGGGGGTTGTGGCTCAACGATTGGTTCGAAAAGTTTGTCCCTTTTGTGCAGTGGACGACTTTTTGTCAGAAGAAGATATTAATTCTCTTCGAATCCCACATTCACGTGGCAAAAGATTGAAAATCAAACGTGGCCGCGGTTGTGTTAAATGTCGTAATACAGGGTATTTGGGAAGAACCGGATTGTTTGAGGTTATGGAAGTAACTCCTCGTATTCAGCGTCTCATCAATGAACGGGCGTCAACACAAGAGATCAAACGAGAGGCATTGAACGACGGCATGCTGACATTGAGAGAGTATGGAATCAAAAAGATTGCAGAAGGATTGACCACTCCAGAAGAAGTATTGGCATTGACAGATGAGCATCAAATATATTGAAACAGAAAGGAGAACGGCATGTGGATTTTATTGGCATCAATTACAGGCATGACAGCAATGGCGGGCACACTTCCAAAAGGTACTCACAGTGTATATTCCGGTGTATCTTATGGGACATGGTCGTCGTTTGAAAGTAAAGGGGATGAAAAGTCGCTCCCTCAAAATGCCATGGTTACCCAGATCTTGTCTCGGACACAATATACCTATGGTATTCATGAGCGCTTTGATTTATCGATTGTCTTGCCGGTATCCAGTGTTTCAGTCAGCGAATTGTCAGGCAATATGTTTGAGACAACCACGGGACTCGGTCAGACAGGTATTGGATCCAATATTGGATTGTTTGAACAAAACAGTCTGCAGATAACAGGGGCTGTTGGGGTATACACAGGTGCCTTTCATGCTGAAAATAGAGGTCGTCTGACGAATATTGGAGATGGAAGTACTCAGTTGAGAGCGGGTGTTTCTGCATCTCAGTTGTGGGAAGTCAATTCCGGTTATGTCAACATCAATGCCAAAGGCGGATACATTTTTAAGATTCCATCGACATTGGATTTTGATCCCAAGTATCCTGCTGATGATGTTACGTATGGGCTGAGTGTGGGTGGTGGATACAAAGGGTACACAGCATCGGTTTTCATTGATGGATTTCAACGGTTGAACGGTGTGGATTATCCAGCGACTTCAGTGGACGCCCTCGACGCCTTTACGGCACTTAAAGCGAGTCAGTTAAAAGTTGGACTGAGTGATTCAATTACGGTCAGCGACTGGACAGTCAGTGGATATGTAGCCAGTTCAGTCATGGCGAGAAACAATCCAATGGATGAATTGATTGGCGGAATTGGCATTGGGTATTTAATTCAGCCATAATTCAGCCATAATTTTAATAAATATTAGATGCTAAGTAATAGTATTAGTATTGGGAGCACAGATGGAAAAT
>Ga0115559_1000689_pt1 | contig 22617 bp, 17 predicted proteins | sample COGITO_mtgs_1105_3_FD_87281 | JGI IMG/M metagenome (GOLD analysis project Ga0115559, IMG submission 87281) | Pelagic marine microbial communities from North Sea - COGITO_mtgs_110506 | ecosystem: Environmental > Aquatic > Marine > Epipelagic | place: Germany:Helgoland, sampling site Kabeltonne... | reverse complement strand
TGCAAGATGAAAACCTCAGCGAGAGAGCCGCAGTATTGGGCGACAGAATTATGGCCGGTTTCAAAACAGCACTGGCCGATGTAGAGCATGTCGTTGAGATTCGCGGCAAAGGCTGCATGATTGGTATTGAACTCAACAAACCCTGCAAATCATTATTTCCCGCGGCTATGGCAGCAGGTTTAATTATTAATGTCACCGCCGATTCGGTGATCAGGTTATTACCGCCGTTTATTATGACCGACGACGAAGCCGATCAGCTGGTCGCGATACTCGCACCGCTGATCAAACATTTTAGTGCCGATTAAAGCGAGAGATATTATGGCGATCAGACACTTCCTCACCCTCAACGATCTCAGCGCTGATGAGTTAAATCAAGTCATCGATCTGGCAATTGAGATGAAGGCCGCGCACTACAGTGGCACTCAGCAGCCTGTTTTTGCCGGCAAAGTTCTCGCTATGATCTTTGAGAAATCATCGACCCGCACCAGGGTTTCTTTCGAGTCGGGAATGGCCCAATTAGGCGGCGATGCCCTTTTCCTATCGCCCAATGACACTCAGTTGGGCCGTGGCGAACCGATCGAAGATTCAGCGCGAGTAATCTCACGTATGGTTGATATTGTGATGATCCGCACCTTTGGTCACAACAAAATCGAGACCTTTGCCCAGTATTCAAAAGTACCGGTCATTAATGCGCTATCTGACGACTTTCACCCCTGTCAGCTACTGGCTGACATTCAAACCTTTGTTGAGCACCGTGGCGCCATCGCTGGCAAGACAGTGGCATGGATCGGTGACGGCAATAATATGTGTCAGTCGTGGATCAATGCCGCGATACTGCTCGACTTCAAACTCAATATCGCTTGCCCAGCGGGTTACGAGCCGAATGCCGAACTGGTCGCCAAGGCCGGCAACCATGTCAGCGTAACCGATGACCCAGTTGCCGCGGTGAGCGGTGCCCATCTGGTTACCACAGATGTCTTTGCCTCAATGGGACAGGAGAGCGAGCAGCAGGTGCGGCTGGCGCATTTTGCCAACTATCAGGTCAACCACGATCTGATTGGCCATGCGGCTGATGATGTGCTGTTTATGCACTGCCTGCCAGCGCACCGGGAAGAGGAAGTCTCTGCGGCGCTGCTAGAAGATGAAACGATTTCGGTAGTCTGGGATGAAGCAGAGAATCGATTGCATGCGCAGAAAGCGCTGATGGTATTTTTACTGCAGGCCAGTAAGGCAGCCTAAAGCACCACTCCACAAGTCTTCTGTCCGAGAATAGAAAGCGTCGCAATAGAGACCAGGTTCTCTATTGTCGGACAGACTCCTAGATAAACTCAACATTGTCGATTTCATACTCGACGTCGCCGCTCGGCGCCTTAACCACAACAACTTCGCCAATTTCTTTGCCCATCAGCGCCCGCGCAATAGGAGACTGGTAGGATATTTTATGTACCTTAACGTCGGCTTCATCGTCTCCGACAATTTTATAGGTCACTGTTTTGTCGAGGTCGAGATTGATAATGGTAACGGTTGACCCAAAGATCACCCGATCACCATGGGGCACCTTATGAATATCGATAACCTGAATATTAGAGAGTTTTCCTTCAATATCCTGAATCCGTCCCTCGGTAAAACTTTGCTGTTCACGCGCCGCATGGTACTCGGCATTTTCTTTTAGGTCGCCGTGCTCTCGGGCCGTTGCAATCGCTTCAATAATGCCTGGACGAACCACTTTAATAAGATGCTCAAGCTCTTTACGTAGAGCAATTTCACCTTCAACTGTCATAGGGGCCTTTTGCATTACACTATCTCCTGATGCAGTGTTTGAATACGTCGCACAGTGGTTTTACCATCAAAATTAAGGGCCTGGCAAACCGCATTGCCACCGGCCATTGTCGTCGTGTAATAGACTCGATGCTGTTCAGCGCTGGAGCGAATCGCCGAGGAATCGGAAATCGCCTTACGCCCCTCAGTGGTGTTGATAATCAGATCGATTTTATCGCTCTTAATCATATCGACAATATGCGGGCGACCCTCTTGAACCTTGTTGACTTCAGTCACATCTAAACCAGCTTGCTGAATAACCTTTGCGGTCCCTTTGGTGGCGACTAATTTAAATCCAAGATCGACCAATTGCTTGGCCATTGCCGGAACCTGATCTTTATCGCGTTCGCGGACGCTGACAAAGGCAGTGCCTTTGGACGGAATTTCGTCGCTGGCACCGAGTTCAGCTTTACCATAGGCCTCGGCAAAGGTTGCACCCACGCCCATCACTTCACCCGTCGACTTCATCTCTGGCCCAAGAATCGGATCAATGCCGGGGAACTTATTAAACGGGAACACGGCTTCTTTAACGCTGAAGTAAGGCGGAATAATTTCTTTGGTAAAACCCTGTGATTCTAGCGTTTGACCGACCATGCAACGAGCGGCAATTTTGGCCAGCGATGTGCCGATACATTTGGAGACAAAAGGTACTGTTCGCGAAGCTCGCGGATTGACTTCAATCACATAGATCAAGCCATCCTGAAGCGCCAGCTGCACATTCATTAAACCGCGCACGCCCAGTTCCAAGGCCATTTTCTTGCACACTTCGCGCATTTCATTCTGAATATCGTCATCGAGACTATAAGGCGGCAACGAGCAAGCGGAGTCACCAGAGTGAATGCCGGCCTGTTCGATATGCTGCATGATGGCACCGATCACCACCTGTTCGCCGTCACTGACAGCATCGACATCCATTTCAATGGCATTGGGCAAGAAGAAGTCGAGCAGGACAGGTGAATCGTCGGATACCTGTACAGCGGTCTTCATATAGTGCCGCAGCTCGTCTTCTTTGTAGACAATCTCCATCGCCCGTCCTCCGAGCACATAGGAGGGGCGCACAACCAGTGGGTAGCCAATCTCTTTGGCCAACTCGACAGCTTGATCGGCACTGCGCGCGGTCGCATTTTTTGGCTGCAACAGGCCGAGTTTTTCAATCATTTGCTGGAAGCGCTCACGATCTTCCGCGCGATCGATCGCATCCGGCGTGGTGCCAATAATCGGCACACCGGCAGCTTCAAGCGCGCGGGCAAGCTTAAGCGGCGTCTGACCGCCGAACTGCACAATCACGCCCTTGGGTTTTTCGATACGCACGATTTCGAGCACATCTTCAAGGGTTACCGGCTCGAAAAACAGTCGGTCAGAGGTATCGTAATCGGTTGAAACCGTCTCTGGATTGCAGTTGACCATGATGGTTTCATAGCCATCTTCACGCATTGCCAGTGCCGCGTGAACACAGCAGTAATCAAATTCAATACCTTGACCAATGCGGTTCGGACCGCCGCCAAGCACCAAAATCTTATCGCGCGCGCTGGGGCGTGCCTCGCACTCTTCTTCATAGGTCGAGTACATGTAGGCGGTATCAGTTGAAAACTCTGCGGCACAGGTGTCGACACGCTTGTAAACGGGGTGCAGGCCAAACCCGTAGCGCATTTCACGCACAGCGGTTTCGCTACAGCCTAAAACATCACCAATGCGGCGATCGGAGAAACCTTTGCGCTTGAGGCGGTAGAGGCTTTTCTCATCGAGATCGCCGAGGCTGCGTTGCGCCAGAGCCAGTTCATCTTTAACCAGATCTTCAATCTGCACCAGAAACCAGGGGTCTACTTTGGTTCGCGAAAACACTTCATCCAAGCTCATGCCTTGTCTAAAGGCATCGGCCAGATACCAGATGCGGTCAGGGCCTGGAATAGCCAGTTCACTGTTCAGCACCGCTTCAGGATTTTCAGTTGTCTCGGTGATCTTCGGGTCAAAACCAGCAGACCCTACCTCAAGGCCACGCAGTGCTTTTTGCAATGACTCTTGGAAAGTGCGACCAATCGCCATTACCTCACCGACCGATTTCATCTGTGTGGTCAGTGCCTGATCAGCTTGCTCAAATTTTTCAAAGGCAAAACGCGGGATTTTTGTGACGACATAATCGATGCTCGGCTCAAATGAAGCCGGTGTCGCGCCGCCGGTAATTTCGTTCTGCAACTCGTCGAGGGTATAGCCGACCGCCAGTTTGGCAGCCACTTTTGCAATCGGGAACCCGGTCGCTTTGGAGGCCAAGGCTGAGGAGCGAGACACGCGCGGGTTCATTTCAATAACGATCAAGCGTCCATCTTCGGGATTAACCGCAAACTGGACATTGGATCCACCGGTTTCAACGCCGATCTCACGCAACACCTTGATCGAGGCATTACGCATAATTTGATATTCTTTGTCGGTCAGGGTTTGTGCCGGCGCCACGGTAATCGAATCACCAGTATGGATACCCATTGGGTCGAGATTTTCAATCGCACAGATAATAATGCAGTTATCTTTGCGGTCTCTGACCACTTCCATTTCAAATTCTTTCCAACCAATCAGCGACTCGTCAATCAGTAGTTCATTGGTGGGTGACAGGTCTAGTCCGCGGCGACAGATTTCTTCAAATTCTTCGCGGTTGTAGGCGATACCACCGCCAGAGCCACCCATAGTAAACGACGGACGGATAATGCAGGGGAAGCCAAAACGGTCAGCGACCTGAACGGCCTCTTCCATACTGTGGGCAATACCAGAATTAGGGGTATCCAGACCGATCGCTTTCATTGCTTTATCGAAGCGCTCTCGGTCTTCAGCCTTATCGATGGCATCGGCATTGGCGCCAATCATTTCCACGCCATACTTTTCCAGCACGCCGTGCTTAGCCAAATCCAACGCACAGTTCAGCGCTGTCTGACCGCCCATGGTCGGCAGCAGTGCATCCGGTCGTTCCTGAGCAATGATGTGCTCGACGGTGCGCCATTCCACCGGCTCAATGTAGGTGGCATCAGCCATCGCCGGATCGGTCATAATCGTCGCCGGGTTGGAGTTAACCAGAATCACCCGAAAACCCTCTTCGCGCAGCGCTTTGCAGGCCTGCGCGCCAGAGTAGTCAAACTCGCAGGCCTGACCAATAATAATCGGTCCGGCGCCAAGAATAAGGATGCTTTGTATATCAGTTCTTTTTGGCATGTCTTCTCCGAAAGCTAGGAGCGTCTAGCTTCCATTAACGCTATAAAGTGATCAAATAGTGAGGCTGCATCGTGAGGTCCGGGACTGGCTTCCGGGTGCCCCTGAAAGCTAAACGCCGGCTTATCGGTGCGGCGAATACCCTGCAGGCTGCCATCAAATAGCGAGCGGTGTGTTGCCACCAAATTGTCCGGGAGGTTTTCTTCATCTACCGCAAAACCGTGATTCTGGCTGGTGATCATCACCACATTATTAGCCAGGTCTTCAACCGGATGGTTGGCACCGTGATGGCCAAACTTCATCTTCACAGTTTTCGCACCTGAAGCCAGTGCCAGCAATTGATGACCTAAACAGATTCCAAATACTGGGATATCGGCGTCAAGAATTTCCCGAATTGCCTCGATAGCATAATCACAGGGTTCTGGATCGCCTGGGCCATTGGAGAGAAAGACGCCGTCGGGCTGCATCGCCAACACATCGCTGGCCGGCGTTTTAGCCGGCACCACAATCAGTTCGCAATCGCGATCAACCAGCATACGGAGAATATTGCGCTTCACACCGTAATCGTAGGCAACCACTTTGTATTGAGTGGTGGCTGGATCCTGCGGTTTATGACCAACACCCAACTCCCAGCTGTGCTCTGTCCACTGGTAGGTGGTGTCGGTGGTGACCTCTTTGGCCAGATCCATACCTTTCAAGCCAGCAAAACCCCGGGCGGCTGCCAGAGCCGTCTCGTCGTCAACATGACCGGCCATAATACAGCCGTTTTGAGCACCGCTTTCGCGCAGAATGCGCGTCAGCTTGCGGGTATCGATGTCGGCGATAGCGAGGATATTTTTATCGTTAAGGTAGCTATCGAGAGATTGCTGGCTGCGAAAGTTAGATACCATCAGAGGCAGATCGCGGATCACTAGACCAGACGCCCAGACTCTATCCGACTCGGCATCTTCATCGTTGACGCCGACGTTGCCAATATGGGGGTAGGTTAGGGTAATGATTTGCTGAGCGTATGAGGGGTCAGTAAGGATTTCCTGATACCCGGTGAGGGCTGTATTAAAGACTACTTCACCAACAGAGCATCCATCCGAACCGATGGCAGTTCCTCTGAAAATTGTTCCGTCTGCTAGCGCAAGTACGGCTTCCCGGTGAGTCTGGGAATTCACGCAACCTCCTAATTAGTTAACATATAGCGTAGACCTGAAATCAGGCAACTCCGATAACGGCATCAGTCGATTTTGAATATTTGTAAAAAAGCGAGATGAAACTCTACGTCTCATCTCGCTAAATAAAATATTCTGCTGTGCTCTAACCTCTCGGAATGAGACCGCATCTTAGCTGCGGTGTTAGGAGTGTATTCTATTGAATGGGTCGGATTTTGTCCATCACTGATGCAACTATTTTATGCGGCTATCAGCCTACTATTTAAGCCCAAGTACATCTTGCATATCAAACAAGCCTGAGTCTCTGGCTGAGAGCCACAGCGCCGCTCGCACAGCACCGCGGGCAAACGACAGCCGGCTCGAGGCTTTGTGAGTAATCTCTACTCGCTCACCCTCTCCGGCAAACAATACAGTATGGTCGCCGACAATATCGCCACCTCTAACCGTGGCAAAACCAATGGTCTCAGGATCACGTGCGCCGGTCTGGCCTTCGCGACCATAAACTGCAACCTGATCGAGATCGCGACCCAGGGCAGTGGCAACCGATTGACCCAGAGATAAGGCAGTGCCCGAGGGCGCGTCGACCTTGTGACGATGATGGGCCTCAATGATTTCAATATCAGCTTCATCGCCGAGCACTTGCGCCGCCAGCTCAGCCAGTTTGAAGCACAGATTGACCCCGGTGGAAAAATTGGACGCCATACAGATGGCACTGCTATGAGCCGCCGCAGACACTTGACTCAGCTGCTCTGCGGTCAAACCGGTGGTACCGATAACCATTTTCTTATTGTGCGCAGCGCAAAAGGCGGCATTGGCTGCCGTGGCACTGGGCACACTAAAGTCGATAAGCACATCAAACTGATCGACAACCTCTTCAATAGAGCCTGCCACCAAGACCCCGTTTTTGCCGATACCAGCCAATTCGCCAGCGTCGACGCCGAGCAGCGAGCTTTCTGAGTGTTCAAGTGCCGCAGTCAATTGCGCACCGTCGCTCAACAATATAGCGTCGATCAAGGCCTTGCCCATACGGCCGCCGGCACCGGTAATCGCTAGTCTGCTCATCATCTCTATCCTATCAAAGTGAGTTATTAGCCTGTTCCAGGCGGGCGTACTCTACCCATATTCTATATAAACTCTGCCTATTAGGCAGATGGATTTTAGCGGGTCAAATTATCAAAAAACTTTTTCACCCCATCAAACCAGCTGCTGCTGCGTGGCGAGTGCTTACTCTTGCCATCCAAACTCGCTTCAAACTGCTCTAACAGATCACGTTGCTCGGCACTCAGATTAACCGGCGTTTCTAGCACGACGCGGCAGAGCAGGTCTCCCACTCCACCACCGCGAACCGGCGCCACCCCTTTGCCACGCAAACGAAATAGCTTACCGCTCTGAGTTTCCGCAGGAATTTTCAGCTTAACCTTGCCTGATAGCGTCGGCACCTCAAGTTCACCACCGAGGGCGGCCTGACCAAAACTGATCGGCACTTCGCAGTGCAGGTTGCTGTCATCACGCACAAAAATCGGATGATCGCGGACTACCATCTGCACATATAAATCACCAGCTGGTCCACCCTGAGGGCCAGCCTCGCCTTTGCCGGCAAGACGAATTCGATCGCCGGTATCAACACCAGCCGGAATTTTAACCGACAGGGTTTTGCGCTCTTCTTTAACACCCTGACCGTGACAATCACCACAGGGATCGGAAATCATCTGCCCACGACCTCGACACTGCGGGCAGGCCTGTTGCACTGAAAAGAAGCCCTGAGACATACGGACCTGGCCGGCACCGTTACAGGTGGTACAGGTAACAGGGGAAGAGCCCTTGCGCGCACCTGAACCATCACAGGTATCACAGCTGCTAAGCGTTGGCACATCAATCTGGACTGTTTTTCCGCGTACCGCGTCCTCGAGATCTAATTGCAGGTCATAGCGCAAGTCGGAACCGCGCGCCGGACCGCCGCGACCACGGCCACCGCCGCCACCAAAAATATCACCAAAGACATCACCGAAAACATCACTAAAGCCACCGGCACCGCCGCCACCGCCACCGCTGTTGCCATCGACACCAGCGTGGCCAAAGCGATCATAGGCGGCCTTTTTCTCTTGGTCGCCAAGAATCTCATAGGCTTCCTGAGCTTCCTTAAATTTATCTTCGGCATCCGCCCCATCGGGATTGCGGTCCGGATGAAATTTCATCGCTACACGACGAAATGCCTTCTTGATTTCAGCATCAGAGGCACCTTTGTCCACACCTAAAACATCATAGTAATCGCGTTTAGCCATATCTTATTTCTTTCTTCCAAACTGAGACCAATATAATTAGGCGCGGAACTCTGCCCGCGCCTAATAAAAGTAGAAAAACGATTAAAGAATTATTTCTTGTCTTCTTTCTCTTCTACTGTTTCCTCTTGTACTTCTTCGAACTCAGCATCCATTGCGTCATCGCCAGCAGCTTGCTCACCGCTCTCAGCTTGGCCCGCTTCTGCTTGTTCCGCATAGAGCTTTTGTGCCAGAGCGGCAGACGCGTCAGAAAGAACTTTGGTGGCAGCTTCAATAGCATCTTTATCCTCGCCCTGAACGGCTTCTTCGACACCTTTGATAGCGGCTTCAATCGCTGTTTTCTCTTCTTCAGATGCTTTGTCGCCGGCTTCGTCAAGCGTCTTCTTCGCAGCGTGAGCTAAACCATCAGCGGTGTTACGCGCTTGAACCAGATCGGCAAACTTCTGATCTTCTGCAGCGTTGGCTTCAGCATCCTGAACCATTGCATCAATCTCTTCGTCAGACAAACCTGATGAGGCCTTAATAATAATCGACTGCTCTTTGCCCGTTGCCTTGTCTTTGGCACCAACATGCAGGATACCGTTGGCATCGATATCGAAGGTTACTTCAATCTGCGGCATACCGCGTGGCGACGGTGGGATATCAGCCAGATCAAAGCGACCCAGTGATTTGTTACCAGTAGCCTGTTTGCGCTCACCCTGAACCACGTGAATGGTTACGGCAGTTTGGTTGTCATCAGCGGTTGAGAAAATCTGTGATTTCTTAGTCGGGATCGTGGTGTTTTTCTCGATCACTGGCGTAGCAACACCACCCATGGTTTCAATACCCAGGCTCAGTGGTGTCACGTCGAGCAACAGCACATCGGTAACATCACCGGCCAGTACCGCACCCTGCAGGGCAGCACCAACGGCAACAGCTTCGTCGGGGTTGACGTCTTTGCGTGGCTCTTTACCGAAGAATTCAGTCACTTTTTCTTGAACCTTAGGCATACGTGTCTGGCCACCAACAAGAATAATCTCATCGATATCGCCAACCGACTTTCCGGCATCTTTTAGGGCGATTTTCAGCGGCGCCAGTGAACGCTCAACCAGATCTTCAACCAGAGATTCCAGCTTGGTGCGCGTCAGTTTAACTACCAGGTGCTTCGGACCCGTTGCATCAGCAGTGATGTAAGGCAGGTTAACTTCAGTTTGCTGGCTTGAAGAGAGTTCAATTTTGGCTTTTTCAGCAGCTTCTTTAAGGCGCTGCATAGCCAGCGGATCACCGTGAATATCGATGCTGCTTTCACGCTTAAACTCAGCTGATAAATATTCGATCAGGCGCATATCAAAGTCTTCACCACCGAGGAATGTGTCACCGTTGGTTGCCAGTACTTCAAACTGCTTTTCGCCATCGACATCGGCGATTTCAATAATCGAGATATCAAAGGTACCACCACCGAGATCATAAACCGCGACCACGCGATCACCAGCAGTTTTATCAATACCGTAAGCCAGTGCTGCTGCAGTTGGCTCATTGATAATGCGCTTAACGTCGAGACCGGCAATACGGCCGGCATCTTTAGTTGCCTGGCGCTGGGAATCGTTAAAGTAAGCGGGCACGGTAATAACCGCTTCAGTGACTTTCTCACCGAGATAGTCTTCCGCAGTCTTCTTCATCTTCTTGAGTATTTCAGCTGAGATCTGCGGTGCTGCTTTGCTGTCACCTTTGACTTCTACCCAGGCATCGCCATTGTCAGCTTTGACGATTTTGTAAGGCACCATTTTGATGTCTTTCTGCACTACGTCGTCTTCAAAGCGGCGTCCGATCAAACGTTTTACGGCATATACCGTATTGTGTGGGTTGGTGACCGCCTGGCGCTTTGCCGACTGTCCAACCAAAATTTCACCTTCGTCGGTGTAGGCGACAACCGATGGTGTGGTACGAGCGCCTTCTGCATTTTCTATTACTTTGGGTTTATCGCCTTCAAGTACGGCAACACAAGAGTTGGTCGTTCCGAGGTCGATTCCGATAATTTTGCCCATCAGTTAAATCTCCATTACTTGTCTTAAAAGCCTGTTTCCAGGGTTTGTCATTGTCAGTTTGTGTTCATGATTGTTTATGTGGGTGCGAGTTGCGCAAATTCAAGGGCTGCACAGTTTAATTTTGACTGCCAGCTGTCATTAAGACCCCTGTGACACCACCACCATCGCCGGTCTAATCAGCCGCCCGTTGAGCGTATAACCCTTCTGAAATACGTCCATCACGGTGTTCGGTTCAAGATCAGGATTAGGTACCATTGACACCGCCTGATGAAGATTGGCATCAAATGGCTGGCCAGCGGGATCGACCGGCTCAATTTTGAAGCGCGACAACACATCGACAAAGCTCTTGAGCGTCAACTCAATACCCTCTGCCACGGCTTTCTGGCTCTCATCGTCAACCGAGATAGCGCTCAGCGCTCGCTCAAGATTGTCGACTACGGGCAACAGGTCAGCGGAAAATTTGTCGAGGGCATATTTGTGCGCATTTTCAATATCGCGCTCGACACGGCGACGTACGTTCTGCATTTCAGCTTGAATTCTCAATACTTGATCATTGGCATCGGCAACCTGCTGCTGTAACTGTTCGGTTTCAGACAGCTGCTCTTCTTGCATTAGCTCTTGCTCAATTTCTTCATTGCTTACCGGCTGCGCCTGCTCGTCATTGTTTGCATCAGACTCGACGGCATCGTTCTCGTTAGTTTCTGGTTCTTGCGACACACCAATTCCTCACATCGTTGGTTATATTGGCCATTAAATTTGGCTCTTCCTCAATATGGGGACAAACTATTCAGTTTCAAGCGATTGCGTAACGGCATTCTGTTCTGTATAAAACCGGTAACGTTGTCAGGTATCTAAAAAGTGCTGCTATCCATCCATATCATGAACTATACGCTGGTTGAGTCTCTCGAGATCGAGTTCGCCAGCGGCACCACCGCCATCACCGGTGAAACGGGCGCGGGTAAATCGCTGGTGCTGGACGCATTGGGGATGGCGCTCGGCGATCGCGCAGATACCGGCACTATTCGTCACGGTAAAGCGCGCGCAGAAATCACCGCGACCTTTGATATTGCCAAGATTGAGCCGGCGCTTGCTTGGCTGCATGAGCATGATTTTAATAGCGATGATAACCAGTGCATTTTACGCCGCCTTTATACCACTGAGGGACGCTCTAGGGGCTATATCAATGGCCAGCCCTGCACCATGCAACAACTGCAGGGGCTGGGCGAGATGCTCACCGACATCCACAGCCAACATGAGCACCAATCACTGCTGCGTCGCGATACTCATCGCCGCCTGTTGGACGAATACTGCAATGGCATCGATTTAGCCGCTGAGGTCGGCAATCATTTTAGAGCCTGGCATGTAGCAGATAAAAAACTCGCGTCGCTGCTGGAGCGTTCGGACGAACTCATTGCGCGCAAAGATTTATTGAACTTTCAGGTGAATGAGCTCAAGCAGATCGACATTGAGCCCGAGTCTCTGGCAAAGCTCGAAATCGAGCAGCAGACTCTGGCCAATGCAGAACAAATCCTGCAGGACAGTCATAGCCTACTGGGCATTTGCGATCAGACTGAAGGGTTTAATCTGCGCGACGGCTTGAATCAGGCGCTGACAATTTTGGCCGGCCTCAAACATAAGCCGCAAGCATTAAGCAGCGCAGAAGAATTATTCCAGGGTGGCCTGATTCAAATAGAAGAGGCGACTCGCGAGATTGAAAATCATATTGACCGTTTTGAGGCCGACCCCCAGCGTCTGTCAATAATTGAAGAGCAGCTCGGAGTGATTTTCCAACTAGCCCGCAAGCATCGCGTTAATGCCGATCAACTCAGCGACACCCTAAGGATGCTGGACGAAGAGCTGCAGGGACTTAAGGACGGCGGAGAGAGCATTGAGACATTACAGCAGCAGCTTGCCGAGTTAGCGGCTGTTTATGAGGCCAAGGCAGCCAATCTTAGCGCCAAGCGCAAGAAAGGCGCCAAAGCTATGTCGGCAGAGATTAACCAGCAATTGCAGCATCTTTCTATGGAAGGCGCAGAACTGCTAGTGAAACTATCGCCAATGAGCGATGGCGAGTACCGCAGTGGCGGTCTTGAAGAGGTGGAGTTTTTACTGGCCACCAACCCGGGCCAGCCGCATAAGCCTTTGGCAAAAATCGCGTCTGGCGGTGAACTGTCGCGGGTCAGTCTGGCGATTCAGGTGGTTGCCGCTGCGCATTCGGATATTCCGACCCTGGTATTTGACGAAGTAGATGTGGGTATCGGCGGCAGCACAGCCGATATTGTCGGTCAGCTATTGAAGAAACTCGGTGAGCGCGGCCAGGTGATCAGCGTCACCCACCAACCACAGGTAGCGGCTCATGCCCATCACCATTACCGCGCCAGTAAGATCGTCGACAACGTCAGTGCCGAGTCGCTGATGACACCGCTCGACCAGCAGCAGCGTATTGAAGAGCTGGCTAGAATGCTGGGTGGCGCTAAGGTTACCGAACAAACTTTGTCTCATGCTTCGGAATTGCTTAGCCTGGCGTCTCGTTAGACCATTTCTTTTTATCCAACTCATTAGTGGATCGGAGCTCATCAAAGCCACCGTGCCACAAACAGGAAATCCCTCGACTACGCTCGGGATGAAAGTGTGACGCTCGGGATCACAATGGCCGGGTAAGTGGCCCTACTACGATAATTCAAATAGATCCTGGGTAGACCCTTGAGATCAATCAGGGCCCGCTTATGGGTGTGGTCACTTTCAGAAATAGAGAGCACCTGCCTGAGCGCCAGCGAGTTGTGCGAACACTGAAAATGATTGCACCCACGGGACCGATCGCAAGGGTCTGCCTAGGGTCTATGGACGCCCAGATTTCCTGCCACATCGCAGAGATCCCTCGGCTGCGCTCTGTTGGGATGACAGCAAGGAGCTCGTCATGAAGTACAGGGTTCAGGATGGCAGAGAAGAAATTTTAAACAAAAAAAATCCCCGACTGCCAAAGCAACCGAGGATTTTTCAAACGCTTTTAAAGATTAGGCTTCTGGAGCCGCCTCTTCAGTTGCTGCAGGAGCAACGGGCGCTTCAGGTGTAGTACCTTCATCTGCCTGCGCTTCTTTGATCGACAGCTTAACGCGACCACGGTTGTCAATTTCAAGAACCTTGACGCGAACATCCTGACCTTCGCTGAGGTAATCAGTTACCTTGGCAACACGCTCTTGAGCGATCTGAGAGATGTGTACCAGACCATCAGTACCCGGCATAAAGTTAACAAATGCGCCGAACTCAACGATACGTACAACCTTACCTTCGTAGATAGTGCCTGGCTCAGGATCAGCAACAATCGCAGCAATTGCGTCCATCGCGGCGTTGAGGCCTTGAGTATCTTCGGAGTAGATCTTAACCGAACCATCATCAGTAATATCGATAGTAGAGTTGTGCTCTTCACACAGCGCACGAATCGTCGCGCCGCCTTTACCAATTACATCACGGATCTTGTCTGAGTCGATTTGCATCACACCCATACGCGGTGCTGTTTCAGCCACTTCAGAACGACCAGCAGAAATTACCTTGTTCATCTCGCCGAGGATATGCAAACGTGCATGCATGGCCTGCTCAAGAGCAATTTCCATGATCTCTTCAGTGATACCTTCAATCTTGATATCCATCTGCAATGCAGTGATACCAGCAGCTGTACCCGCTACTTTAAAGTCCATATCGCCGAGGTGATCTTCGTCGCCGAGAATATCGGTGAGTACGGCAAAGCCAGCGTCTTCTTTAACCAGACCCATGGCAATGCCAGCAACCGGTGCCTTAAGCGGCACACCAGCATCCATCAACGCCAGGCTTGAACCACAAACCGAGGCCATTGAGCTTGAACCGTTAGATTCAGTGATCTCTGATACAACGCGCATGGCATATGGGAATTCTTCTGGAGAAGGCAGTACCGCATTAATACCGCGACGGGCTAAACGACCGTGACCGACTTCGCGACGGCTGGTGAAGCCAATACGACCGGCTTCGCCTACTGAATAGGGAGGGAAGTTGTAGTGCAGCATAAACGGATCATCGCGACGGCCTTCAAGGGCATCGATCATCTGTGCATCACGGGTTGAACCCAGAGTCGCAGCAACAATTGCCTGAGTCTCGCCACGGGTAAACAGTGACGAACCGTGGACCTTTGGCAGAATGCCGACTTCAACATCAATGGCGCGAACAGTTGTCGTGTCACGACCATCAATGCGTGGCTCACCACGAATGATACGACCACGCACAATGCTCTTCTCAAGCTTCTTGAACGAGTCTTTAATATCTTCTGCCGACGGGCCGTCTTCAGCAATAAGCTGTGCATTGGCACTGTCGCGCAGAGCGTTAATTTTTACCACTCGCTCTTGCTTATCAACGGTCTGATAGGCTGCGTCTAAATCAGCACCAATCAAATCATTAAGCGCTGCTTTCAGGTCAGCATTTTCAACTTCTGCTTCCCAGTCCCAACGCGGCTTGCCAGCTTCGGCGGCGAGCTCTTCAATAACACTGATAACCGCCTGCATTTCCTGGTGAGCAAAAAGAACGCCGCCCAACATAATATCTTCTGACAGCTCGCTGGCTTCAGATTCAACCATCAGTACTGCATCTTTGGTACCAGCAACAACCATGTCCAGTGAAGAGTCAGCCAGTTCACTGTAAGTTGGGTTGAGCAGGTAGCCGTGCTCGTCGGTATAACCAACGCGAGCGCCACCAATTGGGCCATTAAAAGGAATGCCGGAAATAGACAGTGCCGCAGAGGTGCCGATCATGGCAGCAATATCTGGATCGATGTTTTTCTCAGCGGACATAACAGTACAGACAACCTGTACTTCATTTTTAAACCCGTTGGGGAAAAGCGGACGGATCGGACGGTCAATCAAACGTGATGTCAGCGTCTCTTTTTCATTTGGACGGCCTTCACGCTTGAAGAAACCACCGGGGATTTTACCCGCGGCATAGGCTTTCTCGATGTAGTGTACACCCAGTGGGAAGAAGTCCATGCCTGCTTTTGCTTCTCGCGCACCAACAACTGTACAGAGTACAGATGTGTTATCGATTGAACATAATACTGCGCCGGTTGCCTGACGGGCGATACGACCAGTCTCCAGAGTGACGGTATGATTACCGTATTGAAACTTTTTAATTAAAGGAGTCATTTTATTACCTTGGTATTTTTACCATTTAGCGTCTTCGCGCTGAGCCTTTTTACGTTGCTCGGGTTACTGATAAGTACCCTCTGGATAGTTATCAGTAACTCGATCAACGAATCTTTGGTCAGAGCTCCAACGGTTTAGTTATGTGTTCGTCACGCTGCCTAACGAGAACTCAATAGCCCCAATAGACAAATGCGGTCCCTTTTGAGGACCGCACTGAGAACACTTATCGACGTAAACCAAGCTTCTTGATCAACTGGCTGTAACGCTCAATATTTTTGCCCTTCAAGTAGTCGAGCAATTTGCGGCGTTGGTTAACCATGCGGATCAGGCCGCGACGTGAATGGTGATCTTTCTTGTGATCGCCAAAGTGGCCCTGCAACTTGTTGATGTTTACGGTTAGCAGTGCAACCTGAACTTCAGGTGAACCTGTGTCATTTTCACAAGTTGCATGCTCAGATACGATTGCTGCTTTTTCTTCTGCACTCAGTGCCATGATACTTCTCCAATATGCGAATTAAAAAAATTCAGGATGCCCGCGCATATTTACAGACAACCTAACTTGAGGTTTTTAGCAGTTATGTCTCAACTACCAGTCTTTTCGGGGCTATTCTGCCATCTTCGGTGACCGTAGCCACGCCGAGAAAAGCACCGCCCTCGCGAAAGACGCGCACTATATCGCCTTCTTGCCCATTGCGAAAGGCCTGCGTGGACATTACTTCCTGACCCAACTGGAAGTATGCGGCGACATTTTCGCTCAATTCCACTGCCATGCGGTCGGCAACTGCGATATCCATCGGCTTTAACAGATGGTCCAACTGCTCTGGCTCGCCGCACTCGCGCATTTCCTCGAGCGCCGCCAGCGATAGAGTCTCAGCTTCATGAAAAGGGCCGGCCAAGGTGCGATGCAATGCACTGACATGGGCGCCACAACCGAGCATCTGTCCAAGATCGTCTGCTAGCGAGCGGATATAGGTGCCTTTGCTGCAACGCACCTCGACATCCAGCTCGGCAATCACCCCGGGTCTGAAGTCTAAAATCTTGTAGTCATAGATAGTAATGCTGCGCGCTGCGCGCTCTACTTCTATACCCTGACGAGCCAACTTATACAGCGGCTGGCCATTGTGCTTAAGCGCCGAGTACATTGAGGGAACCTGTTGAATGTCGCCTCTAAAGGTCTCAACGGCCTGCTCAATTTGCTCTCGGGTGATATTTGAAGCGTCAATACGCGACACTTCGCCGCCATCAACGTCGCCGCTCTCGGTGCGCAGGCCAAGACTAAAAGTACTGCGGTAGCCTTTTTCGGCATCGAGTAGAAATTGACTAAATTTTGTTGCCTCGCCGAGACAGATAGGCAGCACGCCAGTCGCTAGTGGATCGAGACTGCCGGTATGGCCTGCCTTGTTGGCATCGAACAGCCGTCGGACACGCTGGAGCGCGTGATTGGATGATAATCCTAGAGGTTTATCGAGCAGGAAAACGCCGTTGACCGGACGACCGCGAGTGCGCTTGCGAGCCAAACTTAGGCTTCCTCGTTATCCGACTGCGGATCGTCGCTCTCTGAGGCAGCATCATCTGACGGCATCTCTTTGGAGATCGCCAGGTCAATCAGCGCCGAGAGGTGCTGGCCGCGTCGGCCCGTCTCATCATAGATAAAAGTCAATTTGGGGACAATGCGCAATTGAATGCTGGCTGCGAGTAATTTGCGCAGGTAGCCGGATGCCCCATTGAGGGCGGCGATGCCCTCGTCGATCTGATCTTGATCGCGATCACCGACAAAGTTTACAAACACTTTGCCATAAGCGAGATCACGACTGATCTGAACTTCGGTAAGATTGACCATGCCGACGCGCGGATCGCGAACTTCGCTGCGTATCAGTGCAGCCAACTCCTGCTGGACAGCATCTGATACGCGTTCTGCGCGAGTAAATTCTCTTGGCATGTCAGTCCGTAATTACAGTGAACGCTGCACCTGAGTGACGTCATAGACTTCAATCAGATCACCAGGTTTCACATCGTTATAGTCTTTCACGCCGATACCACATTCCATGCCGTTGCGAACATCCTGAGCGTCGTCTTTAAAGCGCCGTAGAGATTCCAGCTCGCCCTGATAGATAACGATATTATCGCGCAGAACACGGATTGGCTTGTTGCGGAAAACGGTGCCTTCGATCACCATGCAGCCGGCAATTGCGCCGAACTTGGGTGAGCGGAAGACGTCGCGAACTTCGGCGATACCAACAATCTCTTCGCGGGTTTCTGGCGCCAACATGCCAGACAGAGCCTGCTTAACCTCGTCGAGAAGATGATAGATAACGCTGTAGTAGCGCACCTCAACTTCTTCTTTCTCGGCCAGTGCACGAGCGGCACCACCAGCACGAACATTAAAGCCAAGGATAATCGCACCGGTTGTCAGTGCCAGGTTGATATCGGATTCAGTGATACCACCGACGCCAGAGGCAACAATATCGACGGCGACTTCGCTGGTCGCGAAATCATGCAGAGCAGAATTAATCGCTTCCAGAGAACCACGCACATCAGTTTTAACAATCAGATTGAGCTTGCTCACCTGATCGGCACCCATGTCGGTAAACATATTTTCTAGCTTCGCTGCCTGCTGACGCGACATACGCTCTTGACGAGCCTTAGTCTGGCGGGTTTCGGCAATTTCTTTGGCTTTGCGCTCATCGGCAACGACAAAGAATTCATCGCCTGCCTTTGGTGCTTCGTCCAAACCCAGAATCTCAACTGGTATTGATGGACCCGCTTCAGCGGTCGGCTTTTTAGCTTCGTCGGTCATCGCGCGAATCTTACCCACGCTCTCGCCGGCCAACATAAAGTCACCTTTGCGCAATGTACCCTGCTGAACCAGTGCAGTAGCAACAACACCGCGGCCTTTATCGATACGCGCTTCCACAATCACACCACGAGCCGGAACATCAACTGGCGCGGTTAACTCAAGCAATTCCGCCTGAAGAAGAACAGCTTCCAAAAGCTCATCGATGCCGTCACCAGTGTGGGCGGAGACCTTAATAAACTGTGTATCACCACCCCACTCTTCAGGGATAACATCTTTGGCGGCTAATTCATTGGTCACGCGCTCAGGATCAGCACCCTCTTTATCCATTTTGTTAATCGCAATAACAATCGGCACGCCGGCAGCTCGCGCATGCTGAATGGCTTCTTCAGTCTGCGGCATCACGCCGTCATCGGCAGCCACGACCAAAATAACCACGTCGGTGCTGTGAGCACCACGGGCACGCATCGCGGTAAAGGCGGCGTGTCCAGGGGTATCGAGGAAAGTCACCATCCCTTTCGGCGTATCAACGTGGTAAGCACCAATATGCTGGGTAATACCGCCGGCTTCACCGGAGGCGACGCGAGATTTTCTTATATAGTCAAGTAACGAAGTCTTACCATGGTCAACATGACCCATTACCGTAACAATTGGCGCACGTGGCTCTTCTTTACCTTCGCTTTTGATCGCTGCAAACTGTTTTGCCAGCTCGTCTTCAACGGTTTCATTTTGCTCGACAACTGGCTGATGTCCCAATTCTTCAACCACTAAGAACGCGGTCTCTTGGTCAATCACTTCGTTAATCGACGCCATGACGCCCATTTTCATCAGCTGCCTAACCACTGGGCCTGACTTACTCAACATACGCTGAGCTAGCTCACCAACAGAAATTTCATCGGGAATCTGCACTTCCAACACTTTCTTTGCAGTTGGCTTCTGGAAGGTGTGCTTGTTATCAATTTTTAACGGTGCGGGCATGCCTGAACGCAAGCGTGGCACTTTTCTCGCCCCATCGTCGACTTCAGCCAGCTCTATGCGCGCCTTTTTCTTGCCGCCTTTGCCAGCGGGTTTTTTAACTTTTTTGCCGACCTTATCATCGTCGTCGTCCACTGGCTTACCGTGGCGTCGAGCTTTGTCATGCACAGGCTCACCAGCAATAGGCGCTTTGACAACTGGAGCGGGCTTGCCGGTCTTTTTCGCTTCTTCGGCCTGAACTGCAGCAACAGCCTCCGCTGCTTTGCGAGCCTCTTCGTCTGCCTTAGCCTGAGCCTCTTGCTGACTCTGCGTCTGCGCATCTTCTTCGGCCTTGCGACGCGCTTCAGTTGCCGCTTGACGTTTTAACTCAACATCATCCACCGATGATGAGGGGGCAGCTGCGGCCTGACTGCGGCGCGCCTGTTCTTCAGTCTCGGCGTCAGCCTGCGCCTGAATCTCTTCGTCGCTGCGCTTAATGTAAGTACGCTTCTTGCGGACTTCAATATTAACGGTTTTGCGATTGCCTGATTTTAGCGTGCTGAGCGTCTTGCGCTGTAAGGTAATCTTTTTCGGCTCGCGAGCGCTCTCTCCGTGCAGACCCTTCAAATAGGCCAGCAGAGTTTGTTTTTCTTCATCGGATACCACAGCATCCTCAGACGTGTGCGACAGTCCTGCCTCTTTCATTTGCATGAGCAAACGATCGACAGATGCGCCTACGGTTTTTGCCAGTTCACTTACTGTAACTTGAGCCATCGGTTGTCCTCTATTACACCCCGATTAATTATTCACCTTGGTCTGCAAACCAAGGAGCCCGTGCAGTCATAATCAATGCTGCAGCGGTCTCTTCATCCATACTATCTATTTCCATCAGATCATCTACGGCCTGCTCAGCCAAGTCTTCCATGGTAACAATGCCTTTGCTGGCCAAGGTCACGGCGAGCGCATTATTCATACCGTCCATCGTCAGCAGGTCATCTGCTGGCGCGACATTGGCCAATTGCTCTTCGCTCGCCAGCGCCATGGTCAACAGAGCGTCTTTAGCGCGAGCACGCAACTCTTCAGCAATGTCCTCATCAAAACCTTAGATATCACTCATCTCTTCAAGAGGTACATAGGCGACCTCTTCAATACTGGTGAAACCTTCCTCAACCAGAACGATGGCAACGTCTTCATCAATGTCCAACGCGGTCATCAGACTTTCAACAAAATTCGATGACTCTTCATGCTGCTTTTCTTTCGCCTGCTCAAGCGTCATGACATTGATATTCCAGCCGGTCAGCTCGGCTGCCAAACGAACATTCTGGCCACCCTTACCAATTGCCTGGGCAAGATTATCTTCATTGACGGCGACATCCATGGAGTGGCTGTCTTCATCGACAACGATCGACTCCACTTCGGCTGGGGCCATAGCGTTGATAACCAACTGCGCAGGATTGTCGTCCCAGAGGATAATATCAATACGCTCATCGTCAAGATCATTCGAGACGGCTTGGACTCGGGCGCCGCGCATACCAACACAGGCACCTACGGGGTCTATACGGGCATCTTTGCTTTTTACAGCAATTTTGGCGCGCTGGCCTGGGTCTCGAGCAGCGCCTTTGATTTCGATGATCCCTTCAGAAATTTCCGGAACTTCGATCTGGAACAACTGCACAAGCATTTCCGGGGCGGCTCTTGAAACCTGTAACTGCGGGCCTCGAGTCTCTTCACGGATACCAGTTAAAATCACTCTGGTGCGATCATTGATGCGAAAAATTTCACGGCCGACCAGCTCTTCGCGTGGCAACAGGCCCTCTGCGTTGTCACCGAAGTCGACAATAATATGATCGCGGGTCACTTTTTTCACCGTACCGTTCAACAGCTCACCAATACGGTGACGGAAACGATTAACGATAAGGTCGCGCTCTGCGTCGCGAACTTTCTGAACAATAACTTGCTTAGCAGTCTGTGCGGCAATGCGCCCAAAGGCAATATTTTCCACCGCTTCTTCAAAGGTGTCGCCAACCGCGAGTGTCGGATCTTTCTCGTGAGCCTCTTCGGTGGTGAACTGAGTACCCAGTTCGGCCATTTCGTCATCAGCCACGACATCCCACCAGCGGAAAGAATCGTAGTCGCCGGTTTTGCGATCAATTACCACGCGAATATTAGCGCCTTCGTCGTAGCGCTTTTTTGTCGCCATCGCCAATGCTTGCTCAATTGCTTGGAAGATAATTTCCTGATCCACACCCTTTTCATTGGATACGGCTTCAGCGACCATTAAAATTTCTTTACTCATTGTTCAAACCTCACATACATCAGAATCTCGGCACTACATTGGCCTTATCGATTCCTTCAACCGGAAACAGATACTCTGTATCTGCAACCACCAAAACGATCTCATCTCCATCAACACCGACAAGACGACCTTTAAAATTGCGCCTACCATCATAGGGAAAGCGCAACTTGAGAGACACATCTTCGCCGATGTATCGCTCATATTGGCCAAGCTCATAAAGAGGCCTGTCCATACCTGGAGACGATACTTCTAAAACATACTCTCCGCTTATCGCGTCCTCAACATCGAGGACACTGCTCGACTGTCGGCTGACGCGCTCACAGTCCTCAACGCCTATACCCTCTTCACGATCAATATAGAGGCGCAACAACTTGCGCTTGCCGCCAGACTGTAACTCAATCCCCCACAGCTCACAGCCCAGAGCCTCGACAACAGGCTGCAGTAACGCTTTCAATGTGCTATCGGCCGCAGCCATCGGCATCTCCTGACAAACAAAAAATGGGCCACAGGCCCATTTATTTTCTTCTAAAGAAAAGCCCCAAAATGGGGCTCCTCGATTTGCGCCGGACCCGACGCGAATATTGGCAGTGGACCCTGTCAGACCCAAACTCGTCCAACTCCTTTTCCACTCTGCTGACACTAGCATAGACAACTTATTGTCATCTTACCGCAGTGACTTTTTGTGTTCGATTTTTTCTGACCAACTGATGTCAAAAAATTGGTAGCGGGAGCTGGATTTAACCAACTGCCTTTGAGCGGCTGCGCCTACAAGCTAGAACGCGAGCCCGCACGGGCTACCTGACTATAGTCTACCAATATAAATTGGTAGCGGGAGCTGGATTTGAACCAACGACCTTCGGGTTATGAGCCCGACGAGCTACCAGACTGCTCCATCCCGCACCGACACAACGGTTTGCTTTAAAACCGCCTCCCTAGAG
>Ga0115559_1000687_pt1 | contig 22679 bp, 19 predicted proteins | sample COGITO_mtgs_1105_3_FD_87281 | JGI IMG/M metagenome (GOLD analysis project Ga0115559, IMG submission 87281) | Pelagic marine microbial communities from North Sea - COGITO_mtgs_110506 | ecosystem: Environmental > Aquatic > Marine > Epipelagic | place: Germany:Helgoland, sampling site Kabeltonne... | reverse complement strand
CGATGAGCACATCCGCCTGGCGCGTGATTTCGGCGAGGTTTTGAGTGCGGGAGTGGCAAATGGTGACGGTGGCATTTCCGGAGACCGCTTTGCGCACCATGAGTAGCGCCGCGGGCTTACCCACTATTTGGCTGCGGCCGAGGACGACGACGTGTTTACCTTGCGTTTCGATGCCGCTGCGCTCGATCAATTGGACGATGCCAGCCGGCGTGCAGGCGACGAAGCCGCTGCGGTCTTCCTGGCAGAGCTTGCCAATATTCACCGTGTTAAAGCCGTCGACGTCCTTGCCCGGGAGCACGCGGTTGAAGGTCTCCGTTTCATCAATGTGTTTCGGAAGCGGTGCTTGAATGAGGATGCCGTTGACGTCCGGATCCGCGTTGAGCGCGTCGATCTGCGCAAAGAGTGCCTCTTTGCTGACATCTTCCGGCAGGATATGCAGGCGGCTGCCGATGCCGATCCGATGTGCAGTTTTTTCTTTTTTTCGCACGTAAGAGACCGAGGCGGGGTCTTCCCCAACGCGGATCACCGCGATGACTGGCTTCTTGCCGGGGAGCGCACCTACCTCTACGGTGAGTTCTGCAATAATGGATTCTGCGATAGCGTTGCCGTCGATGAGTTTCATGGCTTTCAAACAACGCCAAGCTCAACTCCCTTGGCAACTCAATTATGGGCGCTTCCGTCTGCCCGGGTGCAATTTTAAGATCGGATTCCGGCGGCGGCCACCTAAAGGAAGCCGCATACGTATGTCCGCTCCTTTAGGTGCGGAACGGGTTCCGGCAACTGTTGCGGTCTGTGCCCCCCCTGTGGATTTAATGGCATCCGAACACCTCTCCGACTTTTAACTGGATTTGCCGACGTAGTGCCTATACCGCTATTAGGTTAACGATCCCACCTATTCATGAATGATTCCGAGCCAGCGCCGCTGATCCCTGAAGAGGGAGAAGTCGGCTTCGTCGATTTTCAGGATTTTGTCTCCGCCGAGCCTTTCCGCTTCGTCTCCGGGGGGACGATTCCTGAGCTGCGTTTGCGCTATGAAACGTATGGTCACCTCAACGCGGCAAAGGATAATGTGATCCTGATCTGCCACGCGCTGAGTGGCGATCACCACTGCGCCGGTGTCCATGGCATCGAGGAGCGCAAGCAAGGTTGGTGGAATTTCATGGTCGGCCCCGGTAAGCCGATCGACACGACGCGCTACTTCGTGATTTGCTCCAATGTGCTCGGTGGCTGCCAAGGCTCGTCCGGCCCCGGTTCGATCAATCCGGAAACGGGCAAGCGTTATCAACTCGATTTCCCAAAACTCACCGTGCAGGATATGGTTCAGGCGCAGTCGCTTTTGATCGATTCCTTTGGTGTCGACCGCCTCCACGCCGTGATCGGTGGCAGCATGGGCGGCATGCAAACGCTGCAGTGGGCGATCGACTTCCCCGACCGCGTCGGCCGCTATATCGCGTTGGCCAGTGGGGCGCGCCACACTGCGCAAGCCATTGCTTTCAATGATACCGGCCGCCAAGCCATTATCTCCGACCCGGCTTGGAAGCAGGGCGCTTACGATCCCGATCAAGGCCCCGACCAGGGTCTCGCTGTGGCGCGGATGATGGCGCACATCACCTACCTCTCGGATGTCGGCATGGAGAGTAAGTTCGGCCGTCGCCGTCGCAACGCCGACGAGTCCAAAGAACACTTCGACGTCGAGTTCGAGGTCGAAAGCTACCTGCGCTATCAAGGTGCCAGCTTCGTCTCCCGTTTTGACGCCAATACCTATCTGTATCTGACCAAGGCGCTCGACCGCTTCGATCTGCACAGTCCGGATTCGCTTGACGCCACACTTAGCGTGGTGACTGCGCCGGGGCTGGTCGTCGGCTTCACCTCCGACTGGCTCTACCCGCCACAGGGTAACCGCGAGATCGTCGAGGCGCTCCTCCGCCTCGGTAAAGATGCCACCTATGCCGAGCTTGCGATGGACTTTGGGCACGATTCTTTCCTTGTGCGTGCACCCAAGCTCTACGAACTCATTCACCACTTCCTCGCCCGCTGATCCGTCATGAGCCCGATCGATAAAAAACGCCAGGCCGACCTCCAGATCATTGCTCGTTGGGTGCAATCAGGGGAGCGTGTACTCGATCTCGGCTGTGGGCGCGGCGTGTTACTCGAATATTTGAAGCAGAAAAAGTCGATCTACGGCGTCGGGGTGGATATCGATTTTGATAAAATCCTTAGTTGCGTGAAACGCGGCGTGCCGGCGTATCAGGGTGACATCCGTTCGATCCTGGCCACCTTCCCCGACGGCTCGTTCGACCGAGTCATTTTCAGTCGCACCATCGAACAGCTCGACGATCCCGACGCGGTCATCGCCGAGGGTTTGCGTGTCGGACGGCGTGTCACTGTCGGCTTCGTCAACCGTGGCTTCTGGGTCAACCGGATGAATGCATTTTTAAAAGGATGCCATACGATCAACGAAGTGTATACCAAACCCTGGTATGAGTCCGCGCCTTCCAATCAATTTTCAATTTCCGAGTTTGAGAGTTTTTGTCACGCTCAGAAGATTATTATTGAGAATCGCGTCTGTCTTGCAGGCGATTGGCGTAGTGAGTGCGCCCTATTGCCTAATCTGCTGGCGGGCTACGCCATTTACGATATCGCATCGAGCGATTGATACCACGCCAGCCGACTGGGCCGGTCGCGACGAAGCCGATTTGCAGGATTGCAGGCTGGTGGCGTATTGACCTTACGCCACCGCTTCGGCGTGGTCCTTTTCGACCTTAAGGTTGTCGATAATGAACTCCTGTCGTTGGGGTGTATTCTTGCCCATATAGAAGGTGAGCATGTCTTTAATCGTCATACCCTTTGGGATGATGACTGGGTCGAGGCGGATGTTCTTACCGATAAAGTGCTGAAACTCGTCGGGTGAGATTTCGCCCAAGCCCTTAAAACGGGTGATTTCGGGCTTGGGTGCGCACTCCGCCATCGCGGCGAGGCGCTCTGCTTCAGTATAGCAGTAGCGAGTCACCTTCTTGTTGCGGACCCGGAAGAGCGGGGTTTGCAGGATGTGCAGGTGGCCTTGTTTAATCAGTTCAGGGAAGAACTGCAGGAAGAAAGTGATGAGTAGCAGACGGATGTGCATGCCGTCCACATCGGCGTCCGTTGCGATGACGACGTTGTTATAGCGGAGGTCCTCGAGCCCGTTTTCAATGTTGAGCGCGTCTTGTAGAAGGTTGAACTCTTCGTTTTCATAAACGACTTTTTTGGTCAGCCCAAATGAGTTCAGTGGCTTGCCCTTGAGTGAGAAGACAGCCTGTGAGTTGACGTCGCGCGCCTTGGTGATAGAGCCCGAGGCGGAGTCACCCTCGGTGATAAACAGAGTGGAGTCGAGGCGACCTTCCTTTTTCGAATCGAGACGGATTCGGCAGTCGCGGAGCTTTTTATTGTGCACCTTGGCCTTGCGGGCGCGTTCGCGGGCGAGCTTCTGGATGCCCTTCAGCTCCTTGCGGTTGCGCTCGGATTCCTGGATTTTTTTGCCGAGGATTTCGGCTGTCCCTGGGTTGCGGTGCAGGTAGTTGTCGAGCGCCTGCTTCATGAAGTTGACCATGAAGGTGCGGACCGTCGGCCCCTTCGGGCCCATGTCTTGAGAGCCGAGCTTAGTTTTGGTCTGCGATTCGAAGACCGGCTCTTCGACTTTGATACTGACGGCGGCGCAGATGGAGGTGCGGATGTCGACGGCGTCGAAGTCCTTTTTGTAGAATTCCTTGATGGTCTTGGCCAATGCCTCGCGGAAAGCGGCGAGGTGGGTGCCGCCCATTGTGGTGTGCTGGCCATTGACGAAGGAGTAGTAGTCTTCGCCGTAGGAGTCGTTGTGGGTGAAAGCCACTTCGACGTCGGTCTCCTTGAGGTGGATGATCGGGTAGATCGGCTCGCCATCAAGTTTGTTTTCGAGCAGGTCGTGGAGACCTCTCTCCGACTTGAATTTTTTACCATTGTATACAATCGTTAGCCCACTGTTCAAGTAAGCGTAGTTCCAGAGCATGTCCTCGACGTAGTCGTCGCGGAAGCGGCAGGCACCGAAGATTTCGGGGTCGGGGTCGAAGCGAAGCGCTGTGCCGTTTTTGGCCTCGCCTGCGGCCTTGTCTTTAGTGTCTTCAGTGACGACCTCGCCCTTTGAGAAACGGACGCTGCGGGTTTTACCATCGCGGTAGGCTTGGATCTCGAACTCGGAGGCGAGTGCGTTGACCGCCTTGATGCCGACGCCGTTCAGGCCAACGGATTTTTTGAAGGCCTCGGAGTCGTACTTTGCGCCGGTGTTAATCTTGGAGGCGCAATCTTTGAGTTTACCGAGGGGGATGCCGCGGCCGTAGTCGCGCACGGAGACGTGGGTGCCGTCAATGTTGACCTCGATGGTCTTGCCGTTGCCCATCACGAACTCGTCGATCGAGTTGTCGATCACCTCCTTAAGTAGGATGTAGATGCCGTCATCGGAAGACGCCCCGTCTCCCAATTTACCGATATACATGCCCGGGCGCAGGCGGATGTGTTGTTTCCAGTCGAGGGATTTGATCGAGTCTTCGGTGTAGTCGGCGGACATTATTTAATAGCAAATAGAGTGATTGCGGATGGCGAGAGGAATCCGGCTGATTTAAAACTGCCTGCTGGCGGGACTCCAGCTAGAAAATACACTCTCTCGGCAAAGCCGGGCTAATAAATCTTTTTTGGCAATACTTGCCGGCGACTGGATGCATAAAGGTATAGCATCGCGACGAGCCCCATTCCGAGGGAGCCAAAGCCTGGTTCAGGAACAGGAACCGCGGAGGCAGCAACCAGTGCATCGATTTCGGTCTGGTAGTTGGGTAGATAAGATACCCCGCTGATATCTGTGGCTCCTCCATTGATCGTGGCTGTAAACCAATTGACACCAACAATCGTCAATTCACCGCCCGCTAAGACCATAGCTGGGGCGCCCGAATCTCCGAGGGCAAATTGGGATTCGAAGTCCAGCCCGGGACTATCAAAGACCATCGCTGCCGCGTCACCGGTCGCGCCGCTGACGCTGATGTCTGAATAATAAATATCGAATTGATTGTATCCGACTGCCATATCCTGACTGATATCTGCAAAATTCGTCGGCGACCGTCCGAAGGTGAGCAAGTTTGGCCCCAGCACCCCACGCGTGTCTCCGGTCACAGGCACATCCCAAATCGAGTAGAAGGTATAGCCGACCGGCAGGGGATCGGTCAAAACTCCCACCCGGATATCGGTCGAACCGACCCGGGATGAAGATTGAATCGTCGTGGTGAATGAGGCGCCGAGTGGGTCATTGCTTTGGTAGAAAGTCACCGGGCTGCCATTTGAAGGATAAAAATGGTTGGCGGAGACAAAGGCATTTTGACTGACCATAGTGACCCAGCGCCCTCCATCGTCGCCGGGAAAGGCGTTGCTCGTTGTTTCTGCAAGGCCCACGCCCGAGAGATCTAAGCCGCCAGCGAAGAAAGTGGGGTCATTGGTAAAGCGGTCATTGGTCTCCGTAGTGAATCCAACGACATTGATCGCAGCAAAGGAGTTCGATGCAGTCAATAGACACCCTAGAAAAATCGTGCGTAACATTAAGGAAAACACCCTTACTACCGTGGGTTTTTTACTGAATTTATCAATTCTGCATTCCAAATAATTACAAACTCCCTAGTCAGTACTGCCGAGTCGCCTGAGTAAGAACGCATCGTGCCAGATAGTTGCGCGGATCATAGGATGCTTGGTGTTTAATTTTCGGCTTTGGCTTTCTGCACGCGCACATCGCGCAAGTAGCGGAAGTATTCAGAGTCAGTGCCTAAGATCAGGGTCGAGCTGGCCTCGACTGTTTTAGGATAGCTCTCTAAGGTACGTAAGAAGGCGTAGAATTCGGGGTCGGCTCCGAAGGCTTGGCTGTAGATGTTCGAGGCTTCGGCATCGGCCTGGCCGCGGATGATTTCAGCCTGGCGGTTGGCCTCTGATTGGATTTCGGCAAGTGAGCGTTTGGTATCACCGTCGATCTCGGCGGCACGGCCTTGCCCTTCGGAGCGGAATTGCTCGGCGATGCGTTGGCGTTCGGCGATCATGCGGTCGAAGACGCGTTGTTCGACGGCCTCGACGTAGTCGATGCGTTTGATGCGGATATCGATCAATTCAATGCCCAGTTCAGGCATCTGGCTGGCCGCTTGAACGAAAATGGATTTAACCAATTCCTGGCGACCGGTCTTAACTTCCTGCAGCAGGATCTCTCCATCCTCTTCGCCGCTCAGTTGCACGCGAGCCAGATCTGCTTCGCTGACCTTCCAGTCTTTAGAGCGGACGATTTCCACGAGGTCGGTGGCTGAGATTTTATCGCGGACGACCGAGTCGAGGATATCGTTTAAGCGCATGGTTGCGCCGCGCTCATTCTGCACGCGCTGCATGAATACAAGCGGGTCATGAATCCGCCAACGGGCTGTCGTATCCACCGAGATGAATTGCTCGCCACGGGTCGGGATCTGGTTGGGGTCGCCGTCCCATGAGATGACGCGCTTGTCGAAGCGCCGCACTTCCTGGATGAAGGGGAGTTTGAAGTGGAGTCCAGGTGTGGTGACAGGATCGCCGACAGGTGCGCCGAGTTGGACGATCACGGCCTGCTCCGCTTGATCCAGTGTGTAGATCGATGTTTTGAGGACTAGGATGGCTGCAATGAGCAAGAAGAGTCCGGCGAAAGATGATAGTTGTTTAATATTCATATCTAACGAGTGGCGGGGAGTGATACGGGCGTTTCTCCTAAATTGAGAAGTGGGAGTGGAGCGGTTTGGTTTTCGTCCATGATAAAGATCCGTCCGGCCTGTGGCAGAACTTTATCAATCATTTCGAGATACATTCGCTGGCGAGTGACCTCCGGTGCCTTGCGATACGCTTCATAAACAGCGGTGAAGCGTTCGGCTTCACCCTTGGCGTCATTGACTCGCTTGGCCGCATAGCCTTGAGCTTCGGCGATGACTTGGCGGGCTTCACCCTCGGCTCGGGGGATGACTTGATTGCGGCGTTTTTCGGCCTCGTTGATGTAGCGCTCGCGCTCCTGTTCGGCTTGATTGACCTCATTGAAAGCCGGTTTGACGGGTCCAGGTGGTGTCACGTCCTGGAGTTCGATTGTGCTGATTTGGATGCCGAGATCGAAGTAGTCCATCGCCTTCTGTAGCTCGATTCTGGATGTAGTGGCCACTTCCACGCGCTTTTCTGTGAGGACATCACTACCAAGACTGTTGCCTACAATGCGACGCATGACCGACTCGGAGATGTCGCGCAGGGTCTCTTCGGGCTCACGGACTTGGTGGAGGAATTTATCCGGATCGCTGACCCGATATTGTACGACCCACTCGACGTCGATGACCTTGAGGTCGCCCGTCAGCATGAGCGATTCGTCGCGGTGTTGTTGGTCTTTTCGATAGTTGGCGCGGCCATCGATTCCCACAGTGCGAAAGCCAAACTCCTGCTTGAGCACTCGGGCCGTCGGCACCATCTGCGCAGTATCGATACCGAAGGGCAACTTGAAGTGCAAGCCTGGCTCCCTTTGGGCGACGACTCGGCCGAAGCGCTTGATCACCGCTTCTTCTTCGGGTTGGACGATGTAGTAGCTTGTGAGGGCGCCGAATGCCACGAGTGCGATCAGAGGCACTAGGTAGATCAGCTTTTGGTAACGCCGCAAGGCATCCCAATCAACATCATCGAGAGGGTTTCTCGGCATGGGAGGAGGTGAGTTTCTATTCATATTAAGTGTCTATTGTAAGTCGTTTAATCAACGAAGTTTTCTTCGCGGTGCAAATGGGTGAGCTTGAATGTCTTGAATCAGTCGTGAACACCACACTCTCAAGGGATCCGCGGCTTATCAACGAAAAGCGTAACATTTCGCCAGATGGACGCTTATTGCTTGGCGGGCCTGGGTAAACATCCCTATGTCTATGCTGTGTCGTATTCGGGTCATGCAATCGTAGAAAAACTGCGCAACGAAGCGGAGGCTCTGGGCTTTCATGCCTTCGGTGTGGCTGCGGTGCCCCTGGAGTTGCGCCGCGAGTATTATGAGCAATGGATCGCCGAGGGGAAGCACGGCACGATGACCTGGATGGAGCGGAATAACGATCGACGCTTGCACCCGGAGCAGCTGATCGGAAACGGCGAGGCCCGATCCATCATCGTCCTGGCGCTCAACTATTACCAGCCCGACCCCGTGCGCGGCTACCGTATCGCCAAATACGCCCTCGGGGACGATTACCACAATTTCATCCTGCGCCGATTGAAGCGTTTGTGCCGGATGCTACGCGAGGACTACGGCGGCGATCAGCGCCCCTACGTGGATACTGGGCCGTTGTTGGAAAAGCCCATTGCGGAGGCCGCCGGGCTGGGTTGGCAGGGCAAAAGCACCATCTTGATCGAGCCGAAACGGGGGACTTGGAGCTTCCTCGCTAACATTGTAACGACCCTCGAACTGCCTGTCGGCGAAAAGCAAAAAGACCGCTGCGGCACGTGCACGCGCTGTATTGACGTCTGTCCGACCCAGGCGATCATCGCACCCTATCAGCTCGATGCGTCCAAATGCATTTCCTATCTCACGATCGAGCACGATGGCGCCATCCCGCCGGAATATCGTGAGGCGATCGGCGACCGACTCTACGGCTGCGACGAGTGCCTGGACGTCTGCCCCTGGAATAAGTGGGCTGTGCCGACGGTGGAGGCCAAGTTCGCACCCCGCGAGCTGCCGGAGCTGCGCGAGTTGTTGGGCTGGGACGAGGCTACGTTTACGGAGCGCATGCAAGGCTCGCCTATGCGGCGCTTAAAACTGCACCGCTTCAAGCGCAACATATGCGTTGTCTTGGGCAATGTCGGTACCGCAGAGGACTTGCCCGCACTGCGCTGGGCCGCTGGTGGCGACGACGCAATGGTCGCCGAGCATGCCAACTGGGCAATTGCACGGATCGGGCATCGAATGCGCAGAGTACCGATCAGTCAGGGCTAACGGATGCCAAAAAGGGCGTTCGACTGCCAGAAGGATCATCCAGAGCGGACCCCTCGCGCGGATCTGAACGGCGATCGAGAGCGGCAGGTTTTTATTGCGATCCCCGCTTCTTTGGTAAACATCGGAACTTTAACGCCACCTGATCTCACTCATGAAAGATACTTTTATTAGCTCCGAAGGCCGCATCGGCCGTTTTGTTTTCATCACCCGTATCGTCCTGCTCGTTGTTTTAACAACGGTGGCGACAATGAAGGCGATTAGCTACTTCGACCACTGGCATCATGGTAACTACAGCCCGCTCGGCCCCTTCTTGGGGATTGTGATCGGCCTTATTTGCCTGCTGGCCGGCCTTATGCAGTTACTCAAGCGTCTGCGCGATATCGGCAAGCCTGCTTACTGGACGCTCTGGATGCTCATCCCGGGCGTCAATGTGCTCGTGCTGCTCTACGTGGCGGCGGCTCCCTCTAAAGCGTAGGGCGAAGTCGCGCAGTTGATTCCTCGGGTCATCTTTCTGCCCGAAGTCTCTGTATAATAGGCATTGACCGTAAAATGCCTATACCCTTTATTCACCCGCTTTTTCAAGTGCGGCGTGCTTTTGCGCCGACCTACTTCAAACATCCATACACACCGTGAAAACCGACGTTCAAGACATCAACCCGACCCGTAAAACCATCGCCGTAACCGTGACTTCCGAGGAAATTACCAAGCAAGAGGCGAAACTGATCAAGGACTTCCAGCGTCAAGCGAAAATCCCCGGCTTCCGTCCCGGAAAAGCACCCGAAAACATGGTGCGCAGTCGATTTGCCAAGGACATCCAGCAAGAGCTCAAGCAGCGCGTCATTTCCCAAGCCCATCAAGAGGGAGTGGCCGGCGCGGACTTTGAGGTCTTCACGATTGTCGAGCTAGAAGAGGGCGAAATCACCTCGGGTCAGGATGCCGTCATCACGTTCACCGTCGATGTCATTCCTGAATTCAATCTGCCTGCCTACGAAGGCCTTAAAGTGAGTGCAGAGCCGACCGACGCGTCGGATGAAGAAGTCACCAAGATGCTCGACCAGATCCTCAGCCAGCGAGCCGAGTTCAACGTGGCCGAGAAGGCCGCCGAGAAGGGCGACTACGTTCAGTGCGGTTATGTAGGTAAAATCGGTGACGAGTTAGTGGCCGATCTAGTGCCTGATGCCACGATGTATGGCAGCCAAAAAACGACATGGGAAGAGGCCGGCTCCGAAGACGCCCCCGGCGTGCGTGCCATTATCGATGGCCTCGTCGGCATGAAGGCGGGTGACGCCAAGGAAGTGACGATGGAGTTTCCCGAAGACTTCAAGCCCGAAGCTCTTGCTGGGAAGACCGCCGTTTACAGCCTCGAGGCCAAGGAAGTCCGCGAAAAGGTGATGCCAGAAATGGACGAAGCCTTCTTCAAAAGCCTTCAGGTGAAGGACGAAGCCGAACTTCGCGAACGCATCGCCGAAAACATTTCCAACCAAAAGAAGCAGCAAAACGCCAATGCTGAGCGCCAGCAGATCACAGAAGAATTGCTGAAAGCCGTCGATTTCCCGATTCCCGAAAGCGGCGTTGAGCGCGAGACCGAGTCGGTCCTTCGCGACTTCATGCGGCGTAATATGCAACAAGGCGTCTCTGCTGAAGAGTTCGAAAAACACAAAGAGTCGCTCCACGAAGGCGCCAGCAAGGCTGCCCATGATCGACTTAAGTCTCGTCTTATCCTCACCAAGATCGCCGAGAAGGAGAAGATCAAGGTCGAGAACGAAGATTTCAGCCGTATGATAATGATGGAAGCCCAACAGACGGGCCAAAACCCTGAGAAGGTGGTTAAGGAACTCCGCAAGGATCAGAGCCGTATTAACGATATGCGCCGCGAGATCATCCTCGGCAAAACTATGGACTGGCTCCTTGAGAAGGCGGAGCGATCGGAGGCTGAGCCCGTCGAGGTAGTCAGTTAATTATCTTCGAACCGTAGATTCCTCAAAAGGCATTTGATATTCGGCAGATGGCACATAGGCTAGAGTGCTCGTTATAAATTTACTCTTAAACCAATATATAAACTGTGAGCTACGTACCACTTCCAACTGTCTATGAACGCGAAGGCCGCACCGAGCGCGCATGGGATATTTATAGCCGCCTCCTTCGAGATCGTATCATTTTTATCGGTACCCCGATTAATGACTTCGTTGCGAATGCGGTCATCGCGCAAATGCTCTTCTTGCAGATGGAAGATCCGAAAAAGGACATTAGCCTGTATATCAACTCTCCGGGCGGCAGCGTGACGGATGGCATGGCCATCTATGACACGATGAATTTCCTGCAGTGCGATACCGTGACCTATTGCGTTGGCCAGGCCGCCAGTATGGCGACACTCCTTCTTGCGGCCGGCACCAAAGGCAAGCGCTATGCCTTGCCCAATAGTCGTGTGATGATGCACCAGCCCACCGGTGGTGCCACTGGTCAAACCTCCGACATCTCGATCGCGGCTCGCGAGATTCTTCGCTGGCGCGCCCGCATGAACGAGCTGATCGCCAGCCACACCAATAAAACGGCTGAAGAGATTGCCGCCGATTCCGACCGTGATTTCTACCTGACCGCCGAGGATGCCCTGGCCTACGGTATCGTTGACAAAGTGATCGAAGCGAAGCCCATCGCTTAGCGCCGCTACGAAGCGAATATTTAGATTATGGCCAAATCCACCCGGATGACATTCTGCTCTTTCTGCGGAAAAGCACAAAACGAAGTTCGCAAGATGATCGCCGGCCCCGCTGGCGTTCACATTTGCGATTCCTGTGTGTCAGTGTGTAAAACCATTATTGACCGGGAGCTTTCCGACAGTGCTGAAGCGGCTAAGCCCAAGCGCGGTTCGTCCGGCAGTCGCTTCAATCTGCTCAAGCCGGCGCAGATCACCGCTGCGCTGGATGAGCATATCATCAGTCAGGATTACGCTAAGCGTGCCTTGGCTGTCGCCGTTTACAATCATTACAAGCGCCTCCGTTCCGAGTCGCGCGTCGAGCAGGCCCCGGGCTTCGCTGATCTCGATAGTCAGTATGACGACGTGCAGATCGAGAAGAGTAACATCCTCTTGCTCGGCCCCACCGGCAGCGGAAAGACGCTCCTTGCCCGCACGCTGGCCAAGATGCTCGACGTGCCTTTTGCCATCGCCGACGCCACTACATTAACCGAAGCGGGCTACGTGGGTGAAGACGTGGAAAATATCGTCCTCCGCCTCCTGCAGTCTGCCGAATACGACGTCAAAAAAGCCGAGTGCGGCATCATCTATGTCGATGAGATCGATAAGATCGGCCGCAAGACCGACAACGTCTCCATCACTCGCGACGTATCGGGTGAAGGCGTGCAGCAGGCGCTCCTTAAAATCCTTGAAGGCACCATTTGCAATGTGCCGCCGCAAGGTGGGCGCAAGCACCCGAACCAAGAGTATATCCAACTGGATACATCGAACATTTTATTTATCTGCGGGGGAGCCTTTGTCGGCCTCGATAAGATCGTGCAAGGGCGTGTCGGCTCTAAGGCGATGGGCTTCGATACCGAGCGCAACCGCCGCCAAAACGAAGTGCCCCTCAGTGAATTGCTTCGCGAAGTGCAGCCCGAGGATCTCGTCCATTACGGCATGATTCCTGAATTTATCGGGCGCTTGCCCATGGTTGCCGTGCTCGACGAGCTGAGTCGCTCCGACCTCGAACATATTTTGCAAAATACCAAGAACTCCTTGGTCAAACAATACGGCAAGCTCTTCTCGATGGAAGGCGCTGAGCTGCATTTTACCCGCGAAGCCGTTGCCGCCATCGCCGAAAAGGCGATCGAACTTAAGACCGGTGCCCGCGCCCTGCGATCAATCATGGAGCGCATCATGCTCGATGTGATGTATGATTTGCCCCAGACCGAAAATGTCGAGAAGGTGGTCATCAATCGAGCCGTCGTCGAAGGCCGGGGTAAGCCCAAGCTACATTTGGTCAAAGCCTTAGAACCAGACGCTGGTTCAGTGAAGCCTAAGTCGGGCCAGTCGCCCAAGTCGGCCCAGTCCTCGGAATCGTCCGATTCTTCTCAGTCGCCGGCCGACGCAGCATAGCCCTGTCGTGCGATGCTCTTCAGCGCGCGCTTAAAATGGCCGGCTTGAAACGACTCGCTGACTAAGGTGAGTCCTGCCACTGAGGGTTTCTCCGCTAGCGGTCACCTAGCTTGGATCCAATCTCAAGTCTGGGGTCTGGCCAGAATGGCGCTAGCTTAAGGAGGTTAAACGAGTTTCTCGATTCGTTTTGCGCTCTTGTATTTCCGTGAGAGCGGGCGTATATTGATGCTATTATGATCGATCTCGTTAAGAAAACTATGTTAGCCGGCATTGGCGTGGCTGTCGTGACGAAGGATAAAGTTCTGGAATCACTCGATGAATTGGTGGAAAAAGGGAAGCTTTCCAAAGACGAGGCAGTCGCCATGTCTGATAAAATTGTCGAAGAGGGCCGCTCCGAAACCGAGAAGGCCAAGGTCGAAGCGAGCAAGCTCTTCAATGAAATGCTGCACCGCGCCAACGTCGTGACAAAAGACCAGTATGACTCCCTAGCCGCGCGGGTCACAGCCCTCGAAGGGAAACTCCATAAGGAATTTCCGAATAGTGATTGAGTGGTAGGATGTTAGTTGCAGGTTGGAAGTAGCTTAAACAACTAACAACTCTAGATGAAGCCATTCAACTACCTCGCCAACGCTGTACGTGCTCCCGAAATCGTGGCTATTCTCGTCCGTTGGGGTTTTCAGGATTTGCTACTGCAACTGGATACGCCGCAGTTTTTGCTGAAGAACTTGGTGCGAAAGAAGGTGACGCACCTCACGCCGTATGAGCGTATGCGCAACGCCTGCGAGGAGTTGGGGCCCATTTTTGTAAAGTTCGGGCAGATCCTGAGCACGCGTCCGGATCGGCTTCCCGAGCCGCTTGTCATGGAGCTTAAAAAGCTGCGTAATGATGTGGAGGCGCAGCCTTTTGAGAAGATCAGGCCTGTCGCTCTTAAGGCGCTGGAGTGTGAGATTGAAGAGATCTTTGCCGACTTCGATGAGAGACCCATCGCGGCTGGGTCACTCGGCCAGGTATATCGAGCCAAGTTGCTTTCGACCGGTGAGGAGGTCGCGGTCAAAATTCAGCGTGCGGAAATCCAAAAGAGGATCTCCGCCGATATGGAGATTATCGGCTGGTTCGCCCGCCAAGTGCACGCCCGCATCGAGGAATTGCGCCCTTATAATTTACCCTCGCTGGTTCGTGAGGCGGAAAAGCGTCTAGCCGAGGAACTCGATTATCGGACCGAAGCCGACAATGCGGAGATTTTTCTGGCACTCAATACACAGGAGCCAAATGTCTACGCGCCTCGGGTATATCGAGACTTTAGTTCCCGTTTGGTGCTCGTTACGGAATGGGTCGAGGGCTCAGCTCCCGATCAAATCACGCTCAAGCCGGAGGAGGCGCGGAGGATTGCCCGTATGGGGGGTGAGTCGATCTTCCACCAAATCGTGGGCACGGGCTTTTTCCACGCGGACCCGCACCCCGGTAATATGTTGATCACTAAGGACCATCGTATCTGCTTTATCGACTGGGGGCAGGCGGGACAGATCACCCTCGAGATGCGGTATCACCTGGCGGATCTTTTTGCCGCAATCACTAGCCGCGATGCGGATAAGGTCATTCGAGTGGCCGAGCAAATGTCGGTCGATAACCGCCGCATTGATCGCCGACGCTTGGAAAAGGAGATTACCTTTCTGCTGAATAAGCACCGCAGGTTCGGCCCCTCCGGCACGAAGATCGGAACCGTCGGGCTGGAAATGCTCTACCTCTTCGGTAGTAATGGGATCGAAGTCTCCCCAGACTATACGCTCCTTTCTAAGTCGCTCCTCTGCGTGGAGGAGTCCGCGCGGATTCTGGATCCGGGCTTCGATATCCAGGAAGTGGCCCAGCCTTACCTCACAAAGCTCAACAAGGAGCGGTGGAGTATAGGCAGTATTCAACGACAAGCGCTCTACCCGATGCTCAATGTGTTGCGCGATTTGCAGCGCATCCCAAATAATTTGCAGCGTATCCTGCAGCGGGTTGAAGATGAAGAGCTACAGCTTAATTTTCACCATACGGGCACAGAGAATCTCGAAGAGACTTTTAACTCGTCGATGAATCGACTAACTGTCGGAATCATCATCGGTTCATTGCTGATTGGTTCTTCGCTCGTGATCACGACTGGTGTGAAGCCTTTGCTCTGGGGCTACCCTGCAATCGGTATCGTCGGTTTTCTGGTTTCCGGATTGCTCGGCCTCTACATTGTGATCTCGACGCTACGGAAGCACCATTGAAAAATGACCTCCGGCCGATCCACGCAGAGGGCATCTCTAAGCAAACAACAATCTTTTTGAAGCATTAAGCGCTGGCTTTTTCTTCGAAAAATTCCTGTAGAACTTCCATCTTCTTTTGCTCGATGCGTTCTTCTTGAACCTCTTCTTTGGAGCGCTGACGTTCGTTTTCGACCATTAAGCGGCGCATTTTGTGGATAGCGATGTTTTGAATCTGACGGACGCGCTCACGAGTGATGTCGAAGCGTTCACCGACTTCTTCGAGCGTTAGCGGGCGGTTACCGTCGAGGCCGAAGCGGAGATGGATGATCTCGGCTTCCCGGTCCTCAAGTCGTCCAATGACAGATTTGATGTCGTGACTGATGGACTTCTCTTCCAAGCTGTCTAGTGGCGTAGCCTCGTTTTCGTCGCCGACGAGTTCCCCAAAGGTAGTGTCGCCATCTTCGCCTACAGGTGCGTCGAGCGACGCGGGGCGAATGCTGACTGACTTAAGGTGGGCAACCTTGTTGACCGGCATGTCCATGGCGTAGCCGATTTCTTCGTCGCTCGGTTCGCGGTCGAGCTCATCGGCAAGTTGCGCAGTGACTTTCCGCATCCGAGCGATGCGGTCGACTAAGTGCACGGGCAGGCGGATTGTTTTGCTTTGATTGGCCAGTGCGCGCTTGATCGATTGTTTGATCCACCAGGCAGCATAGGTGCTGAGCTTACCGCCCTTGGATGGGTCGAAACGTTCGACTGCTTTTATTAGGCCGATGTTGCCTTCGCTGATGAGATCGAGGAGCGGAAGGCCAAAATTGTTATAATCATAAGCGATCTTCACCACTAGGCGGAGGTTGGCAGAGATCATATGGTCGCGGGCGGCCTTATCACCCTTCTGAATGCGGGCGGCCAGTTGGATCTCTTCTTCCTTAGTCAAGAGGGGTGTCTTGCCGATCTCTTGCATGTAGGTGCGCATGACGTTGCGATCCGTTGAGGGGAGTTCGCGGACATCTGTAATCGCGTCGGGTTCTTCAACCCAGGACCTTGGCACGCCGGAAAGTGAGGAACCGCTTTGATGGATGCGGTTTCTGTTTGCAGTATTGGCCATGTGTTTCGATCGGTTTGCAGTGCTCAGTGCACCTTAGTGCTAAATGGACTCTGGATTCATTCCAATAGTTCCAATAATTGATCGAAGCTGTCCGGCCGGACTTACTAAAAGTGTCTAGTTTTTAAACATTTTCTCGGCAAGAGCGACTGCCTTGAGCATACCTTTGGCTTTATTTACGGTTTCCATGAACTCATTTTCGGGCACTGAGTCGGCCACGATACCCGCCCCTGATTGGATGTAGATCCGTCCGTTTTTGATCACTGCTGTGCGGATGCAGATGCAGGAGTCGTGGTTGCCGCCGAAGCCAAAATATCCCAGGGCGCCTCCGTAAACGCCGCGCTGGCTTTGCTCGAGTTCGGCGATGATTTGCAGAGCTCTCACCTTAGGCGCACCGCTAAGGGTGCCGGCGGGAAATGTGGCACGCAATAAGTCGTAGGCGCTACACTCGGGGCGAATCGTGCCCACCACTTGAGAAACGATGTGCATAACATGTGAATAACGCTCAATCGTCATGTAGTCCGGCACTTGGATTGTGCCGTATTGGCACACGCGGCCGATGTCATTGCGGGCCAGGTCGACGAGCATGAGGTGTTCGGCCTTTTCCTTCTCATCGGCGAGCAGGTCTTGCTCCAGAGCGAGGTCTTCGCTCTCGGTCTTGCCGCGGTGCCGGGTGCCGGCGATGGGGCGGATCTCGACTTGGTCGCCGGTCAGCCGGACATGGACCTCTGGTGATGCGCCCACGACTGCAAATTCCGTATCTTCGATCAGGAACATATAGGGAGACGGGTTGACTGTGCGCAGGGCGCGGTAAAGATGGATGGGGCTGGGCTTAAATTCCTTTACAAAGCGTTGAGATAGAACGGTTTGAATAACATCCCCGGCGCGCACATAGGCCTTTACCTGATCCACGGCATCCTCGAAGCGTTCTTGTGTGAAATTGCCTGCCGGAATGTCCACCTCACCGGGGTCCCGGATGGGATGATGCCCAAAGGGGCGCTGACGTTCCAAGAGCAAGTAGATGCGCTCGATTTCAGCGACTGCTTGATCGTAGGCCTGGGTGGCATTACGCCCAGCTGTGTGGGCTTGCACGCAGATGCGCAAGACTTGTCGAACATGATCAAAAATCAGTACGGAATCCGTGATCAAATAGTAGAGAATGGGGACTTCGAGGGGGTTGTCCGTTGGTTTTTCTACGGTCGGTTCGATGCTGTGAATAAACTCGTGCCCGACAAAGCCCACAGCCCCGCCGGAGAAGGGCGGCATACCCGGCATTTCGACCGGTTGATACTGCGCCATTTCCGCTTCGATTAATTTTAAAGGGTCGGCTGGGGTGTCCACGGTTTCCGTTGCGCCGTCTTTGTGCTGGATGGTCGTTTTGTCCTCGAATACGCGAAAAACTTTGCGTGGGTCGGCGCCGAGGAAGGAAAAACGGCTGATCCGCTCGCCCCCGACGATGGATTCGAAGAGGAAGGCCGGACCTTCTCGGCGGATCTTGGAGTAAGCGCCCAGTGGTGTTTCGCAATCTGCCGTCAGATCCAGATACACGGGAATGGTGTTTCCCTTCTTGGAGAGCTGCTCGAATTCGGATTTTGTGGGCTGGATGTTCATAGCTTCTTAAAATGCATTTCCGCCGCTTCGAGCGTCGCGTCGATAGCGTCGCCTAGCACCGTGAAGTGCCCCATCTTGCGCCCGGGGCGGGCTTCGCCTTTGTCGTAAAGATGGAGCTTGACGCGGGGGTCGCTAAGTAGTCCCGCCCAGTCGGGTTCCCCGTCGTTCCAGATGTCGCCTAGCAGGTTGATCATGACGGTGGGTTGGTGCAGCTCCGTTGAGCCGAAAGGTAGGTCCGTGAGGGCGCGGATGTGCTGCTCGAACTGGCTGGTGACGCAGCCGTCCATCGTGTAGTGGCCGGAATTATGGGGGCGGGGCGCCATCTCGTTAATAATCAAGCGGCCATCTTCTTCGAGGAAGAGTTCGACCGCAATGAGTCCAACCACATCCAGCAAGTCAGCGATCCGGCAGGCCAGCTCGGCTCCGGCCGCTTGGGTGGTCTCCGTCACGCGGGCGGGCACGATGGAGGCGTGGAGGATGTGGTGCACATGGATATTTTCCGCCATGGGGAAGGTGCTCTTCGTGCCGTCAGCCTTGCGGGCACAGATCACGGAAAACTCACCAATGTGGTGGATCCATTTCTCGACCACCACGCGAGGCGGATTGTCGAGGAAGTTCCAGAGATAATCGCAGTCGGCGGCCTCTTCAGGCGCGTTGAGCTTGATCTGGCCTTTGCCGTCGTAGCCGAAGGCGGCGGTCTTGATCACGCAGGGAAAACCGATGGCCTCGACCGCAGTCTTGAGGCTCGCGGCGGAGTCGGCGTATTCGAAGGGCACGCAGGGTAGGGCGCTCTCTTTAAGGAAGTCCTTCTCCCGCTGGCGGTGCTGGCAGATATGCAACGCACGGCTGCCAGGCATGACAGGCTTGATGGCGCTAAGCCTATCAATGACCGCAGAAGGTATATTTTCAAACTCCAGCGTGATGATGTCGACGCCTTCCGCGAATTGCTTGAGTGCGGCTTCGTCCTCGTAAGTGGCATTGACCTCCAGGTCGGCCACCATACCCGCGGCGCAGGGGCCGCTGGGCTCGAAGACGTGAAATCGGTAGCCAAGGCTACGGCCCGCAAGGATGAGCATGCGACCGAGTTGGCCGCCGCCGAGGATGCCGATGGTACTGCCTGGAGTGATCATGCTTCGGGCAACTCCGTCGCCAAGACCGTTTCGGTCTGCTTCGCGCGAAAAGCCTTGAGGCGCTCGCGGACACCTTCGTCGTTGAGCGAAAGGATCGATGCGGCGGACAGCGCGGCGTTTTTTGCGCCGGCCACGCCGATCGCAAGCGTCATCACCGGGATGCCGGCTGGCATCTGGACGATGGAAAGGAGGGAATCTTGTCCGCTGAGCGCCTTCGACTGCACGGGCACGCCGAGCACGGGCAGATGCGTCATGGCGGCCGTCATACCTGGCAGGTGCGCCGCGCCGCCGGCTCCGGCGATGATAACTTGGATGCCACGGTTCTCCGCTTCTTCGGCATAGCTGTAGAGCAGCTTGGGTGTGCGGTGTGCGCTGACGATTTTTGTTTCAAAAGGGATCTCGAGCTGCTTGAGCAAGGCCGCGGCCTCGCCCATCGTACTCCAGTCTGACTGACTTCCCATGATGATGCCGACGACGGGTTTGCTTGCTGTGCTGTTTTCCATCGTGGGAGAGAAAGGGATTCTGCAGAGGAATTCAACCCATTGTTCGCTGGATTGAAATCAGTTATGGTATCGCTTCGTATAGGATAAGCGCTTTAATCGCGCCACCGTCCACCCCATCCGCCCCCAGAGTTGTCGGCGTTTTTTAATTTTTCCCGTTGTTCGTTGGTCAATTCCGAGGCATTGAGGTAGCTTTGGAAAGTGCCGGCATCCTGCTCCTTCCAAGTCGCGGCGACGCGCTCCATCATCCAAGTGCGGCGGCGATCATTCTCGATCGATTCTGCCCAAGTCATGGCTGCGGCAGGATCTTCCTCCGCTGCGCGAAAAGTGTAGCTGATGACCGCGCGGTCGAGTTCGGGGCTGGGAGGGAGGCTGTTCAGCCATTCGGCGGAGGCGGCGAGATCGTAGCGTGTCCATTCCTGAATGATCGAAGCGCTGGCCCGTGCGATAGCCGGGTCGTCCCGAGGGAGTGAGACGAGCCAAGCGGCGGCGGCTACGGGGTCACTTTCTGCCCATTCACTGATTAGTGTGGTTTTAAAACTAGTGGGTGTGTCGTCCCCTAGCGAGCGCACGTAGTTGGCGGCGGCTTCAGGATCGAACTGCGCCCATTCGTCGATTAGGTCGCGGCGCAAGTTGTTTTGTAGTTCGGGATCCTGGATCAGATCGACGGCTACTTGGGCGGCCTGCAAACCGCCGGATTCGATTTGCGTTTCGATGACATCGCCGAGGAGCCGATTGCGCAGCCTCTCATCGTCGAGCGTGAGTGCTTGCTGAAAAGCAGCGTCTGGGTTGTTGGCCGCATAACCCCGATAAATGGCACTTAATTGTGAACTTCGGGAGCGAGCGGGCTCGTTAGTGAGGGCTTGATTTGCCCATGCCAACGCACTGGCGGGGTCAGTTGTCGCCCACACCTCGAGCACGGAGATGCGAGCTCGCTCGCTGTCGCGCAAGGACTCGATTTGCGAGGCCAGTTCGAGGGCGGCCAGAGGCTCTGTCTCGGCGAGTTGGCTCAGCAGTTCATTAATGAGGCGGGTTCGCTTCGGGTTCGACTTGGGCAGTGCCAAGGCTTCATTGAGTAATTCGCGGGTCAATGAGCCGCTTAAGTCCGGGATTATGCGCAGTGCCTCCTCGAGCGCGACGCCTTCGTCATCCAGAAATGCCTCGAGTGCAGACGTGCTGTTCCTGACCAGACTATCTTCGGAGGGCACGTCCCGATCTTCCGGGTCGGAGTTGGCGACTGCCGTTTGCATGGCCGCTGCGGGCGGGGCAGCCTCTTTTTTCTGTGAGCCGATGTAGTAAGCCGTCAACAAGCTGACAGACCAGACGAGGAGACAAAGAAGGAGCGTGGAGCGTTTCATATGTGGGGTGTGCAATAGAGGACTACCGAATTATGTAAATCGCAAGCTATCCTTAAAAGTCACACAGTTAGACCATTTTCACGTTACGAATGTCTTTTCACCCACTGCTGTGGCGATTGACCGAAAGTCCGTTTAAATGCCCGTGAAAAATAATACACCGAGCTGAACCCGAGCGCATCGGCCGTCTCCGAGACGCTCTTATGCGTGTGCAGCAACAAATCGCGCGAGCGGTTGAGCTTGATGCGATTTTCAAACTCGCGGGGGGCATGTCCAGTCTGCTTCTTGAAGGCAAAGCGAAAGCGTGAGTAACTGCAGCCGAGCTCGCGGGCAAGCGCTTCTAGGTCAGTACGCTCGTTCAAATGGCGGAGCATGGCAGCCTTCGCCCGACGCACGATCGACGCATCTGTGTGCTCTGCCGCGCTGCTGTCCTCGTAATCGGCCTTCAAAAAAGCTAAAATGAGCGGGATATGACTGGCCGCGATTTGATCGCGGCCGGATACGTCCTGCTCTGCCCAGTGGAGGAGCCGGTCGAATGACTTCGAGAGTTCATCGCGTCGATCCGTCGGCAGCACTGCGTCTTGAGGGCGGAAGAACTGGTGCATCACCCGCGTGGCGTCTGCCCCTCTGAACCCCGCCCACGATTCCCGCCAGCCGGTAGCGCGATCCGGGCGATAGCGGTGCCATTCGCCCGGGAAGAGCAGCAGCGCTGTGCCTGCTTTGACAGTCCGGACACGCATTTGAGCTGATTCAAACTGTCCGCCACCCGCTTCGATGTATACAATCTGGAATTCATCGAGCGTGCGCCGCCCTTCTGAATCGAATAGGTAGCCCTGAGGGTGCCCTGTCCCTGGATACGTGGCCCCCGGCGCGATCTCTTGGCGACCAGCGTCCAAGATGCGCCAGCCCCAACCGGCAGCGGCAGGGTCGGAGGGGAAGTATCGACTGAAGCTCTCCATCTTTCCTGCCCAGCTTGCGAATTTTTTTATGAAAAAGCGATGTCAAAAAGTGCAAATATTGAGTCATCCCGTGTATTCACGAAGAAGGGGGATTTTGCTAGTATGTGTATTCTGCAACACAGGCAGGATGCACCCAAAAGGCATTTTACCTGTGCTCCTTAGTATGCAACCTCCCTCGCACTCATGTATAACGAAGCCAAACAAATGTACGCCTCTATCGGCGTTGATGTCGAACAAGCTCTCACCGTCCTGGCCGAGACTCCAATCTCTCTGCACTGCTGGCAGGGCGATGATGTCGTCGGATTCGAAGAAGGCGCGGGCGCGCTCGGTAGCGGTCTTGCCGTGACGGGTAACTACCCCGGCAAAGCGCGCAGCATCGATGAGCTGCGTCAAGACCTTGAGCAAGTGCTCGGTCTCCTCCCTGGCAACCACCGCCTCAACCTCCACGCCATCTACGGCGATTTCGGCGGACAGAAAGTCGACCGCGATGCGATTGAGCCGGAACACTTCCAGAGTTGGATCGACTGGTGTAAGAGTCAAAGTATCGGCATGGATTTCAACCCGTCCAACTTTTCGCACCCAAAAGCAGACGATGGTCTCACTCTGAGCAGCCCGGATGCCGGCACGCGCGATTTTTGGATCGAGCACTGTAAGCGCAGCCGTCGGATCGCCGCCGAGATGGGCAAGCAGCTCGGCAGCCCCGCTG